>Ga0256839_1001827_pt1 | contig 25006 bp, 23 predicted proteins | sample 354166metaG_FD_185968 | JGI IMG/M metagenome (GOLD analysis project Ga0256839, IMG submission 185968) | Hydrothermal vent microbial communities from Mid Atlantic Ridge, Atlantic Ocean - 354-166 | ecosystem: Environmental > Aquatic > Marine > Hydrothermal vents | place: Atlantic Ocean: Mid... | reverse complement strand
CGGCTCTGTGGCAGGGGGACATCGCGGTGGACCCGTCGGGCGCGTTCTTCCTCACGCGCTCGGGCGACCGGCTCCTCTACGCCGAGATCACGCGGGACCACGCGGCGATCCTGCCGGGTCTTCGCAACCCCGAGCGCGTGATCTTCGGTGCGCCGGGCAAGGTGTACGTGACGGAGGACTACCCGAAGGGCGACTTCCTCGTGGGGTACGACGTGGTGGAGCGCACGGCCCTTTGGCGCCGCGACATCGAGATCGAGCGCGGGCCCACCGCAAACCACGGGGAGATGACCTTCCCGAAGATCGAGATCTCGAACGACGCCGAGACGCTGGTCGTCACGAAGCCGCGGGCGGTGGAGCTCGTCCGGGCCGAAAACGGCGCCGTGATCCGGGACGGCGAGTTCTCGCGCCTGGTGGTGGACGTGGACGTGCTGCCGGACGACGACGCCGTGGTCTTCACCCTCGACCACGAGTGGGACGGGGACCGGCCGAACACGCGGATCGTGGTTCTGCCCATGGCGGCGGGCGGTGAGCCGACGGTGATCAGCGTGCCGAACTGCTCCGACGAGCTGGCCGTCTCGCCGGACGGGGACAAGGCCTTCTTGGCCCCCACCACCTGCGCCAAGGACCCGATCTCCGTCATCGATCTGGCCGAAGGGAAGTTCGAGCGCAACCTGCCCGGCTTCGGCCCGGTGGCGCTCGCGCCGGGGGGCGAGATGATGGTCGGCTTCCTGGACGCGTGGTCCATCGACGAGAGCCTGTTCGACGACCCGTCCCAGATCCCGCCCGAGGACGGCCCGCGTTACCACCTGATGCTCATCGACACGAAGACCCTGACCTTCGACACGGTGGCGCTGGGCGAGACGCTGCCGCGCTACGCGGTCACGCGCGACGGCAAGATCGTGCTCGTGGACGCCGACGACCTGTTCGAAGACGGCCGGATCCGGGTCCTCGACGTCGAGACGAAGGCCCTCGACCCGGTTTCGGGCCCGGACGTGCGCCTCGAGCACTGGGTGCAGACCTCCGACTCGCAGCGGGTGTACCTGCTCGACGCCGGGCTTTTCGAGCTGTCGATCCCCGAGCGGCTCGTGTCCTCGGTGGCGCTGGCGTTCACCCCGAAGAACCTGAACCTCACCCCGGACGACGGCTTCCTGCTGCTGCGCGAAGACGCCGACCGCGTGTGGGTCTACGACCGGGTCGGCGGCCAGATGATCCGCTCGGTGTCGAGCGGCGGCCGGGCGCCCACGACCGACGCATCGGGCAAGCCACTGCCCTGACGGCGGGCGGGCGCGGGCTCAACCGGCGTCTTCGGGCGCGGCGTCCTTGACGTGGCGGTCGAACCACGCCGAAAGCCGCTCCATGAAGTCCACGCTGTGGACGTTCTCGACGAGCCCGTGGGGCTCGCGCGGGTAGAGCACGAGCTGCGCCGGCACCTTCTTGTGGCGCAGGGCGCGGTAGATCTCGATCCCCTGGCCCGGCGGCACGCGCGTGTCGGCCAGGCCGTGCACCACGAGCACGGCGGTCTTCGCCTTGTCGATGTGGCGGATCGGGGACCGGCTCCACGCCAGGTCCAGATCGTCCCACGGCCACAGGTTCCAGTGCACCAGGGAGTTTTCGTGCTCGATCTCGGTCGTGCCGGTAAACGACACCCAGTCGGTCACGGCCGCCCCGATCATGGCGGCGCGGAAGCGCTCGGAGTGCATCGTGGCGGCGAGCGCCGAGAAGTACCCGCCGTAGCTCCACCCCGCCATGCCCACGCGGCTCGGATCGATCAGGCCCTCGGCGGCCAGGGCGTCGATCCCGTCGAGTACGTCCATAAACTCCTTGCCGCCCAGGTCGCGGTGGTCCGCGGCGGCGAAGGCGTGGCCCCGGCCGGCGCTGCCGCGGTAGTTGGGTTCGAACACCACGTAGCCGGCGGTGGCGAGGATCTGCACCGGGTAGGTGGCGCGCGTGCGCCAGCCGTCGAGGCTGACCCCCTCGGGGCCGCCGTGGGGTAGGACCGCCAGGGGATACCGGGTGCCCGCCCGGTAGCCGACCGGCAGGGTCAAGATCCCCTCGAGCCGCAGGCCGTCGGCGGCCTGCCACGAAAACACTTTCTGCGCGCCGAGGCGCTTGTTCGCCAGGTGCTCGTTCGAGACGGTCAGCCGGCGCATGCCCCGGTCGGGCAGGCGGCCGACGAAGACCTCGCGCGGGTGCAGGGCCGTGCTGCCGGCGCAGGCCACGACCGTGCGCGTAAGGTCGGCGTCGCTGCAGACCGGGGCGTTCGGCAGCAGGGGGCGCAGGGTGCCGCGGCGCACGTCCACGTCGTAGAACTGCGTGCGGGTCCCGCGGATCGCCAGGACCACCAGGTGGGTCGGGTCGCGGAAGAACAGGCGCGAGGCCGTCATGGGCTCGTCGGGCGCGAGCGCGCGCTTGTTCGAGCCGTCGGCGTCCACCACGTACACGATCCCGCTGGTCGAGTCGTGCAGGTCGTGTGCGCCGAGGAAGGCCACCGTCTTGCCGTCCGGGGACACGGCCAGGTCCCCGAGCTTGCCCTCCGTGGCCACCAGGGGCGCGGGCTCCCCGCCCTCGACGGGAACGGTGTACAGCCCGCTGTACATCATCTCGTGGTCGATGGTGGCCTTCTTCGCCGCCCGCAGCAGGAGCCGGCGCCCGCTTGGGAAGACGCGCACGTCGATCACGTGCAGCTCGCCCTTGGCGATCTCGCGCGGCTGCGCGCCGGCCTCGGGGGCGCCGTCTTCGAGCGGCAGGAGGTACAGGCGCCCGCGGTGACCGCCGGCTTCGTCCACGATGGCGTCCCGCCCCGAGGCCTCGGCCTCCTTCGCGCGCGCCGTGGGGACCGGGGCCACGTACACCAGGCCCGACCCGTCCGGCAGGAACGCGTGGGTGCGCACGGTGGCCTCGGTTTCCGTCCAGCGCACGGCCTCGCCGCCTTCGACGGGCAGGGCGTAGACCTGGGCGTGGTCGTCGCCGGGGCGCCTGGAGCGAAAGGTGAGCGTCGCGCCGTCGGGGGAGAACACGGGCGCGTAGCTGGAAAACGCGGGGTTCGACAGGCGCCGCGGCGGGGTGCGACCGTGGGTCGGGACGATCCAGATCTCGCTGTGGGCACGGCCCTTGTCGGGCAGCGGCGCGGGCACCGAGCGCACGAAGGCGACGTGGCGGCCGCCCGGGGCGAGCGCCACATCGCGCACGCTCGAGATCGCGGCCACGTCCTCGGGGGTGAGCGTCTCGGTGCGGGCGGTGGCCTCGGCGCGGGCCACCCACGGGGCCGGGGGGGTGGTCGTGGAGGGGGTCGGCCGGGCGCAGGCGGCGGCGCCGAGCAGCACGAGCCCGAGCCACGGGTGACCGAGCGGGGGGCGGGCACGCATGGCGCGGAGCCTACCGGCCGGTGCGTGCGCCCCGCAACGGTGGGCACGGGCCCGAGCGCGACGCCTCGCCCGAGGCGAGCGCCGGTGCACGTCGCGGGGCCGTCGTGGCGTGGCCGTGTGGCGCGGGTCGTCCCGGCGATCGTGTAGAAGGTATCGGCGCGTGCCGCCGGCCGTCGCCGCGGCGCGGGCGATTTCGGTACCTCGCCCGCGGGCGGGCCCGCCGTGGGGGCCGGGCGGCCCATGGAACGTCGCGGGCAGGTTCCCCGGCTGCGGGGTGGGCCATTCGGGGCGGTACGTGGACGTGGGCCCGGCCCGTTTCGGGCGGGAAGGTGGCCGCATTCGTGCGTTTGCGACCGCTCGGCGCTACGATGAACGGGCGCGCGCCCGCCGTGCGCGAAAGGACTGCCGAGGATGACCCGACCGTTCCGATCCGCCCCCACGATCCGCCCCCTGCTCGCCGGTGTGCTCGGGGTCGGGCTGGCCGCCGGCACCTGGGCCGCCCACGCCCCGCGCCACGACGGGGTCGGCCCCGAGGCCATCGACGCGACGCCGGCCGCCATGCCGCCGGCGGGCCTGTGGACGGGGGCGCTGGTGGTGGACTACGTGGACCCGCAGGAGGGGGAAGGGGGCAGCGACGCCGAGATCGCCGCCCACGCGGCGAGCCTTCCGGGCGTGTCGGCGGCCCCGGCGGGCTTCTACAGCGAGCCCGAACACCTCTACCGGGTGGAGGGGTCGAAAGCGACCCTGCAGCGCCTCGCCACGCGGCTCGCACAGGACCCGCTGGTGGAGGGGGTCGAGTGGGAGCTGCGGTTCCGGCTGCCCGAGGCCGCCGCCGAGGCCGGCTCGGTCCCGGCGCCGCGCCCGCAAAAGCCCGCGCCCGACCGGTTCGTGCCCGACGACCCCATGTTCGGGCTGCAGTGGCACATGGAGCAGATCCACGCGCCGGAGGCCTGGACGAAGACGCGCGGGGCCGGGGTGGTGGTGGCCGTCATCGACACGGGGGTGGCGTACAAGGACGGGCCGGGGATCCGCGGGGTGCCGGACCTTGCCGGTACGAAGATCGTGGACGGCAAGACCTTCGTAAGCGGCGGGGCGCCGGACGGACTCGACGACCACGCCCACGGCACCCACGTGGCGGGCACGATCGCCCAGACGACGAACAACGGGGTCGGCGTGGCGGGGGTGGCCCACGAGGCGGCGATCATGCCGCTGAAGGTGCTGTCGGCCCGCGGCAGCGGCTCGGTCACGGCCATCGCCAACGCCGTGCGCTATGCGGCCGACCACGGCGCGCAGGTCATCAACATGAGCCTCGGCGGGCCGTTCCCGTCGAAGGTCCTGGCCAAGGCGGTGGCCTATGCCCACGAAAAGGGGGTGACGGTGGTGTGCGCCTCGGGCAACGACCACCGCAGTCGCGTGGGCTACCCGGCGGCGAACGAGGGGGCCATCGCCGTGGGCGCGGTGGACCTGGACGGGAAGCTTACGTTCTACAGCAATTGGGGGGATGCGCAGGACGTGGTGGCCCCCGGCGGCGACACCCGGGCCGACCGCAACGGCGACGGCTACCCCGACGGCGTGTTGCAGAACACGATCCAGATCGGCCGGCCGGAGGAGAACGGGTACCTTTGGTTCCAGGGCACCTCGATGGCCTCGCCCCACGCGGCGGGGGTCGCGGCCCTGGTGGTGGCCGCCGGGGTGACGAACCCGGACGAGGTGGAGCGGATCTTGAAGGCCACGGCGCACCACCCCGAGGGCAAGCCGTGGGATCCGAAGTACGGCGCGGGCCGGGTGGACGCGGCCGCGGCGGTGGAGGCGGCGCGGGACGGTTACGACGGCGAGCGCTTGGGCTTCTTCGGGGTGGGCCTGCTGGCGGCGGGGGGGCTCGGTGGGGCCGCGGCGCGGCGCCGGCGTCTTTGGGCGGGGGCCGCCGGGCTCGCCACCGGGGTGTGGGCGGCGCTGGGCGGTCTTTCGGGCCTTTCGGCGGCGCTGGGGGGCGCCGCCACCCTCGCGGGGACGGCCGTCGGGTACACGGCGCTCGTACCGCTGCTGGCGGCGGTGACGCTCCTTTCGGTCCGGGCCCTGCGCCCCGTGCTCGCCGGGCTGGCGCTGGGGTACGCCGCCTTCCTGGCCCACGGCGCGGTGGTCCTGCCCACGGTGCTGTCGGCCGTGCCCGGCTCGATGCCGGTCGATCGCCTGTTCCTCGCACTGCACGCGGCGGTGGCGGGCGTGGTGGGCTGGCGGGTGGCGCTCCTCGGGCGCCGGCGCGCGTAGGCGCCCTGGGATCGGCCTGCCGCCCGCGCCCGGTCGTGTGACCGGCTCGCCCGCAGTCTCAAAGCGCTTCACCCGGAGTCGGCCTGCCCCTCGCGCCCGGCGGCGCTACCATGTCGATCGTGGTCTCGAAGTCCCGTGCGCCCCTCGGCGCGCTCCTGGCAGCCTCGCTGGCCTCGGGGTGCGTGCTCGACCTCGACGGGAGCATCGCCTGCGGCGACGGGTACGTGGACAAGCAGGCCGGGGAGCAATGCGACCCGCTCGTGCCCGAAAGCTACCAGCAGGCCTGCCGCGACACGCCGTGGCCCCAGGGCACGGCCTCGTGCGACCCGCAGACGTGCACGATCCGCAACGGGCCCGAGGACTGCGCCGCCTGTGGCGACGGCAAGGTGGATCCGGGCGAGGCGTGCGACGACGCCGCCCCGGTGCTCGTCACCTGCCCCGACGGTTCCCCGAAGGTGGTATGTCAAAATTGCGAGCTGCGCTACGATCTGTGCCCCACCTGCGGCAACGGGGAACGCGACGACGGGGAGGAGTGCGAGTGGAACGTCTCGGGGGATTTCGTGTTCCCGGTGGCGTGCGCCGAACTCGAAAGCCCCTTCGCCAAGACCTACACCTCGGGCACCGCGACGCGCTGCGGCCGGGATTGTCGCTACGATCAGTCCGGGTGCGGTTTCTGCGGCGACGGCGAGCTCGACGAGATGTGGGTCCTTCCCAACGGCGTGGTCCTCTTGCCCGAGGTGTGCGACGGCGAGGCCGTGGACCCCGCCACCGTGGAGGTGTTTTGCCGCAACGTGTGTACGGGGACGGTGGTTGGCAGCGCGCGTTTCGAGTGCAACTGGTCGTGCAGCGAGGACTGCCGCACGCTCGTCGAGCCCCCACCGGGTGACCTGGGCTGCTGCCTGGCGCGCGACGAGCCGTGTCCCGTGGGGCAAAACGACCCGTTCCCCTGCTGCATCGAGCTGGAGAAGCCGGGCGAGGAGGCGTGCAGCGAGCGGTTCGGATCGCTCGGATTCGGGCAGTACTGCAACTGAGCGCCCGTACACCGATCCCGCCCGTCGCCTTGCCCGCGGCCCTCGTGGCCCTCGAAGGTCTCCCGGTCGTCCGGCGGCGAGCCGCCGGGCCGTCCCGGCGTGCGTTCCGATGGATGCACGGGCTCCGAGGCGCGGCGTCGGCGGCACGGCGGCGCCGACTGCGCATTTTCCGCGCGCCGCGCCCGGCCCGTTTTTGCACCTGAAATTCAACCTTCAGATCGCCGGGTTGCGGACGAAGGGAACGACGGCTACCTTTCCAGAAGGTCTTGAAAGTGATTTTCAAAACCGGGAACCAACCATGATCGTCTGTCTGTGCAAGGGCATCAGCGACCGGCGCCTGCGCGAGGAGGCCCGCCGGGGCCACCGCACCGTGGCCCAGGTGCGGCGCTCGTGCGGGGCGTGCACGGGCTGTGGGGCGTGTGTGCGCCAGGTGGCGGAGATCCTGCGGGGGGCCGGGCCGGCCGTGGCGGCGCGCAGCGACGGGGGCGGCGGCCCCGCCGCCGGTTGAAAACGCCGATCACCTTCATCGGAGGTCCCGCGCCTGCACGCGCTGAAATCGAATTCAACCTTCAAGGTCGTAGGCAATGCGGTGCGGCGGTTTCGGGGTCGGGCCGCGGGCGTGCTAGCGTGCGGGCATGAAGGGCAACCCCAAGGTCATCGACCTTCTCAACGAGATCCTCACGGCCGAGCTGACGGCCATCAACCAGTACTTCATCCATGCCAAGATGTGCCAGGACTGGGGGTACGAGCGCCTCTACCGCAAGATCCGTGAGGAGTCCATCGACGAGATGAAGCACGCGGATCAGCTCATCGAACGCATCTTGTTCCTCGAAGGCGTCCCCAACGTCCAACGGTATGGCAAGATCACCGTGGGCGAGACGGTGCCCGAGCAGATCGATCTCGATCTGGCGGTGGAGTACGCCGCGGTCGATCGCCTGCGCAAGGCCATCGCCGCCTGCCGCGACGAGGGCGACGAGACGACCGCCGAGATGCTCGAGCACATCCTGGTGTCCGAGGAGGGACACGTGGACTGGCTCGAGACGCAAAAGAACCTCATCGACCAGGTGGGCCTGCAAAACTACCTGGCCGAGCAGATGAAGGGGTAGGCGCGGTCACGGCGGGGCCGGCGCGGCGCGACCCGTCTCGGAGGGGTGGCCGGACAGGGAGGCCTGCACGGAGGCGCGGTAGGGGGACCAGGCGTGCCGGCGCAGGAAGGCCACGGCGGCCGCGGGGTCCGACAGCGCCCGGCGAAAGGCCCGTTCCTGTCGCGCGAGCAGGGCCTCGAAGGCGGCGGCACGGGCCCAGCCGGCGGCCGGGTGCGCCGGGTGGAGGGCGGCGAAGGCGGCGGGGGCGCCCACGCCGCGTGCCACCCAGGCGGCGTGCCACCGTGCCCGCAGCGCTCGCAGCCGGTCGAGCCGCACGACGGCGGGGGCTCGGGGGCCGCCGAGCAAGAGGCGCTCGGCCTCGTCGAACGCGGCGCCGGCGGCGGCCAGGCGGCGTTCGAGGTCCACGACGGTGATCCGGACCCAGCCGTCCGGGTCGGGGCGGAGCGCCCCGATCGCCACGGTCCCGAAGGAACCGGTCACGCGGGCGGGAACGGGGGTGCGCCGCGGGGTCGTGCGGCAGCCCGCGGCCTGTACGTCCCGCAGGGACAGCACGGAGCGGCCGCCGCCCGGACGCGGGGGACGGCGGCAGCGCCGCGCGTCGAACAGACGCACGGCCACGTCCGAAAGGCGCACCGACCGGCCGGCCACGGCCGTCGCCGCCGGGGCCCGCCGGTGGTGTGGGCGCGCCGTCGCGCACCCGCCGGGCGTCGTGGCGGCCAGCGCCAAGAGCCACACGAGGGCGCGTCCTCCCACGCGGGCGAGGCTAGCAGACCGGCCGTCGGGTTGACCGGTGGGCGGCAGCGGGCATGCTTCGGCGCGCCATGCTCCCCGCACGTCCCCTGTTCGTGGCGGTCGCCGCCTGCCTCGCGGCAGGATGCGTGCACGTACCGCCGCCGCCGGCCGACACCCCGGAGCGTGCCGCGCCCAAGGGCCCCGACGAGGTGCTCGCGCGCTACGTCGAGGCCATCGGGGGCCGCGACCGCCTGGCGAAGGTCCAGGTGCTGACGATGGAGGCGCGCCTTACGATCCTACCCGACGAGGGGTGCGAGGAGGGCGACGAGGGCTGCCTTTCGGCCCCGCAGCACGGCCGCTTCCTGCTCGTGACGACGGCGGACGGGCGCATGTACCGGCGCAGCGTCATCGGGGACGCGGTCGAGGAGCGGGGGTACGACGGGGCGCGGGGGTGGCAGCGGTTGCCGGACGGGGCCGTGCGCCTCGACACGCCGGCCGAGCGGGCCGCCACGGCCGAGGACGCCCGCCTGCACTGGTACTTCGACCCGCGGGCGCGGGGGATCGAGCTGGCGGGGCTGGGGTCGCGTACCGAGGCCGGCCCGGACGGCACCGAGCGTACGCTCGACGGGATCGCCTGGACCGTGCCCGGGGTGGAGGGACCGCCCAAGGCGCTTTGGTTCGACCGCGCCACGGGGCTGCTGGTCGAGGAGGTGGTGCCCGACGCCGAGGGGCCTGACGCCCCGGTCCAGGTGATCCGCTACCTGCGGCGGCGGACCGTGGCGGGGATCTCCGTGCCGGACGTCGTCGAGCTCGAAACGCGCGTCGGGCCGCGGGTGCGCCGCGTGCGGTTCGTGTCCACCCACTTCGACACGGACCCGGTGGACCCAGCCCGCTTCGCCGTGCCGACCCCGGCGGCGGGCCCGGCCCTCGACCCCGAGGCCCTGGCCCTCGTGGCGGCGCGGGCGCGGGCCGAGGCGGCGCCGCGGGACGGGACGGCGACAGCGGCCTGGGCGCGGGCGGCCTTCGAGCTGGGGCGCTTCGACGAGGCGGCCCGGGCGGCCGAGGCGAACCTGGCGCTCGACCCGGAGGACCCCGAGGCGCTGTTCATCGCGGCCACGGTGGATCTGGGCCGCGGAGATCTGCGCCGGGCGGCGAAGCGGCTGCGGGAGGCCCGGGCGGCGGGGCTGCATCCGGCCAAGCTCGGCGCGCTGGAGGCGGCGCTCGCCAGCCACGAAAAGGACGCCGAGGCCCTGGCCCGCGCACACCAGGCCGCGGCCGACGGCGGCGGCCCGCCGATCCACCGCCTGCAGGCCACGCGCTTTGCGGCCATCGAAGGGACGATCGATCGCGCCACCGGGCGCGCGTGCGCGGCCGAGCTGCCGATGGTGCGTACGCAGCCCGCGCCGGTGTTCGAGCTGCGGATCGACGGCAGGTCGGTCGCCGCGATCCTGGACACGGGCGCGGCCGACCTGATCCTCGACGCGTCGGTGGCCGACGACCTCGGCGTCGTCCGGCTGCTGCGCGATCGGCTGCCGTCGGGCCGCGAGGTCTCCTACGGCCGCGTGGCGAAGGTGGACCTGGGGGCGGTGGCCGTGGAGAACGTGCCCGTGGAGGTCTTCCCCGGGGGCTCGCTCGCGGCCATGGCCGGGCAGGACGAAGATCCGGCCGCCGGCCCCAAGGTGGGGGCCATCGTCGGCCTTCGGATGCTGTCGGACTTCCAGATCACCTTCGACGTGCCGAACGAGCGCATCCGGCTCGTGCGCGATACGCCGGCCTGCCGGCGGTCGCTGATGGCCGGGCGCCGCGGCGCGAAGGTGCCGCTGTTCGTACACGACTCGCACTACACCTACGTGGCCGGGCGGATCGGAGACGCGGACCCGGGGTTGTTCCTGTTCAACACGGGGATGCGGGGGATGGACCTGGCGGCCAGCCGGGCGGCCTACGCCCGCGGGGCGGTCCCGCCGCCGGTGATCGATCCGCGCGCCCCCGCCACGGTCCGGGTGCCGCGCTTCGCCGTCGGCCCGGTCGTCCTTTCGGACCTGACTGGCGCGTACGGCTACTTCGAGCGCGACCGCACCGCGGGCGGGTTCCGGATCGACGGCATGATCGGGCACGGTGCCCTGGCCGACCGCGCCTGGACCCTCGAGTTTCGCGGCCGCGCGCTCTACGTGGCGCCGCCGTCCAGCACCTCGGCGAGCGCGTCCACGTCGTCCAGGTAGGGCAGCAGGTTCGCCACGCTGGCGAGGGACAGGGCCCCGGGCGGCGGGCCGAGGTCCGTGTGCGCCTCGGGGCCCGTGGCCACCCCGACGAACGGCAGCCCCGCGCCGCGGGCGGCCGCGCGGTCGTCCCAGCGGTCCCCGACGTAGACGAGGCGCCGGCCGGCGGCGGCCGGGTGGGCGGCGACCGGCTCGAAGCAGCGCGGCGACGGCTTGGGGGCCGGTAGGTCCTCGCGGCAGAAGATCCCGGCGAAGCGCGCCGGTGCGAGGCCGGCCTGCGCCATGCGCAGGCCCAGGCGCCTTCGGCTGCGGCTCGTGACGATCCACATGGGCACCTCCAGGTGTTCGAGGCGGTCGATCACCGCGAGCGCGCCCGCGACGGCCGGGTACGGGTGGCGGTCGGCCAGGGCGTCGTAGCGGGCCACGAACCGCTCGATGGGGCGGCCCGGGAACAGCCGCCGCAGGGTCGGGCGCCAGCCGCCGTCGTAGGCCACCAGATCGCGCTCGGACGGGACCGGCCAGCCCAGGTCGGCGGCGACCCGCTGGTGCAGGGCCGCGTACGTGGGGAAGCTCTCGATGAGCGTGTCGTCGAGGTCGAAGGCGACGCCGAGGCGGGCCATGGCGGGGACACGATAGCCGGCTTTTTCGGGCGCGGCCGGCGGGGTCGAAGGCGCCCGCGCGCGCCGGTAGGATCCCCCCGTGGACGGGACCACGGCCTACGTCGCCGCCGCGGCCTACCTCGAAGGGCGCCGGGTGGCCCCCGCTTGCGTCGAGGTCGGGCCGGACGGGCGGATCGTGCGGGTGGGCGCCGCTGCGCCGGCCGGCGCAGCGGCCCGCGTGGTGGACCTCGGGCGGGTGCTGTTGCTGCCCGGCTTCGTCAACGCGCACAGCCACGCCTTCCAGCGTCTCATCCGGGGGGCGACGCAGCGCTTCGGAGCGGGCGACCCGTCCACCTTCTGGTCGTGGCGGGCGGCCATGTACGAGACGGCGGCCCGGCTCGACCCCGAGGGCGTGGAGGCGGCGGCCACGCGGGCCTTTCGGGAGATGGTCGCGGCGGGGATCACGACGGTGGGGGAGTTTCACTACCTCCACCATCGGCCGGACGGTCGGCCCTACGAGGACCCGAACGAGCTGTCGGAGCGGGTGGCCGCGGCGGCGCGGGCGGCGGGCCTGCGTGTCGTGCTGCTGGAGGTCTACTACGCCCGCGGCGGCCCGGGCCGACCCCTCGAACCCGCCCAGCGGCGGTTCGCCGACGGCGACGTGGACCGCTACGTCGCGCGCCTCGAAGACCTCGCGGCCCGGGGTCACCGGGTGGGGGTGGCGCCGCACTCGGTGCGGGCGGTCGATCGGCGGGCCCTCGAGGCCCTGGTGGGGGTGGCGCGGGCGCGGTCGTGGCCGCTGCACATCCACCTGTCGGAGCAGCCGGCCGAGAACGAGGCCTGCCGGGCCGAGCACGGCACGACGCCCGCCGGTCTGCTCGAAGCGGCCGGGGCCCTCGACGGCGGTTGCAACACCACGGCGGTCCACGCGACCTTCTTGACGGAGGCGGACGTGGCGCGGCTGGGTCGTGCGCGGGTGTGCCTGTGCCCGACGACCGAGGCGGACCTGGGCGACGGGCTCGCGCCGGCGGGGCCCCTGCTCTCGGCGGGGGCGCGGTTTTGCTTCGGGTCGGACTCGAACGCCGTGATCGACCTGGTGCAGGAGGCCCGGCTGGCGGAGATGGGCGAGCGCCTGCGCACGAACCGGCGGCTGTGCCTGCGGGCGGGCGGGGCCCAGGTGGCCGAGTCGCTGCTGGCGTTCGCGACGGCGGAGGGGGCGGCGGCGCTGGGGCTCGGCGGCGAGACCGGGATCCTCGCACCGGGCCGCTGGTTCGACGCCTGCACCGTGGATCTTACGGACCCGTTGTTCGAGGGCGTCGCGGACGATCGCATCCTCGACACGCTGCTTACCTGCGGGACGGCGCGGTGCGTGCGCGACGTGTTCGTGGAGGGGCGCCGGGTGCGATGACGGTGCGGCGGCGCGTCGCCGTGGCGCTTTCGGCCGCGGCGGGCCTGGCCGGGTGCGCGCCCAAGCCCGAGGTGGCGGCGCGGACGGCCTACGAGGCCGGGGTGGCCCGCGGCGCGACCCGCCTGAAGGTGGGGAAGGTGCGCGCGGGCGAGGACGCGGCGGATCTTACCGCCGTGGGCTGGAAGCGGGTGGCCGCCATCCTCGCCCGGGGCCGGCCCGCGCTGGCCTCGGGGCAGCCGGCGCGGGTCGAGGCCCTCGTCGCGCGCTGGTGCGCGGTGGCCCCTACGCCCCAGGCGACCGAGGCGGGGCCGGTGTACGTCTGCGTGCCCGAGCCGCCCCTTCGCGTGGAGGGCCGCCGGTTCACCCTGGAGATCGGCGCGGCCGGTGGGGGGCTCGTGTCGGTGGTCTCGCCGACGCTGGCCGGGGACGAGGCTGCGCGCATCGCGGACTCGGCCCGGGCGCTGGCCCGGCGCACCTGCGCGGGCGCGCTCGAGCAGGTGGAGGCGATCGACGATCCGACGGCCCGGATCGTCCGTTGCGCCCTGGGGGACGGGACGATCCTGGTGGTGGCGCAGGTGCCCCGGGATCTCCGGCAGGACCTGTGGCAGGTTTCCATCGCCCTGCTGGGCGCGACCTGACGCCATGCCGACCCTCTCCCGCAACGGATCCCCCGCCCCCTCGTCGTTCGGCGGCCTGCTGTTTCCCCTCGACGCCTTCCGGGCGAGTGCGCTCGCAGCCGTGCTCGGGGAGGCCCTGGCGGCGAAGGCCCGCAACGTCAACGACGCGCAGCTCGTGCTGCGGCGCCACCCCGCCGCCCCGCTGGTGCTGGCACAGATGGAAGGGACCGTGGTGGGCGGCGACCCGGCCGGGTTCTGGCGCGACAACGCGGATCTCGCCCTGGTGGCCAGCCAGGTCTTCCCGCGGGAGGTGTTCCTGGTCTACGCGAAGACGGCCCCCGCGGCTGAGCGGGCCGAGGCGTACCTGGTGGCGGGCCAGGGGCAGATGCTCGGGGCGGAGGAGGCCACCGCCGAGCGCCTGGGGCCGAACGCGCCCGCCGACGCCTGGCCGCTTTCGCGGCTGTGCGGGCAGATCGGGATCACGTTGGACGATCTGGCCGGGGGCTTCGCGGGCGGCCCGGCCGTGCGCGTGTCCCTGCTCGATCCCACCCTCGACGACCGCGACGCGTTGATGACGCTGGCGGGCCAGGGCGGCGGCGAACCGGCGTCGCCCGAGGCGCCGTCGCCGGCGGCGGCCGAGGGCGGCGCGGAGCAGGCCCCGTCCGACGAGGAGCGCCGGCGCCGCCGCAAGGAGGCCGAGGCCCGCGAGCGGGCGGCCCGCGCCGCCGAGGTCGAGCGCAGCTTGCCCTTCGTGGTGGACGAGCTCGGGGCCGTGGTGGCGCCGGCGGCGGAGCTCGACGAGGCGGACATCGTGGGGCGGTACGTGGTGCACCCGGTGACCGGGGACCTGCCGCCGGGGCTGCCCCGGGATCTCGCGCCCCGGCTCGAAGGGCGGCGGATCGACGCCGTCGTGCCCGTGTCGTTCCTGTCCGAGGTCTTCGTGGGCAACCGGCCGCTCGACAAGAAGACCTGGCAGGCGAAGGCCGAGCCCGTGACCCTCGACGGCCGGTCCTGCCGGCGCCTTTTGGTGCACGGGCCGCGGCTCGGTCCCGGGACGCTCGTGGAGTGCGACGGGCGCCGGGTGTTCGTCTCGCGCACGCCCGACATGCCGCTGCCCGAGGCCTTCGTGTGCGAGGTCCTCGGGCAGGGCGGGTAGGCGCGCCGGGTCAGGCGAAGACCGTCCCCTGGATGCTGCGCAGGATCGTCTCCTGGTCGGCCGGCGCGTCGGGCTCGGCCAGCTTGGCGCGCACGAGCGCCTCCAGGATCGCCATGCGCTCGGGCCCGGACGGGAGGGTCTCGGACAGGCGGAAGGCGCGGCTGGCCAGGAGTTTCAAGAAGGGCTCGATGCGTCGGACCTTGCTGGCGATGCGCAAAGTGGCCTCACGGCTCTTGCCGCGCCCGCCGGCGATGGGCGGGGCGGCGCGCTCGACCGCCACGACGAGCTCGCGGGCGATCTCCGGATCCACCTTTTCCTCCGAGCCGAAGCTGGCGATCACGACGGGGCGGCTCTGGGCGCGCTTGTTTTCCTCGCGGGCCCACCACACGTTGTGGGCGATGGAGTAGTAGGTGCGGTGGGTCTTTCCACAGCGGACACGGTTCTTACGCAGGTACATGCAGGCTCCTACAGGCTAGGGTCAGAGGATGGGACAAGGGGGTCGCCGGTTCGACGAACCCTAGGGACAAGGGATTCATGGGGGCGGTCCGGGCCGTACCGAGGGCACGAAGGCCCGCCCGATCACGAGGCTAGCCTCGATCGGCAAGGGGGGCCACCGTTGTCTTCGCGTGGGTGGCCCGTGTCGCTGGGGGCTCGACCCCCCATCCGGTGGGCGCTGCAGCGCCCCGAGGCCCGGCGCCGGTGGGCGAACGGCGCACCCCTCGCCTGCGCCGACGGCGCGGGGGCCGCGTGGGGGCGCCGTCCCTCAGTAGGGGCAGCTACGGGGCGTGCGGGGGAAGGGGATCACGTCCCGGATGTTCGCCATGCCCGTGACGTACATCACCAGCCGCTCGAAGCCGAGCCCGAAGCCGCTGTGGGGCGCGCTCCCGTACCGGCGCAGATCCACGTACCAGGCGTAGGCGGTGGGGTCGAGCCCGGCCTCGGCGATGGCGGCCTCGAGCACGTCGGCCCGCTCCTCGCGCTGGGAGCCGCCGATGAGCTCCCCCACGCCCGGGACCAGAAGGTCCATGGCCGCGACGGTGTGGCCATCGTCGTTGCGGCGCATGTAGAAGGCCTTGATCTCCTTCGGCCAGTCTACGACGAAGATCGGGCGGCCCACGTGTTTCTCCGTCAGCCACCGCTCGTGCTCGGCTTGCAGCGGGCGGCCGAAGCCGACGGGGTACTCGAAGGCGGCGCCGCTGCGTTCGAGGGCGGCGACGGCCTCGGCGTAGGTCATGCGCTCGAAGGCGCTGTCGCGCACGTGCTCGAGCCGTTCGAGCAGGCCCGGTGCGATGCGCTTGTCGAAGAAGGCCATGTCCTCGGTGCAGCCTTCGAGGACGTCCGCCAGCAGGGCCTTGACGTAGGCCTCGGCGAGGTCGCAGTCGCCCGCCAGGTCGCAAAACGCCATCTCGGGCTCGATCATCCAGAACTCCGAGGCGTGGCGGGAGGTGTTGGAGTTCTCGGCGCGGAACGTGGGGCCGAAGGTGTAGACGTCGGACAGGCCCAGGGCGAGGGCCTCGGCGCAAAGCTGCCCGGAGACCGTCAGATAGGCGGCGCGTCCGAAGAAGTCGGCGGCGTCGTCCACCGCGCCGTCGCGCACGGGCACGTTCGCCAGGTCGAGCGTCGTCACCCGAAACAACTCACCGGCCCCCTCCGTGTCGCTGGAGGTGAGGATCGGGGTGTGCACGTAGACGAAGCCGCGCTCGTGGAAGAAGCGGTGCGTGGCGTGGGCCAGGGCGCTGCGGACGCGGAAGACGGCCCCGAAGGTGTTCGTGCGCACGCGCAGGTGGGCGATCGTGCGCAGGAACTCGAAGCTGTGCCGCTTCTTCTGCAGGGGGAAGTCGGGGGCGGCCGCGCCGACCCGTGTGATCCGGTCGGGGCGCAGCTCCACCCGCTGGCCCCGGGCCGGGCTCTCGGCGAGCAGGCCCGTAACGTCCACGGCAGCGCCGGTGGCGAGCGCCGCGGCCGCCTCGAAGGTCTCGTCGTCGGCGCCGACCACGGCCTGCAGGTTCGCAAGACACGAGCCGTCGTTGATCTCGAAGAACACCACGCCCTTGCTGCGCCGCACCGTGCGCACCCACCCCTGGATCCGCAGCCGACGCCCCGGGTCCGCCGCGAGCGCCGCGGCCACGCGCGTCCTGGGCAGGTCTCGTTCGTCCGTCATGGGGCGCCGAGCCTACCGCGGGCCGCGCGTGCTTTGCCACCACGCTCGGGCCGTGCGAAAAGCCGGGCATGGGAGCGCGCGCGGCCACCGAGACGCTGCGGATCGCCGAGACGTTCGTGTCGATCCAGGGCGAAGGCCGGCTCGTCGGAACCCCGAGCAGCTTCGTGCGCACGACCGGGTGCAACCTGCGCTGCCACTACTGCGACACCCCCGACACGTCTTGGTCGCCCGCCGGGCGCCGGATGGCCGTGGACGATCTCGTGGCGTTTTGCGCGAAGGGGCCGCGGCACGTGGTCGTCACCGGGGGCGAGCCGCTGCTGCAGCCGGCCGTCGCTGCGCTTGCGGCCCGCCTGCGGGCGCGCGGCCACCACGTGACGGTGGAGACGGCCGGCACGGTGGCGCCGCCCGGGGTCGAGGCCGACCTGTGGTCGATCAGCCCGAAGCTCGCGTTCGCCACGCCGGACGGGCCCCAGCGGGCGCGGCACGAGCGGGCGCGCCAGGCCCCCGCCGCCGTGCGGGCCCTCATGGCGCGTGGGCCCTGGCAGCTCAAGTTCGTGGTGCGGGCCGACGCGCGGGCGGCGATCGAGGCGGACCTCGCGGAGGTGGAGGCCCTTTGCGACGAATTTGGCGTATCATCGTCCGATCGGCACCGCGTGGTCCTCATGGCCGAGGGGACCGACGAGGACCGGCTGCGGGCGGCCGAGCGGCGCCTTGCGCCGTACTGCATCGAGCGCGGGTTCGTGCTCGGGCAGCGGCTGCAGATCCGCCTGTTCGGGCACCGGCCCGGGACGTAGGACGCGGCGCCGCCGCACCGCGCGGCCCGGGCGCCTACTCCGAGACGGTCAGGACCACGCCGTCGTCGTCGTCGTCGGGGACGCCGACGCTCGAAGGCGCGGCCTCGCCGGCGTCCTGTGGCACGGGGGTTCGGTCGGGCCCCCGCGCCGTCTCGGCGGGTGCCGCGGGCGTGACGTCCGACACCCGCATGCGCGCGGAGCTGGAGGCGGCCACGCCGATGTTGGCCGGGGAGCTTATCTGCGTGTCCACCGGCTCGGGGGCCCCGGCCGGCCGCGGCTGGCACAGGCGCCAGAAGCGGATCGTCTTGGTGTTGGCCCCCGTAAGGCGCGACAGCTCGGTGTCGGAAAGACGGGCGAGGAGGTCCGCGTACCGCTCCAGGGCGCCGCAGATCTCCTCCACCTGGCGCCGCATCTGGGCGACCAGGGCCCCGGGGACCTGGGCCAGGCGCGACAGCTCGTCGTCCGTAAGGCGCGCGAACAGGTCGAGGTAGGGGACCAAGCGGTTCATCCTGGGATCGGACCCCTTGGCCGCCTTGGCGGCCTTGGCGGCGGGCACGGCCACTCGTTTCGTACGAATTCGGCCGAGGGCCGCACCCTCGGAGGTTCGCGGGTCGTCACTCATGGAGCCAACGGAGCGAGACGGGGGTCTCGATCACCCTACAAGAGCCAGCGCGTTCCTGCCATGCTTTTCTTGCAAGGTGCCGTACGCCGAGCACGGGCGCTGATTCTGCGCGCAGTACGCAACCGGCGAGGCGGGGTCGTGGGAGGGTGGTGCGCAAAGTGCGCCAATGCACGGCCGCGGGGCGGGCGTGCGCTCTCGCGCAGGCGCCGCCGGACGGGCCGTGCGCGTGGGCCTCGCGGTCGGACTTCGGTAGGTTGCGCGCCATGATCGTCCCGTGGCTCAAGGCCCTGCACGTCATCGGCGTCGTCGCGTGGTTCGCGGGGTTGTTCTACATCTTCCGGCTGTACGTCTATCACCTGGAGAACCGCGGCGAACCGAAGGTGGTGGCGGTCCTGGAGGTCATGGAGCGGCGGCTGTACCGCATGATCTGCCTGCCGGCGATGGTCTGGACGACGGCCTTCGGCGTGGCGCTTTGGTCCCTGGACCCCTTGGGGTACCTCGCGGCGCCGTGGTTTCGCGTCAAGCTGCTCGGGCTGTTGGGCCTGTTCGCCTACCACGGCTACGCCGGGGTCGTGCGCCGGCGGCTGCTGGCGGGCACCTGCACCCTGACGAGCCGCGGCGCCCGGTTCGTCAACGAGGTGCCCACGGTGTTGCTGGTCCTCATCGTGATCATGGTGGTGGTCAAGCCGTGGGGAGGGTAGCGAGGCGACCGTCGCGGCCGGCGGGGGTTCGCGCTAGGCTCCGGGGCGACCATGCGTCTTCCCCGGCGTGCCATCCTCGTTCGAGCGCTCATCTACGGGCCGCTGCTGGCGTACTTTGGCTGGCGGGCCTACGAGCGCTACAGCACGCAGCGAGCGGCCGAGCGGCGCGAGGCGCAGCGGCGGGCGCGGATCGAGCAGGTGCTCGAGTCCCAGAGCCGACCGGTGACGCTGCCCGACGGGACCGTGCGGCACGTGCCGGTCGTGACCCCCGAGCAGGCGCGGGACCTGTGGGGGATCGAGGTGCCGGCGTCGAAGCCGGGTGAAGCGTCCACGACGGACGAACCCAACGAAGCGCCGCCGGGCAAGGTGCCCGCCGGCGAGCCCCCGGCGCCGGCGAAGGCGCCGAACGAGCCCTGAGGAGACCCACGACCCATGGATCGCAAGACCTTCGCGGCCCAATCGGAACAGGCGCTCGCGGATCTGGAGCGCCGGCTCGCCGACCTGGAGGACGAGGCCCTCGAGCCCGATCTGGCCGGGGACGTGCTTTCGCTCGAGTTCTCCGACGGCACCACGTTCGTCATCAACGCCCACAGCGCCGCGCGGCAGATCTGGATGGCGGCGGGCACCGAGGCGTGGCACTTCGACTTCGATCCGGACCGAAACGCCTGGGTCGCGCACAAGAACGGCGACGAGCTGTACGACACGGTGCGGCGCGTCGTCTCGGACAAGCTCGGCCGCCCCATCGACCTGTAGACACCGCTCGATGGCCGCGGGACCGGCGGATCGGCGGGGCGCCCGCGGCGGGGGGCGAGTCTCGGGCCCGGCCCCGGGCCGGGGCGACCGGCGGCACCGGGGCGCGGGCCGGGCTGGCCTTGCGTGGGTGCTCGCCGCGGGGGTCGGCTGCGCCACCGTCGAGACACGGACGACCGTGCGCGTGGTGGGGCCCGCCCCGGGCGGCCGGGTCCCCCGCGCGCCGGCCGGCACCCTCGTCGTGGGGCTCGGCGCGGTGTTCGAGGCCACGCAGGTGCTCGACGAGGTGTCGATCGTGGTGCGGCCGTCGCCGCGGTGCGCCCGCGTGGCGTTCGACCCCGTGGTGGTCGAGGGGCGCGTGGCGCGGCGGGCGGGGGCGACGCTCGGCTGGGAGCTCGGCCTGGGCGCCGCGCTCGCCGGGTTCGGGGCCTTCGGGCTCGCGCGGCCCGAGACGATCTCCACTGCGCGGGTTGGTCCCACCGGGGAGGTCTACCGCGACCGCTCGACCGGCCTGCGGCTCGCGGGCACCCTCGGGGCGGTGGGGGCGCTGCTGCTGGTCGCGGGCGTGGCCGACGCGGTGCGCGCCCGGGATACGGTGCGCCACGTCGAGGGGGTGCGGCCGCGCCTTGGCGATCCCGCCGGCCCCTGCGCCGTCGCCGAGGTGCCCCTTGCGGGGCGCCGCCTGGCCGTGCGCGTCGCCGGGCGGACCCGGTGGGTCGTCCTCGACGGCGCGGGGCGGGTGCGCGTGCGGCTGCCGCCCGAGCGGGTGCTGGCCGAGGCGGGCCGGGAGCCGGCGCTGTTCGTCGGCTTCGACCGGGGCCGGGCGGTGCGCCTGCCCCTGGCGCTGCCCTACGGGGCGACCCATGCCCGCCCGCACCGGACCACGGCCGTCCTGGACGCCGAGGCGGGGCCCCCGCCGTGGGGCGACGAAGCGGGGGGGCATGCACCCACCCGGGCGGTGCGCCCGCGGTAGGCTGCCTCGGTCGAACGCCCCGGGACGGTCAGCGGTCGCGCCGCGCGGCCACGCTCACCCGCAGCCTGCGGCCGTCGTGCTCCGCGCCGTCGAGCGCCTTGATCGAGCGCTGGGCATCCTTGTTGTCGGCCAGGGTCACGAAGCCGAAGCCGCGGGAGTCGCCCGTGTCGCGGTCCTTGATGATCCGCGCGTCGGTGACCTCGCCGTACTCGGCGAACAGCTTGCGAAGGTCGTCCTCGTCCGTGCGGTAGCTCAGGCCGCCCACGAACAGGCGGGTCGGCTGGGGCGTGGCGCCCCCTTGCGACCCCGGCTCCGGCGGCAGTTCCGCCGGCTCCTGCATCGCGGCCACCTGGATCTCCTCGACCGTGGCCACCGGGATCCCGCCCTGGGAGGCCGCCTTGCGGCGCCGCTTGCGCTCGGCCTTCTCCTTGCGCTTGCGGGCCTTTTCGGCCTCGCGGGCGCGCTTTCCACCACTATAGGAGCTTCTCACGCGACCCCCTGCTTCGCCCACACGTTCGATCGGTCACGGCCTGCGCGGTCGGCGGCCGCCGGGATGGTTCTTCGCTGGTTCGGGTTCAATCTTCTCTCCCGTGCCCGTCTCGGACACGCCTTCGACCATAGCCTAGTCGGGCCCGGGCCGCGAACCGGGCGGCGCCCGCGGGGTGGGGTGTGCTGCGCGGCGGGCGCAAAGTGCCCGTGGATCGTCGTTTCGGCCCGCTTGCGCGCCGGCGGGGGCCGCGGGTGCAGCGGGGGGCCCGGTGTGCTTTCGTGCGAGCGCGTGCGGGCCTATCTCGGGATCGGCAGCAATCTCGGCGACCGCGCCGCGCACCTGGCGTTCGCCCGCGTGGCGCTTGCGGCCGCCCCGGGGGTTCGGGTGGTGGCGTGTTCGGGCGTCTACGAGACCCGCCCGCTGGACTGCACGGGGGGCGCGTTCTTCAACCAGGTGCTCTCGGTGGAAACCGACCGGTCGCCGCGGTCGCTGCTTTCGCTGCTGCTCGAGATCGAGCGTGCGCGCGGTCGGGAACGGGGGGACGTGGCGGCGGGTGGGCCGGTCGAAGGCCCCCCGGCGGGGGACCGGGGCCCGGTGGGACCTGCGGGCGCGGCGGGACTCGACGACGGCGCCGACGGGGTCGAAGGCGCGCGCGGTCGGCCACGCTGGCGGGCGCGGCCGTTGGATCTCGACCTGCTCTACGCGAGCGTCGGCGGCCGCCCGGTCCGGCGCGACGGCCCCGACCTCGTCTTGCCCCACCCCCGCCTCGCCGAGCGGGACTTCGTGCTCGTGCCGCTGCGCGAGGTCGCCCCCGGCCTGCGGCTGGCCGGGCGCACCCTGGGCGAGCTTCTCGAAGCCCTGGATGCGGGCCGGCGCAGCGTCCTGCGCCGCGTGGATCGTGGCGCGTCGCCGCCGTAGGTCGGTCGAATCGCCGGGCATCTCCTCCGTTGCCCGCCTCGCCCCCGGATCCGCCACGCTTGCACCCGCCGTCCCCCCCGGCTATGGATCCACCCCCCGGAAGGCGGATAGCTCAGTGGTAGAGCAGCGCCCTTACAAGGCGCGGGTCGCAGGTTCGATCCCTGTTCCGCCTACCCTCGCCCGCCGCCGGGCGGTTCGGATCGGTGCGGTGCTGCGGCGGGCTTGGTTCGGATCGGGACGTGGCGGTCCATTTCGGCGGTCGATCGGGTGTGGTTCGGCCGCAGCAACCGAATGTGCGCGTTCGTTCCCGAACCCTCGTTACGGTCTTCGTGGACGCGGTCCTGGCGATGGCGGCGGTCCAGCTCGCCGCGGCGGTCACACGGCGGCTGTATCCCTCGGCCCGCACGGGCTTCGTGGACGCGACGGTCCTGGCCTGGGCGACGGTGGGGATCGCCGTCGTGGGGGCGTACATGCTCGGACTCGACGACCCGCGAAACTGGCGGCGGCCGCGGGCCGTGCTCGCCCGTGGTCTGGTCCTGGCCGGGCTCGCCGGCGTCGGCGGGATGCTGGCCCACGAGATGGCCTGGGTGGCGTTTCCCGGTCGTGTGGAGCTGCTCCTGCGCACGGGGGCGCTGGCGGCCGCGTTCGTCTCGTGGCGCGTGCTCGCGGGCCGCTGGCTCCTGCGGCGAAGGCGGCGGCCGGCGGTCGTGCTCGGCACCCGGCCGGCGGCGATCCGCGTGGCGGACCTGGTCAACGGGGCGCCGTTGTGCGGCCACGTGGTCGTGGCTTTTTCGGGCTCCAGGCCGCCGACCCGGCACGACCAGGCGGTGGACGTGCCGTACGTGGGGCATCCGCGCGATCTGCCGCGGTACTGCGAGGAGCACGGCGTCGAGACCGTGATCGTGTGCACGAACGGCGAGACCGTCGCCTGGGCGCCGGTGCTGGCGCGGCTGCGGGCGATGGGGATCCGGATCGCCACGGCCGACGCCTTCGTCATGTCGGTCCTGGACGCCATGCCCCACGAGCTGACCTGCTCGACGTTCCTGCTCGACGCCTTCGACCAGCTCGACCGGCCCGGCAGCGAGCAGGCCAAGCGGGTGCTGGACGTGACCTTGGCGCTCATGGGTCTTGCCGTGTTCGCCGTGCTGCTGCCGGTGCTGTACGTACTCGTTCGCCTGGAGTCGCCCGGCCCCTTCTTCTATACGCAGCCGCGGGTGGGCTTCGGCGGCAAGACCTTTCGGATCTACAAGATCCGCACCATGACCGCCGCGGCCGGCCCGTCGCAGCGGTGGGCGGCGGCCGCCGATCCGCGTGTGACACGGGTCGGGCGCTGGCTGCGGCGGACCCGCCTGGACGAACTGCCGCAGCTTTGGAACGTGCTCAAGGGGGAGATGTCGGTGGTCGGTCCAAGGCCGGAGCAACCGGCGCTGGCCGCCGCCATCGAGGCGCACCTGCCGGCCTTTCGCTGGCGCACGCTCGCCAAGCCCGGGATCACCGGTTGGGCTCAGGTGCACTACGGTTACGCGGATTCCCTCGAACATACCGCCGTCAAGCTGTCGTACGACCTGTTCTACGTGCGCAACTACGACCTGTTCCTGGATCTCGCGATCATCCTGCGCACGTTCCTGGTGATGGTGACGGGAGCGGGCGCCCGATGAGCCTTGCGCAGGTGGGACTGGGGCTCCTGGGTGCGGGGTTGCTCGCGGCGGGCTGGACGTACGTGGGGTATCCGCTTTGGCTGGCGGCCGCCCGGCGGCGGCCGGTGCGCGCGCCCGCTGCGGGCGCCCTGCCGCGCGTACGGATCCTCGTGCCCGCCCACGACGAGGCCGATCTCATCGCCGGCAAGCTCGAGAACCTGCTTCGTGCGTCGGACGGGCTCGATGCGGAGATCGTCGTCATCGACGACGGCAGCCGGGACGGGACCGCGGCCATCGTCGAGAGGTTCGCCGGCCGGGGCGTCCGGCTGCTGCGGCTTGCGCGGTGCGTGGGGAAGAACGGCGCCATCGACGAGGCCATGCGCCGGCTTGCGCCGCACCCGCCGCTGGTGGCGACGACCGACGTGGACGCCCGGATCGATCGGGCGGGGCTTCGCCGCCTGCTTGCGGCGGCGGCGGACCCGTCGGTCGGCGTGGCGGCGGCGCGGGTGGTCTACGCCTCGGGGGGCGGGGCGTCGCGCGAGCAGGGGTACTTCGCCTACGAGAACCTGGTCCGCCGGCTGGAGTCGCGCTCGGGCGCCTGCGTGTCGATCGGCGGCCAGTTCGAGGTGCACCGCGCGTCGATCTGGCGCCCCCTGCCCGGGGACGCGGCCACGGACATGGCGACGGCCCTGCTCGCCCGTGCGGCGGGGCTTGCGGCGATCCAGGTGGACGAGGCGGTGGTGACGACGGTCGCCGGGGGGGCGCTGTCGCGGGAGATCGGGCGCAAGCGGCGTACGATCCGCCGGGCCCTCGGGGCCGTGCGCTGGCTTTGGGGGGCGCTCGGCTGGAACGACCGGGTGCGGATCGTAAGCCACAAGTTCGCCCGCTACCTGTTGCCCGTCTACCAGGCCATGATCGCGCTTGGGGCGGCGCTCGTCGCGGCGCCGTGGCCCGTGGGGGTCGGGCTCGTGGTGGGTGGCGCCGGGGCGTTCGCGCTGGCGGTCGCCTGGGGGGTGCTGGGCCGGTCCTGCCCGGCGCTCATCCGGGCGGTGGCCTACTACGAGATGGTCCACGTGATCGGATTGGTCGAGGTGCTGCGGTCGTGGGCGGGGCTGCGCTCCCAGGTCGCCTGGTCCCGCGCCCGTTGAACGAGGACACCTTGCCGTCGTAGAGGAGCTGGCTGACGTGGGCGCCCCCAGGTCGCCTGGTCCCGCGCCCGTTGAACGCCCGGGAACCTGCCACGAAGCCCGCACGCGCCCCGGGAACGGGTCCGGCGGACGTTGGGGGATCGCGGGCAGCGGGGCACGGCCGGGGCCGACCTCCCGGTGGACCGAACGACCGTGGCCGCTGCGGTCTCCGTTCCGGTGCCGGTGCCGGTGCCGGTGCGCGTCCCCGTCCCCGTCCCCGTAACCCCGAGCGCTGGATGCACCGAGTCGCCGCGGTGTCCGTACCGGTGCCGGTG
>Ga0256839_1001826_pt1 | contig 25029 bp, 21 predicted proteins | sample 354166metaG_FD_185968 | JGI IMG/M metagenome (GOLD analysis project Ga0256839, IMG submission 185968) | Hydrothermal vent microbial communities from Mid Atlantic Ridge, Atlantic Ocean - 354-166 | ecosystem: Environmental > Aquatic > Marine > Hydrothermal vents | place: Atlantic Ocean: Mid... | reverse complement strand
TATTTAATTTCGAATACAACATCAGAAATAAGTATTGTGCCCCCAGAATTGAAGGCGGCAGTAGCAACAAAATATATGATTGAAAAAATACGATTATTTTTGGAAAGAATTTTGTTTTACCTTTAGACAAGGGACGATCATATAGAGATTAGGCGATATTTTCGTTTGGCACGATACAAGGCCCATCCTTGCATTCATTTACCTCAATTGTAATATGAGATAATTTATGAAATTTACTTAGTAACATTTTGTAATGTTCAGTGGGTTTAGGATAGTGCGTCACCAAAGCAACTATTGCTGCATAGTGATTTGCACCTACCTTCCATACATGAATATCAGAGATCCTGTTATCAGAGTCGCTTTCAATTGTCTCTGAAATTGCATGTTGATAATCTTTTTCAATACTGGCATCAAGCAGTATAGGACTGGTTTGCTTCAAAAGTCCATATGACCAACGAGTGATAATGACTGCACCAACTATCCCCATTATTGGATCAAGCCAATTCCAGCCTAAATACTTACCTGACACTAGAGCCACAATGGCAAGCACGGATGTCATGGCATCAGCTAACACATGCAAATAAGCTGCTCTTAAATTATGATCATGATGGTGACCATGCTCGTGCTCGTGAGCATGGCTATGGTTATCTTTTAACAAGAAGGCACTTATTACATTTATAAACAAACCTATGCTTGCAACAATAATAGCCTCATTAAAATGTATTGATTGTGGTTCTATTATCCTTTGCAAAGATTCAACCAACATAACTAAAGCCACGACAGCTAAAGCAATTGCACTGGCAAATCCTCCGAGAACATTAACTTTGCCAGTGCCAAATGAATATATAGGATTGTTTGCATGCTTTCGCGCATAGCGATATGCAAAGATAGCAATTAAAAATGCGGCAACATGCGTACCCATATGCCAACCATCAGCCAAGAGAGCCATTGAGCCGTAGACACTGCCGGCAATAATTTCTATAACCATTGTAATGGCTGTGAGAATCAAGACATATTTTGTCCGTAACTCTCCTCTTTCGTTTTTTACCGAAAAATCATGGCTGTGTTGCCAATTTTCTAATGTATGTACATGCATAAATTTTCCTTATGGATTCCCACGGGGGACCGTGGGAACCAGGGATTGAAATGGGCGTTTTCAGAAGCCATGTGGACACAATATTAAATTACCAGTACAACATCAGAAATAAATATTGTGTCACCAGAATTTTCCTCACCTGACCGCTTTTGAACGCACAGCGAAAAAGCGGTCAGGTGGAGCGCTTTGTTAAATTTTTCTTTAATTCACTACCTGCTAATTCCATGAGCATTCGTAAAGCATGGTTTACAGATTCTGAATCTTTAAATACCTTTGCTATGTCTGGCTCAAGAAATATTATATTTGTACCTTCCTGATATGCGCGGTAGTGCTTTCCACGAATACCCTTTGAGAAATCATATTCAGGTTGCATTTCACTTTCTTTAATTTTGCTCATAATATTTCAACTCTTTTTTCGTGGCTTTTCGCGCACTAATGATACGGATTAAATTTTGTTCTCTTTCAGTAAAGGATACGACAAGTAGGTTCCCTGCGCTTGACCTCCCAATGCTCAGAAACCTGTATTCGCCCGATGAATGTTCAGGGTCTTCTATCGTCATCTCTAACGGGTCGCCAAATACTGTTGCGGCTTCAGAAAAACTGACGCCATGTTTCTTTTCATTCGAACCAGCTTTGACCTTGTCCCACTCAAATTCAATCACTCATTTCTCCGATGGAAAACTTAACGACCAAGCTCACTGGCGGCCATAGAGCGGAATAGCCGCCCAGCGCAGCGCCTTGATACTTAATTATGACCGCCCCCTCTGCAAAACGGGCTTAGTGGAACTATCCACTATCCCAGCTTCAAAAAGAAGTAACGATATCTATGCATCAAACAGAGGAAACGTTCAAATGGAATTTTACACCCAAACCCATCAACATGCCTGTGTAATTGATTTGCACACCAAAATACAGCAAGGAGCCAGCCGGCAAGCTTTACGACTTGGGGGGAGGCAAAAATGAAAAAAAGCATGGCAAAGGAAAAGCCATGGCGACACAATATTGAATTACAGTTCAACAACGGAAATACGTATTGTGACCCCAGAATTTTAAAAATGCGTCCGAGTTGACGGCATTGTTATATCACGCTAAACTACCAATTATTGGTACTTTTTTAGGATTTGCGCTATGAGCAAAAACACTAGTATAACCCTCGGAAAGCATTTTGATTCCTTTGTAAATGAACAGATCAATAATGGCCGCTATGCCTCGACCAGCGAGTTGGTTCGGGCTGGATTACGGTTGCTGGAAGAAGAGGAAACAAAACTTGCCACCCTTAGAAAGATGCTTGATGAAGGAGAGAACAGTGATTTCGTTGAATACTCGCTTAGCAGCTTGATTGAGGAACTGGATAACGAATCTCATTGATGGCCAACTTCAGGGTAAAAGCAGCAGCAAAGACCGATTTGAAGGGAATTGCAAAATTTACCGAAAAAACTTGGGGACGGGAACAGCGTAACAAATATATAACTGAATTTGATCATGCTTTCCATCAATTGGCTGAAAACAACGAACTTGGCAAATCTTGTGATTATATTCGTACCGGCTATCGAGTCTTTCCTGTAGGTAGCCACATCATCTTTTATAAGATAGCAAATCGACATAACGTTGAAATTATTCGTGTGCTTCACAAACGTATGAACGTGTCGCCTCGTCTTTTCAAGGCATAACGTCAGCATACCTGGGGAATTGATTTGCACACCAAAATGCAGCAAGGAGTCAGCCGGCAAAATTTATGGCTATGGGGGGCGGCAAAAATGAAAAAAAAGCATGGCAAAGGAAAAGCCATGGCGACACAATATTGAATATATGGATTCCCACGGGGGACCGTGGGAACCAGAGATAAATATTGTGTCCCCAGAGTTTTTGGTTTCATGGAAGATACCGATCTATTTCCAACGCACCATGAAACACCCCAAGAATATCAATTTCCTTCTTACTCACCAATAAATATGCGATTCTGTAATGCCCATAGAGCAATATACGAACTTCACCTTCTGGTTCAGAGCGGTACTTATAACCTATCTCCGGGTAATCCTTAAGCAATTGCGCCTTTTCATATATTCCCTCCACAACTCTAGCTGCCGCGCTGGAATTGTCATTAGAAATATATTCGTAGATATCCTTTAGCCATACTTCAGCCTCAGCCGTCCATCTTATCTCTGCCACGCGCGGATTCGATGCTTCATTTCCTCATTTGACACAACACGGTGTTTCCGAGAATCCTCAAGACCACGTTCAACCATGCGTTCAAACGTAAGTTCACGCAGGATTTCCTCATACGTTGCATCATCTGGCTGCGACTCTATTACTTCTTTCATCTTTTCCTTCACTATTGCCATAGAATCTCTCCTCTATATAAGGCATAACGGTTTAACTTAACCGGCCGCGCCTCAATGTTTACGGAGTGGCACGCTGTTGCCGCGAATCCAGTTTAAGTTATTGATACTTATTTATGACTGCCCCCTCTGCAAAACGGGCTTGGTGGAACTATCCACTATCCCAGCTTCAAAAGAAGTAACGATATTTATGCATCAAACAGAGGAAACGTTCAAATGGAATTTTACACCCAAACCCGTCAACATACCTGGGGAATTGATTTGCACACCAAAATGCAGCAAGGAGTCAGTCGGCAAGCTTTACGGCTATGGAGCGGCAAGATTGACAACCCCTAATTGAAATGGGCGTTTTCGGAGGCCATGCGTTTGTTCATGCGGGAAAGTGACCTGAGCCAAAGCTTATGTCGCCAAACTTGAAAAAAGCATGACAAAAGAAAAGCCATGGAGGCACAATATTAAATCACCAGCACAATATCAGAATTAAGCATTGTGTCTCCAGAAATTATTTTAAAAATATCATTATTGAGAATCAGTATATTACCGATGATTTCCAATGTTTTATCTTAATTTAATAGCAGTGGTGCGAGCCGACCCTGTTTACTCTTAATGCAAAAATAAAGACCTAACCCTTTTGCACTGACCCTTTTGCACTCTTGACCCTTTTGCACTCTCTTTCTTTTGCTCTTTTGTTCCAAAATTATAAAATATTAGGATTTTCCATCATTCAATGTATAGTGAACGTTCATTCCCTCAATTTTAATAAAGCGTTTCTGGGCAAGATAGTTTATTAATCCCTCTAACTCTTTTTGGCTCAATGCTCTCATGAATAATGAGTTAATTGAATTTGTTAATGTTTCTACTTTTCTTGGCTTAGCATTTCCACGCCTTTCAAGAAAATTAACAATACAGTTAATCTTTTCCTCCAAGGTTTTAGAGGTTGATATTTTTAACGCTGGAATATCTTCTACTCGTTTATAACGTTGTATCAATACTTTTTTTGTTCTGAGATGTTTAACCAATATATCAAATCCTGTGTCCTTCGAGATGATGTGAAAATATCCATTAGGGTCTTTTTCAAATAAACGGCCTAAATAAAATGTGACATGGAAATCTAAAGCATTTTTCCCATTACCTACTATCCTGATATATTCTGCATCACTCCCCATTGCTTGCATTGATGTAACAAGTTCTATGGGAATTTTCGTCTGGTTCGCCCCTACAAATAACAGAACTTTAAAATTATATTCGCTTGGGAATTCAAATAATGAGGGTTGCACATTTTCGTAATCAATAAAAATGTAGTTCGTTCTTCCGTTTTTTTGTATCTCTCCCATCTGTTTCACCATTCAAACCCTAACGCTTGAAATAACTTGACGATTTCACACAGAGCAGAGAAATAGCGTCCTGGGGTGTAAAACCGGCCAACGTTAATTGACTTATTATCTGTTTGATTAACGCCATAATGCTTGAGAAAAATATGCTCCACCAATACAGAAATGGTTCTAAGAAACTAGACAGTGACAATGAATAATATCACCCATTTCTCCATTGATGACATAGGTGATTCCAGCACACATGCAACTTCCCTTAATCATTTAGCCGCCTTCTCCGTACCTTTTGTGCATAACTTGCTTCTTTACCGAAAACTTGCATCCTTAAACTGTAGACCACAAATTTCAAAAATTCCATGCAATAAATTACTACTATAAAGATTAACTTCATAACACCTTTTCATAATGATTATTACTAAACATTGCCTTCCTCAATAAGTCTATTTTTTAATCACCCCATACCTGCCTTCTTCATCAAAAGAAGAGTCGGTATTACTTCCCGTCATTTTGACTTTCCTTGTTTTTCTCAATTTGCTGAAGTGGTTTTCTCTTTTCTGTCTGGCGCCATAAGCCATCAGCATTAAAACATTGCCACCCCCATTTTAGCCAGTTCAGTAATGAAACAGCCAGCCATAGCGACCACAGAAGCATCAGCACGCGATAAGCTGTTAGCGGCACTGAAACTATCGTGGCCATTGGCAAAATTTCCGGACTCCGGTCCTGATACCAGTTAAGATTAAATGCAGTGGATTGATTGCCTGTTATTTGCATGTCTGGCGAGCCTAGCAAACCTTGCTCAATGGCTATAAACAAAATAATTAAGGAGAATAAACTCAAGACAGCAATTCCCACCTGGGCAATATTGAAATAATTATCATCAGTAATTGGTTTTTCCCGTCTTATTCCCAAAACCATGAGCCATGCGATTACTACCAGTGAAGCCGGAATGGGAATCTGACTTAAACCAATTAACAGTAATAGCCATTGCCAGAATTTCAATGGTGTCAATTTGATTTTGCTGAGTCCATAGGCAAACAAAATGATGACAACCAACACTCCCCAAAATAACACTGCAGGACCAAAGCGCGGTCCCCAGGTAAAAAGCACCCAGCGATCCTGGCCTAATTGAACATTTATGTGGGTGTTGACACTGGCAATACCTATATTGATCAGCGGTGTTTTAAAAAGACTGCTATTTTCTGATTTTTCCAACCATTTGATAGAAAAACGTTGCTCACCCGGCTTTACCGGTAATGTTATTTGTCTGCCTTTTTGCCGAACCGGTTGAGTGACTCCATTAATCATTACTATTTGCAATTGTGCGTTTTCAGGCAAAGACAGGCTATGTTGACCGCCTTGTGAACTTCTAAGGTTAATATTTAATGTGGTTTCCTGTACCCGCTTACCCGGTCTTGATATGATTTCAGTTTTATCGATTGTCAACGTTTGTCCTTTGACAGCAGCAGGTCTAAAGATATGGAGCGTCACCTTTTCTCCCGGCCAGGGGCGCCATTCTGGAAACCAGCGGGCCTGTTTATCCTGATGGTGAACAACTGCAATACCGGTGGCATCAAGATGCCAGATCGGACTGACATCAACACGCCATACTTCTGTCCATTGCTCTGTATCAGGTGCGACCAGCTCAATCTTTGATGCTTTGGACAATACAGAATTCCAGCTCAACTGCGTCTGATTAGCAGCCATGTTGATGGTCAATTTTCCATTTTTGATGCGCATACCGGGTGTTGTCACCGATTCTCCTGATAATAGCGGTACTTCTATAACGACTGGAGAACTGCCTCTGGATAATCTTACAACACGGGAAGCGACCCGCCAATTCAATCCTAACTGCAAGGTTCTTTCAATCCGCAGGAAGGGAGGCAATAATCCTGATTGTATATTATCCTGTTGAGCAAGATTCGATTTTCCTGTGCTGCTTCTGCTAAATTGCAACTGCTTACCGGGAATGCCATGTTCGTATATGCCATCAATTATCCAGCCTTTATTTGCTGCGACAACTCGATGAGGGCGAAGCGGCAAAGGCAATACAAAACGGTTGTAATTTGGAATTTTCCCGTTTAATGTGACGGTATGCGCACCGGTTTCAAGCTGTAGCCATAATTTTCCATCACGGCTGCGAAACATACCCGGCGTTGGTTTGTTATCAACAAGCACTTTACTCGGGAGCCAGTGTTTATCATTAATTGGCAATGGAATGGCAACTGCTTGCTGGGCATGTACTTGCAGTGTCAATTCTAAAATATTCGGATCAATCACTATATTGAGTTCTGATATTTGTGCACACTCTGGTAAACATTCGGGCGCCTCAAGCAAACGTTTTTGTAATTCTTTTAACATTGCCTTGTCAGGAAATTGAGCCATAGCTTGCTCAGCCGGGAACCCGATTAACAATGGCAATAGAAATACCCAAATCAACATAGGCATTGACTGCCTGAGCTTGCTCCAGCTCACCATCACTCCAAATAACAACAGCGCCAGAATCATGATAACTATGGCGCGGGTAAAATGCAGGACTTTACTCATCAAGGGCGTAACGTACCAGAATCTAAGCTGCTGACCACTATCGACTGCACCATTCCAGGAAAGATTGATGTTATGCCATTGCCATTGTGGCAATCCTGGTCCTGTTTGAATATTGGCATTAGGATCGATACGTTGAAAATCGAACTGTTTGTCACCATAATATCCCTGTTTTGTCATCTTCCTCATTTTAGTTGCTGATTTTCGAGCGACACTTTCCAAAGCCTCGGGTGTGGGCGCAGTAGCTAACGCAACATCTGCCTGCTCAAAACGTTCCTGATATGCTGATATATTTTGCCAGGGCTTTTCTAGCTGTGGATACAGGCCCATTCGCACTTGGTTAACCATAAATGGCAGAATCAAGATTAACAATACCAGCCAGGAGATATTTCGATACCAGATTATTGCGGTTTTGAACTTGCCTTCCGGCAAAACTTTAAGTAAAGCAATCGCAGCCAACACATTTAGCCAGATGAAGCGAGGCGCTTCCGGTTCATGCCAGATAATTGCCAATGTAAATAAAGCAAAGATTCCCCAAGGCAAGTTCCACATTCTGCTAATAGCAAGGGAGGAGATCAATACCAGAAACAAATCCAGCAAAGACCACTGAGAAATCCAGCTATCGGGATCATTATCAACGCCACTCGCTGCTAAAAGGCGCCAGCCTGGCGGTAAATTTAAAACCGCATTGACTTGATTAAAATTTTGATCCCAACCAGTAGCGCTAATGGTATTAATTTTTTTAGTAATACGACTGTGCGCGTTCAAATTAATATTTCCCTTCCTGACTTCTACGCCCTGAAGTTTGCTGTCCGGAAGTTGTGTAATTAACTGACCGCTACCATCCAAAACCACCTGCCCTAACTGCATCTCAGGCAATGCATTTAACCGCCAACCGCTGGTCATTTTGCCATTGATTCGATCATTGATTGTATATCCTGCACCATCAAAATCAAGCCAGATCGTTCTATCCAAACTGAGTTGATTCGGTTCGGGAACCGGATCGCCACGGCGAATGGTTTTAATAACCATTTTTCCGCCTTGCTGCATCAAAAATGCAGGAAGATTTTTCCATTTTGCGGGCAAATTGGTTTGTTGTGGATCAATAGACTGTAATTGTTTAATTTCAACTACTCGGATATTAGGTCGATTTTGAAATACCCAGATTTCTTTTTTTGGCCAGTCATTTTTTTGAATCGGTAACCCTAGCTGATCCATTAATTTCGGGTAGCGACTCACTAATTCAAGCTGCCATCTTCCCGGCCTGACTTGCACAAGCAATGTTCCATCTGGTTCTAGTCGTGCAGGCAATGGACTATTCAAGCTGACAGGAATTGAACCTTCCAGTAGTGGTTGCGACAATTTAATTTCTCGCTGATCACCTGATACTTCCAACTCGAAATGAGAAGTGATAAGCATCGGCACATCGTCATCAATTTTTCTAAAGACCTGTAAATCCAGTTTATTTTCAATCTTGTTGATCTTTTTATTAGCTACATCTGCTGCTTTTAACCAAAGTTGGCTGTTTTTTATGGTTGGATTAAATATAAGCTTGTTGTTAATACGCAGTTCTATCAAGCCGGTATCTATTGGTACTGTCAGATTATCAGGAATAAAATCCCATTGAAATTTTCCTGAAATTTGATATTCACCCGCATCCAGTTTTATTGCAGGTTTGCCATTTCTGGCAATAACCAAAGCCTGTTTTTTATTAACTTCCACACTAAGCGGCCAGAGTTTTTCATCACCTGGAATATTAACCCAGCTTTCTGAATAAACGTTCCAATGAATAAAAAACTCTCCCGTTTTGTCATTCAAATTCAATTTTAATCGGGACGGCCAGGCGCATCTTTTTTGTTGGAAATTATTATAAAGGAAGGGGCAATGCCTATCGGGATGGCTTTGCAAAACCCAATTGATCCAGGGCTTTAATGGTTTCGGGACTTGCTCGGGTTCCAGGCCTTTGGCTTGAACAGAAAACAAAAACAGATGAACAACCAAAGCAACATAACAAATAGAACGATTCATAAATCTTTCCTCAGAACAATGTCTTGCTGTTGATTGTATAGGATATTTATTTTGTTTAAATAATAAATCTTGGTAATTATCGAGATATACTTCGCGCGGACACGGATGCGGAATTTATAGCGCACTGATTTTTGTCGAGAGCAAGGCACTAAAATAGGCGTATAGCAAGCTACGCAACTGTTTTAGTAACGCAGCTATCGGCAAAAACTCAGTCGTTAGAAATCTGCAGTCGTGACCGCGCGAAGTATAAAGAAATAAGATAAAAAAACGGACCTGCTTCAGTCCGTTTTTTGCCTTACATTTGTCAAATTGATTTAGGGATAAATTTCTTCGTCCTCGTCTGAAGATTCGAGCATTTCCGGTAATGCTTTTGGCCCGCGCAAGTCAGGATGAAGTCTCTTCTCTGACATCACAATCGCGGTATGCATCCATATCAAAGAAACGGCAACGATTACAAAAAGCAACATGAAACAACTTGTCCAAATACCAATGATGTCATTCATAAATCCGAAGCAAATAGGCAACACAAAGCCCCCCAAACCACCGATCATACCAACCAAACCACCGACTGACCCTACATGACCTGGATAGTAAACGGGAATATGCTTATATACCGCTGCTTTACCGAGTGACATGAAGAAACCTAAAATAATGGTCAAAATAACAAATGGAACTAAAGCCATTCTTATGGTGAATTTGATTGGACCTTCAATACCATGAACTACATAATCTGTTGCAGGATATGACATAAAGAACAAACAAATTAAACAACTGATGAATGTCATATACATGACTTTTCTGGCACCTATTAAATCTGACAACCAACCGCCTAACGCCCTGAATAAACTACCCGGCAACGCATAAGCCGCTGCCAGCATACCCGCAGTTTCGATTTCTAGATGATATACCCCCATATAATATCGAGGTAACCACAATGCTAAAGCAACATAGGCTCCAAATACAAAAAAGTAATAGGTTGCAAAACGCCACACTCTTAAATGCTTTAAGGGTGATAATTGCATCCACGCTGGTTGTACCTTTTCTCCTTTTGACTTTCTTAGTTTGGTTGCCGGATCATCATCTGTCGCAAACCAGAAAATAATAGCCGTCGTTAACAAAATAGCCGCATAGATTCTGGCCACGTTTTCCCAGCCATAGGCAACTAGTAAAAAAGGTGCGCCAAAGTTTGTAATTGCCGCACCAACATTACCCATGCCGAAAATACCCAATGCCGTTCCCTGCCGCTCTTTTTCAAACCAACGGGAGACGTAGGCTATACCGACTGCAAAAGAGCCACCAGCCAAACCAACCCCTAATGCAGCTAGTAAATACATGGGATAAGTAGTAACCGAAGCTAACAACCATACAGCAATAGATGTTGTCACCATCAACAAAAAATAGACGATGCGACCACCGTATTGATCAGTCCAGATTCCTAAAAAAATCCGGCTCAAAGAACCTGTTAATATCGGCGTGGCTACCAGCAAGCCAAATTCAGAATCATTCAGGCCCAGGTTTTGTTTTATTTTGATTCCGATAATGGAAAAAATTGTCCAAACCGCAAAGCAAACTGTAAAAGCGAGAGTGCTTACAATTAAGCTCTTGGTCTGTTGACTTTGAGTTACTCCATCGAGTTCATGCATTGGATTCCCCTTATTTTATTGTGGATATTGAAACAAACGAAACTTGTCATTTTTTTATTATTTATTGCTGTTTGTGGGGGTTAGGAATGAGGTGGGAATTTTTTTTATTCTCCTCACCCTAGCCAGCCACTGCCATTAAGTTACGACAAGGTGTTGGTTGGGTTAGCGGTAGCATAACCCAACATTTTCTAGATTTTGTCGGGTTACGCTGCCGCTAACCCGACCTACAAACAACAAATGCTCTTAACTTATTGGTAGTGACTCCAGCCCTCTCCATCAGGAGAGGGGTTAATGATTAGGAAATAAACAACTTTCTTTATCGTTGTTTAATCATTTTTGTTCTAACCAATTGGTAGGGTCTGAAAATATAACTAAGTGGCGCACTCCAGACATGAACCAATCGAGTAAAAGGAAACAAAAAGAACACTGACATGCCAAGGAACAAATGGAGTTTGTAGATAAAGCCCACATCATTTAGCAAATAAGGTTCAGCATTCAGTTTTAAAACCCCCTGCACCCATTCAGCCAGCATGACCATTGTCGTGGCATCACCATTTACAGCATGATAAATGGAAACTGGAATAGTAATTAAACCCACTGCAAGCGTGACCAAAATCCAGTCCAGAATAAAAATATCCATAAACCGGCTATTTGCCCTGACACGAGGGTTGTACATACGCCGTTTCCATAAAATAACACCACCCATCATGCAAACTGACCCGAATACAGCGCCTAAGATAATGGCAATATACTGATGAGCCATGTCGGAAATCCCCATGTTTAGAAACATTGAATGAGGAGTAACCAAGCCGGCAAAATGCCCGAAAAATAAAGCCAAAATGCCAATATGAAACAAAATACTGCCTTTGCGCAGCAATTCCTTCTCAAACAATTGGCTGGAATCGGCTTTCCAGGTGTATTGTTCCCGGTCAAACCGAATCAGGCTGCCCACAAAAAAAGTTGTCAGTGCAATATAGGGATAAACGCCAAAAAGAAAATTTGTCAGATTCATAATAATACCTATGCAGCAATATCGGCAAGATGTCCATGCTGTTCCACCATTCTGACCAGTGGCCCATACGGACTGTTATTTTCCTCAAGACGACTGGCAATAATATCGGTCGCCTGTACTGTTTGTTGCAAAAATGATCGAGCGCTCGAAATGTCATCCATGGTCGCAACATATTCCAGAATCAAAGGCAAATAGTCTGGTAGCTCACCGTCACCAATTTCAAAGCCGGTTGATTTGTACAACTCCGAGAGCTGAATCAGCGCCGGTCCCCGATCTCGGTCTTGTTCATCAAATAAATGATAAGTCAGATACAAGGAATGGTCTGAAACTAAGTCAAAGGTGTTGACGTATTCGGCTTGTAATTTAGTGAATGACTTTGATGACGCCCAGTCAATAAACGTCTCTAACCTCAATTTATCTTCTGTTGATAATTCAGTTTGTTCAGCTAGTGTCTCCTTGATTTCCTGCCAGTGACCAACCAGTTCCTTGGCGGGATATTCCAAAAACATGGACAAGATTTTGTAAACCGGAATCATACCTTTTCTCCATCAGAACGCTTGGCGGCAGGATGATAACGAACAAACTCAAGAACATCTTCAGTTTTCTTACGCCGGTCCGGAAAAATAGAAGCATTGGGACTGATACTGCAGCCATCATTACCAAAACTGAAACCATTGTCGCCCTGAAAACTATGAAAATCTTCATGTCGTAATTCTTCATGACTGGTAGGGATCACAAATCGGTCTTCATAATTTGCAATTGCCATGTAACGATACATGTCACGGACAGAAGCTTCATCCAAACCAACTTCTTCCAATACTGCCAAGTCTGTTTTACCATCAACATTCAGGGAACGATAAAAACTGCGCATTGCAATCATGCGTTTTAACGCCATAACGATTGGCTCTTCTTTACCTGCCGTCAACATATTGGCAAGATACTGAATTGGCAAACGCAAGGTTTCAATTTTTGGGATGGCACCATCTGGCGCAGTTTCCAGATTGCCCTGATCAATTTGCGCCTGAACTGGCGACAATGGCGGCACATACCAAACCATCGGCATGGTACGATATTCAGGATGCAGTGGAAATGCAACTTTCCAGTCTACTGCCATTTTATAAATAGGTGATTGCTGTGCAGCTTCCAGCCATGACTCTGGAATACCATCTTCTCTGGCCTGTTTGATGACTTCAGGATCATTGGGGTCCAAAAACAAATCCAGTTGCGCTTGATATAAATCCTGTTCATTTTCAACAGAAGCAAGCTCTTCAATACGATCCGCATCATATAACATCACACCGTTGTAACGGATTCGACCGACACAGGATTCTGAACAAACTGTTGGCAAACCGGACTCCACTCGTGGGTAACAAGCCGTACATTTTTCTGCTTTACCAGATTCCCAGTTAAAAAACATTTTCTTGTAAGGGCATGCACTGATACACATACGCCAACCCCGACATTTATCCTGATCAACCAATACAATGCCGTCTTCTTCCCGTTTATATAAAGAACCTGAAGGACAAGAAGCCACACATGCCGGATTGATACAGTGATTACAAATACGCGGCAGATACATCAAAAAGGTTTGCTCAAATTCAGCATAAACCTGTTTTTCCATATCATTAAAGTTGCTGTCCTCGCCACGCGCTTCGAATGTTCCGCCCAGATCGTCTTCCCAGTTCGGCCCCCATTCAATTTTTTCCAAACGGCTGCCATCAATCAGAGAACGCGGTCTGGCTGTTGGTGTAGCTTCACTCAATTCACTGTTTTGTAAATGCGCATAATCGTAAGTGAATGGTTCGTAATAATCATCTATGGTCGGCATGTTGGGGTTCATGAAAATATTACGAAGAATATTCAGGCGATTGCCTGATTTTAACTGTAGCTTGCCTTTTACCAGTTCCCAGCCGCCATTCCATTGTTCCTGATCTTCCCAGTTTTTGGGGTAACCAATACCTGGCTTGGTTTCCACGTTGTTAAACCAAACGTATTCCATACCTTTACGGTTAGTCCAGACATTTTTACAGGTAACTGAACAGGTATGACAACCAATACACTTGTCGAGGTTAAAAACCAGTGAAAAATTTGCTCTTACTTTCATTTTAATTCCTCGCCTTATTCGCTATCTTCACAAGTGTACGGAGCCTGATGAACACCATCAGGATTGAGTGCTGCTTCCCGTTCATCAGTCAGCGGTTTCTCCAGCCATTGAATATCCGGATTTTCGATTTTATGTACGATGACATATTCATCTCGCTGCGAGCCAACAGTACCGTAATAATTCAAACCGTAACTCAACTGCGCATAACCGCCAATCATATGAGTCGGTTTCACGGTGATGCGGGTGACACTGTTATGAATACCGCCACGTTTACCTGTTGTATTTGACCCGGGCGCGTTTACATTTTTCTCCTGAGCGTGATACATCAAGGTCATGCCATCAGGAACACGCTGACTGACCACCACACGTACCATGGTTGCACCATTAACATTAATGACTTCAGCCCAGTCATTGTCTTCCATACCAATAGACTTTGCATCATTCTCAGAAATCCAGATATGCGGACCGCCACGGGATAAACTCAGCATCCGCAAGTTATCGTGATAAGTACTGTGAATTCCCCATTTCCCATGAGGTGTAATCCAGTTCAATGTCAAATGCGGTTTGTCGCCTAGTTTTTTCTTCATCAAATCGGTGCTTTGCATGTCTACCGCGGGACGGTAACTACAAAAACCTTCACCAAAATCACGCATCCATTGGTGATCCTGATAAAATTGCGCCCGGCCGGTTATAGTCCGAAATGGAATACGTTCATGAATATTGGTATACCCAGCGTTATAACTGACCTTTTCCGATTCAATACCGCTCCAGGTCGGTGCTGTGATAATCTTACGCGGCTGCGCCTTAATATCACGGAAGGTAATCTTTTCGTCTTCTCTTGGCAAAGCCAGATGAGTGTGATCGATACCGGTTTTAACACCAAGCGACTTCCAAGATCTTACGGCCACTTCACCGTTGGTTTCTGGCGCCAAAGCTAAAATGGCTTCACAAACATTAATGTCATTTTCCAGAGAAGGCATGCCCTTGCTAACCCCTTCTTCCTGAATGGTGTAATTAATTTCTTTCAGGTGTTCGTATTCTTTTTCTGTCTCCCAGTCGATACCTTTAATATTATTCCCTTGCTCTTTTAATAGTGGACCAAGTGACGTATATTTTTTATAGGTATCGGTAAAATTACGCTGAACCAGTTTCAATAATGGCAAAGTTTTACCTGGTACCGGTTCGCATTCGCCTTTTTTCCAATCCTTAACATCCAGTGCTTGAGCAATTTCAACCGGAGTATCATGCAAAATTGGCAAGGCCACCAAATCTTTTTGGGGTTCCAGATGTTTTTCTGCCAGCTCTGAGAATTTCTTGGCAATGGTTTTGAAAATTTGCCAATCTGATTTTGACTCCCAGCCCGGATCAACCGCCTGGGTTAATGGATGAATAAATGGATGCATATCTGTGGTATTCAGATCATTCTTTTCATACCAGGTCGCAGTTGGCAACACGATATCTGAATAAGCCCCGGTCGAATTCAGCCGGAAGTTGATATCTACCATCAAATCCAGTTTGGCAATAGGCGCATCTTTATGCCATTTAATTTCCTTGCCTTTAGCTTCCGGCAACACATCCTGCATCACTGCGTTTTGTGCGCCGAGCAAATGCTTCAGAAAATATTCATGGCCTTTGGCGCTAGCGCCGATCAAATTGGCCCGCCAGACAAACAGGTTGCGGGGATGATTTTCTGGCGCATCAATATCTTCAGCGGCAAATGCAATTTCACCCGATTTTAATTTTTCAACAACATAATCAGCAACACCCTGCTCATCTTTTGCTCCTGCTTTTTCTGCTTCTTTCACAATATCCAGCGGATTTTTATTGAAGTGCGGTGCAGAAGGAAGCCAACCAAGGCGCTGAGAAACCACATTGTAGTCAGCCAGTTTATATCCTTTATAATTTTTACTCGCAGAAGTGGCCAGCAATGCATCGGCATCCAGAGTTTCATAACGCCATTGGTCGGTATGAAAATAGAAAAATGACGTACCGTTCATGTGCCGCGGCGGCTTTTGCCAATCCAGGGCAAAAGCGATTGGCGCCCAGCCTGATTGAGGCCGTAATTTTTCCTGACCAACATAATGCGCCCAACCGCCACCACTTTGACCAACACAACCACACATATGCAGCAGGTTCATAATGGCGCGATAATTCATGTCATTGTGATACCAGTGATTGATACCAGCGCCCAAAATCACCATGGATTTGCCCATGGTTTTGGCCGCATTATCGGCAAATTCACGACCGGTACGGATAATATCGGCTTGTTTTACGCCAGTGATTTTTTCCGCCCAGGCGGGTGTATTTGGAATACTGGCATCATCATAACCTTTGGCGCAATCGCCACCCAAGCCGCGATCAATCCCGTATTGCGCAAGTTGCAGATCAAAAACCGTAGCAACCAGCACTTCTTTGCCATCTATCTGCATCTTTTTGACCGGGACATTACGTTTCATCGGCTTGTCTTTTCCGGATTCAAAATTCGGAAACAAGACTTCTGCCACATCATCCTTGTCAAAAATCAAACTCAACCGAGGCTTACTGGTTTTCCTGCCAATTTTCTTGGCCTGCAAATTCCATTTACCGTCTTCACCCCAACGAAAACCCACGGAACCATTAGGGGCAATAACATCGCCACTGGCTTCGTCAATGACAACGGTTTTCCATTCAGGATTATTTGATTCACCAAGTGATTTATCAAAATCAGACGCACGTACAAAACGGCCTGTGGAATATGATTTACCTTTTTTATTCAGCATTACCAACATCGGTAAATCTGTATAAGCCCGAGCGTATTCTTCAAAATAAGGATCTTGCTTATCAACATGGAATTCCTTAAGCGCCACATGACCCATGGCCATAAATACAGCCGCATCGGTACCCTGTTTGGCAGGCATCCACAAATCGGCAAACTTCACGTTCTCAGCATAATCAGGTGAAAGCACCACAACTTTTGCGCCTTTGTACCTGACTTCAGAATAAAAATGGGCATCCGGCGTCCGTGTCATAGGAACATTGGCACCTGCTAAAATCAAATACATCGAGTTATACCAGTCTGCCGCTTCAGGGACATCTGTTTGCTCGCCCCAGGTTTGCGGAGATGCTGGCGGTAAATCACAATACCAGTCATAAAAGGACAAACACGCGCCGCCAATTAAAGATAAATATCGAGCGCCAGATGCATAACTGATCATCGACATAGCGGGAATTGGAGAGAATCCTGATATGCGGTCAGGGCCATGTTTCTTAATAGTATATATGTTAGCGGCCGCAATAATTTCGGTAACTTCTTCCCAATCAACCCGGACAAAGCCCCCTAATCCACGAACTGCGGTATATTTTTTTCTTTTCTGAGGGTCTTCCTGGATTGCCGCCCAGGCTTCGACGGGATCTTTCCCGGAGTCTCTTTCATCACGGTACAAAGAAACCAGACGCTCACGTATCAATGGGTGTTTAACTCGTAACGGGCTATACAAATACCAGGAGAAACTGGCCCCGCGTGGGCAACCACGAGGCTCATGATTTGGCATATCCGGGCGCGTTCGCGGATAATCCGTCGCCTGCATTTCAAAGGCCACCAAGCCATTTTTGACATGAATATTCCAGGAACAACTGCCCGTACAATTTACGCCGTGTGTGGAGCGGACGACTTTATCAAAACGCCAGCGATTTCGATAACTATCTTCCCATTGGCGATCTTCGTTGGTAACAACACCATGCCCGTTGGAAAACTTAGTTTGAATTTTTTTAAAAAAGGTAAGACGGTCTAAAAAATGACTCATCGGTTTTTTCTCCTGAATTTAGGATGGTAACTATTCAGTATGTAATAAAACTGGATGCAATAAATTGGTGCAAAAAAGCTAATATTCGCACCAATCTGTTCTTTATTGTGCTCGATTAACAGGCATTATTTCATATTCTGTAAAGATCGAGCACTAATTATGCCAAAAAATCCCTTCCATTACGGATTATAGAATTCGCCATCTTTGCGCAGATAAAACCACCAGTTAATCATAATGCAGACCACATAAAATGCCGCAAAACCCATCAAGGCCACTTCAGGGGTTGTGGCCTTGATTTGTTCACCCAGCACCTTTGGGATATAAAAAGCACCATAAGCGGCGACAGCTGAGGTCCAGCCTAATACAGGCCCGGCCTGCTCTTTTGGAAAAACCATTGCAATAGTTCTGAAAGTGGAGCCATTACCAATCCCCGTGGCGGCAAATAACACCAAAAACAAAATAAAGAAAGGCACAAAATATTGCTCTGGCGTTGCAGAAGAATAAGCTTGCTTCATGTAATAAGCCGCACCAGCAGTACTGGCAACCATGACGAAGGAGCAAACATGAGTTACCCAGGCACCGCCAAACTTGTCGGCGATCATGCCTCCAACAGGGCGGATTAAAGCGCCGATAAAAGGCCCCATCCAGGCATACATCAAGGCGCTTGGGCCATTATTATTGATCAAATCATGTGTCATTTTGCCATCGACCATAACATGCTGATAGCCAAAAATTACCTTTATCGCCAAAGGAAAACTAGCTGCAAAGCCAATAAATGAACCAAAGGTCATGGTGTAAATAATACTCATCACCCAGGTATGCTTGTTATCAAAAATCTGATATTGCCTGCCAAGGCTTTCCCCTATCTGACCAGGTATAATTTTTAATAACGAAACCGTCAAGGCAATCACAATGAACAACGCAATCTCCTTGGGGACTCCAAAACCTGAGCCATTAACAGACTCAGGCAATATCAGCCACAGACCAAAAATTGCCGAAATAAACCCAATCAGCAACATCATGGTAATCATCGCAAAACTGATGATAGGATTACCAATATTAGGAGAAACCTGTTCAGTCCGAATATTATGCATTCCAAACCAGCTAAAAAATGCCAGCGGAATTAAAAACAGCAGCCAGATAAAACCCGCATTTTGAATCCAGGTTTCAGTGCCAGCCGGAATTTTTCCAATTAATGTTCCTGATGGCGCTTGCAAAATCATTGGATCGCCGCCTAACGCGCCAAATATACCGTAAGTCATTGCCAGTGGAATCAGAACTTGCATGGTGGTGACGCCAAAATTTCCCAAACCTGCATTTAGACCTAATGCCAACCCCTGAACTTTTTTGGGAAAGAAAAAACTGATATTCGACATGGATGAAGCAAAATTACCCCCGCCAATTCCTGACAGCAGCGCCAAAACCTGAAAAATCCAGAATGGCGTACTTTTATCTTGCAGCGCGAGACCCGTCCCTAAAGCGGGAATTATTAACAGGGTAGTAGTGAAAAATATTGTATTGCGCCCACCACAAAGCCGAATAAAAAAACTACTGGGAATACGCAATGTCGCCCCCGTTAAACCGGCAATCGACATCAGAGTAAATAACTGCGATTTCTCGTACGGAAAACCAAGATTCAGCATTTGTACCGTAATAATGCCCCAATATAACCAGATAGCAAATCCGCACAGCAAACTCGGTATTGAAATCCACAAATTACGGTTAGCGATATATTTTCCTTCCAACTCCCAAAAATCAGAGTCTTCTACATCCCACTTATGAATATCGGCCATTATTTTTCTCCAAAAAGAATATTTTTCCTGTCTCAAGGCAGCTGCGAAAATGGAAAAATCATTAAAATATTTATTAATATATTATAGTGCTCTTAAGCACAAAAAAACATCTAAATATCCTAAATTTGTTTTCATAAGCCATTGAAATAACATACTAATTTAGTATGTTATTGGAGTCAATTAGCGTGCTTTTTAAGAGTATAATGCCGTAACAATTTTATTTCATTGCACTATTTCGATGCGCACTTCCATTTTCACGCACTAAAATGCACCAGTAATAACGTTTGTAAACCCCCCCTCTCATTAACTAAATATTAGAATCCTTTAAAACCAATACTCACAAAAATTGTGTTGTTTCTGGCAGGGTAATTGCTTGTTATAGAATTCGAGTGGCCAGAGAACTACATAATTCTTACCCTGTTACTTAATTAATGCCCCTTTTTGATGGAGTTAACGGTTTTCTGGATCACTCAACAAACTCAATATTAATTTTAATGGAAAGCGCTGAAATTAGTTTCCGCTGGTTTTTCTCCCTGACATTTCCATAAAAAATATAAGCGTCTAATTTTTAAAGAGAGAAAAGTATTATGTCTTATTTAGAACCCACAGAATTTGTTACCAAAATGGTTGACGCCGGTGAATCCAAGATTTACATGTCAACAAAAGATACTTTGATTCGAGCTTTTATGGCAGGCGCAACATTAGCGTTAGCGGCAGTTTTTGCTGTTACCGTGGCTGTCAAATCAGGATCACCTATCTTAGGCGCCGTGCTTTTCCCCGTTGGTTTCATTATGTTATATCTAATGAAATTCGATTTATTAACTGGCGTTTTCACCCTGGTACCACTAGCTGTTTTTGACAAAAGACCGGGCGCAACAATTGGCCAGGTATTTAGAAACTGGGGGCTAGTCTTTACTGGCAACTTCGCCGGGGCCCTAGCCGTTGCCTTTATGATTTCATTTATTTTAACTTATGGCTACCAGGTAGACGGCGGAGTTATTGCGGAAAAAGTCGGGAAAATCGGAGAGACCAGAACCTTAGGTTATAAAGAATTCGGCATAGGCGGTTGGTTTACGATTTTTATCCGCGGGATGCTGTGCAACTGGATGGTGTCAATGGGCGTTGTTGGCGCCATGATTTCCACTTCTGCAACTGGGAAAATGGCTGCCATGTGGATGCCCATCATGCTGTTTTTCTTTATGGGCTTTGAACACTCTATTGTTAATATGTTTTTATTCCCATTCTCCATGATTATGGGCGGCGGCTTTACTATAGCGGACTATCTAATCTGGAACGAACTACCAACAGTACTGGGGAACCTAATTGGTGGACTGGTTTTTGTGGGACTGCCTTTATATTATACTCATGTCAGGATGTGTCCCGAACGTAATTTATAAAAGCTCCGTAGCTAAAAACAAAGCCTCTAACAAAATTACCTGGAGGCTTTTTTTATGTCCCAGCCAAATCAATTATCAATATCTGCCGGACAACATTCCGACAAAGGCCGCAAAACAATCAATCAGGATTTTCATGGCATTTACATCCCTGAAGAACCACAACTAACCTCAAAAGGAATCGCAATTGCCTTGGCTGATGGCATCAGCAGCAGTAACGTAGGACACATAGCCAGTAAAGCGGCAGTCACAGGATTTCTGGAGGATTATTATTGCACCTCTGAAACCTGGTCGGTTAAAAAATCTGTACTGAAGATATTATCGGCAACCAACTCCTGGTTATATTCACAAACCCAGCAGGGACGTTACCGTTTTGAAAAAGACAAAGGCTATGTTTGCACTTTAAGCGCCATGATTCTTAAATCGACGATGGCGCATCTTTTTCATTTAGGTGATGCAAGAATCTATAGATTATGCGGCAATGACCTGGAACAATTAACCAACGATCATCGCTTATGGGTATCGCAGGACAAAAGCTACCTTAGCCGAGCAATGGGCATTAACCCCCATCTTGAAATTGATTACAAAACTCTGCAAGTCAATAAAGGAGATGTCTTTCTGCTAACAACGGATGGCGTTTATGAATTCATTGAAACCAAGTTCATTGTAAAAACCCTGCAAAACCTGACTGATGACCTGGATCTGGCGGCTAAAACCATCATCGAAAAAGCTTACCAGCAAGGCAGCAATGATAACCTCACCGCTCAGATTATCAGAATTGACACATTACCCAGTCAAAATATCGATGACATTCACCAACAAATAACCGAATTATCATTTCCTCCCATTCTGGAACCAAGATCGGTTTTTGAAGGCTACAAAATTACAAGGAAGTTGCATGCAAGCAGTCGCAGTCATGTCTATCTTGCATTAGATGCTCAAGACAAGCAGGTAGTGATCAAAACCCCATCAATTGGCCTACAGAATGATCCAGCCTATTTAGAAAGATTCTTGATGGAAGAATGGATCGCCAGACGCATCAAAAGTCCTCACGTATTAAAGCCATACGCCCAAAACCGGCAACGCAATTTTATCTATCTGGTTAGCGAATATATTGAAGGGCAAACCCTATCGCAATGGATGACAGATAACCCCAAACCTTCGCTGGAAACGGTCAGAGGAATCGTTGAACAAATCGCTAAAGGTCTACGGGCCTTTCACCGCCTTGAAATGCTGCATCAGGATCTAAGGCCCGACAACATCATGATCGATCAATTTGGCACAGTGAAAATTATTGATTTTGGCTCAACAAAAGTTGCTGGCGTCACCGAAATTTCATCCCCGATAAAACAAGAAAATATTCTGGGCACCGCTCAATATACCGCACCAGAATATCTGCTTGGAGATACGGGCTCGACACGCTCTGATCTTTATTCTCTAGGCGTCATCACTTATCAAATGCTGACCGGGGATTTACCCTATGGAGCGGAAGTTGCAAAAACTAAAACCAAATCTGCACAACGAAAATTAAAATACCGGCCTGTTGCCAACAAAATTCACAATATTCCAATATGGATAGACAGCGCCATCAAAAAAGCAGTACACCCAGATCCATTCAAACGCTACCAGGACTTATCAGAGTTTATCTATGACCTACGCCACCCTAACAAGGAATTTCTAAGAAAAACGCGACCTCCCATTCTGGAACGCGATCCGGTAATATTCTGGAAAGGTCTCGCTTTAATTCAGCTCATTATCATCATTGCATTGCTAGTAAAATGACTATATTCAACTGGCTGTACCCAATCCATCGGGCGGCGTTTTAATCAACCAACCCACAATCACTCCAGCAACCGTCATTTCAATAAAAGCGCCGAAAAACCAGCTCAGCGAAAGACTAAAAGGAATCGGCATATAGGTATAGGAACCAAACCCCATTGAAACACCGGAAATAATCCCGAAAACAACACCGTACTTAACCCCTGTTGCGAGTGATTTTGGTTTTATCAAGTAACTATATAAATAGACGAAACAAACACTGATAACAAATGTAACTAAAGACATTAGCCCCATTTTCATCTCATTCTCAGGGCGCCAAAGGCTAGCCGTTTCTCGATAAACCGAGTCAAGCAATACCCCATGAATGATGAAATCCAGAACTGACCAGCAAATAAACACTGCGATAACGGCCCATGATAATTGTTTTATCATTTTCCACCTCTTTTTGTTCTTATAAAGAGATCATCATGTTCTTTAGATAATGATGTGTCAATGATTAGCCAATATCATGTTCGCGTAGCATTCAAATAGTGCCAAAAAGTGTTGTTAACACATTAATTCAATTCACGAGCACAAAAAGAGGTGACAACAACTAATGAGAATTAGGAATGATATTTGTCAAACTTTTATCTAATTTCCGCCAACTCATCAAAATCGTGATGATCTGGAAATGGATAGATTAAATATTCGTTCGTATTCTTTATATGAAATTTCCTAAAAAACATCGGATGAATCACGCAATATTCATCATGGGGCAAATATAAACGTGTTCGCAAAGCATATTCAAAATCAGCCTCAACAATTTTTGTTCGCTCATCAAAACGCCTTACTTTTCCTACGATACCTAATTCAGCAATTAATCTTTTAAACCGGTCAGGTGAATATGTTCCACTAGGCCAAGCCGATGCGGTTTTGTGAGCAATCCGATCTAATTCTTTACCCATAAAAAAACAAGGCATACTTGTCAAAGCATCTAAAATATAGCCTATATTTTCATAAATTTTGGCGTACGAACTGATTACTTCATCAGCTAATTCTAACTCTACATTTCTGGTTTGAAGAACTAAATCCTCATTTTTAAAGTAGGGAAAATTTCCTTCGGAAATTGCTTTATCAGCAATATAATTGCATAACACCACAAATTGACGCGGTCTTAATTGTGTATGCCTTAACAAATAAGGAAAAGTACATTCTTCCATTTTTGCGCGATTAACAATTCGTTTGCCAAAAAAAGGTTGCCAAACACTTGAATGAACTTCCGTAAATGAAGTCCAATCAACTCTTGACGGCAACTCTACATGTGTTAACTTATGATGTTTAATATATTTAAATAACCGCCAAGAAGTTAGTCTAACAAGATCCCTCGGGCGCCAACATAAATACAGAGGTTTACGAAAAAACTTGGTTACATTGGTAATCCATTGTTCTTTCAAACTGGGGACAACTTCTCCTGATAAAAACACTTTCAGATGCAATCCTTTTGCAGCGTGAGCAATATTAAATTGTGAAGCAAACTGCACAAGGGCGGACGTTGCCGCCATAAAGAAATCACTATTGACGTCATATCTCTCTAAAGAATCCATCGCTATAATCAACGGCTTTTCAGGACTGATTTCTAAGACTGCAATTTGAGCCGATTTAAAGGCTTTATCTTTGAAATAATTTTCAACAGACGTCGCAAAATCAACCGCTTCTTTATTTATAAATTTGTCGAGAAACGAATGTAGCGCTAATTGAATGAAGTGTGCAGGACTATTGACATCATTATCGGCAGATAAGGCAACCGCATTGATCGAGGTAGCATCTTCCTTGTAGTGATTAAAAATAATATTCCAAAACACATATTCCCAAACACATAACATTTTATGGGTAAGAATATCGACACTAGTTGTGGTATCAGAGGTTATGCGCGAAAGCACATCTGTGTACACTTGAGGTTCATTTACATCAATGCATGATGAATTTTGTATCTTTTCTTGAAATTCAAAAAAATTTGCTAATGACGTTTTACCAGCACCTCTTCGTCCCACGATAATATAAGTGTGATCATCTATGGCAGTTTTAAGAACCTGTTCAAGATCTGACATTAATAGTATCATTTAACAATTTGAAAGATGAAAGATGAACGATGGAAGATAAAAGATACCCGAGTGATATAAGTCGAGAACAATTTGAAAAGATTCAACC
>Ga0256839_1001825_pt1 | contig 25031 bp, 27 predicted proteins | sample 354166metaG_FD_185968 | JGI IMG/M metagenome (GOLD analysis project Ga0256839, IMG submission 185968) | Hydrothermal vent microbial communities from Mid Atlantic Ridge, Atlantic Ocean - 354-166 | ecosystem: Environmental > Aquatic > Marine > Hydrothermal vents | place: Atlantic Ocean: Mid... | reverse complement strand
AGCCGTTATTGGCTGCACTCAGCTCGCCCTCAACCGTTAGCCCGGCATTGCCCCAGCGGATCAGGCTTGGCTCGATAAGGGCAAAGACCGGAGCGGGTGCTGAGCCGCGCCCAAGCACCGTGCGATCAATTTCGCGATCAAAATCCAGCTGCGCCGAAATGTGGATGCGCTCGACAATTCCGGAAAGCGATCTACCGGGCAATATCGAGGAAACGAACGTTGGGGGCAGAGATATATCGCGCAGATCAAGGTCGAGCTGATAGCGGGTCGGTGTGGTTCCATCCTGGAATACATCCGCATTCAGGGTTGTGATGTCGGCTTTCAGGCCGGATGGAATGCTGATATCGATCGCCTCGCCTTCGAGCTGCAATCGCGAAAGCGGCAGGTTTGCGTCTGGCGAGAATACAAGATCGGCCAGGAAAAGCCCGGCTTCAAAGCCGAAACTGCCTTCCGGGGTTTGCACGTTTTGCCGCCCTTGCCATGCCAGCGCAAGGTGGTTCAGCCTATAGGAAAGCGCCTTGATCTGGAAAGAATCCCCGCTCCAGCCCCAGCGTTTGTCAGGGGTCTGGAAGCTGAATTCATTGAGCGTGGTATCAAAGCGATCGGGGTATCCCAGCACGGCAAGATCCTGGCTTTCGGCAACCCAGCCCTGGCTGCGGCCGGTTTCCAGCAGGTTGGAATAAAGCTGCTTTTGCGCGGTAAAGCCCAGATACCAATAGCCGCTCCATAGCGCCGACAGCACGAGTAACAGTTTGAGCATCCATCGCATTTTTTTCTCCCCCTTGGGCTTGTGATATTGTAACACAGCCATGGGTTCAGGAAAACCTTTTGAGCCGCTACGGGCACCCAAAACGGAGATGGTGATGTATCAGGATGGGTTATGGGTGTTTGGATACGGGTCTTTGATCTGGAATCCGGGGTTTGAATTTGCGCAAAAACACCTGGCCGAACTGCGCGGCTTCCGGCGGGATTTTTGCATGTGGTCGGTGCATTATCGCGGCACGGCATTATCCCCGGGGCTGGTATTGGCGCTGGATGCCGCCGCAGGGGAAAGCTGCCACGGCGTGGCCTATTATATTGATGAAACAAATGCCGCAGCGGCCCATGAATATCTGCGTGCGCGTGAGCTGGTTTCGGCGGCTTATGTCGAGGGTTTTCAGGAAGTGGTGTTGAAAAACGGCGATATTGTTCGCGCCGTTTGCTATATTGTGGACAGGGATCACGGACAATATGCCGGCGGGCTTTCACCCGAGCGACAAGCGGAGGTGATTGCCTCGGCAAAAGGTTCTGCCGGCCCTAATCACGAATATTTACAAAACACAGCCACGCATCTGGCAGAGCTGGGCATCGCGGATTCGCATATGGACGCGCTGTATGAAATGGTTTGTCACAAGCGAAATGGCTAATTGTTGCGATTGTTCAAATACCGGGTGACAATTCCAAACCATTCGCCAGAAGCCAGAATTTCCTCCAGCCCCGAATCGACCAGCTCCAGCACGCGCATGGCATCGGGGTTCTGGCGGAAGGCAATGGCATGGATGGTGGTTTTTTGCGAAAAAGCGGCAATATCGGCGATTGACTCCGTTCGGGGGTCGTAGAACGTGTTAAGGCTTTGATAATCAGCCATAATTACATCAAATTTTTCAGTGAGCAGCCCTGCCATGCAGCTATCGAAACCCGGCTGGTATATTACGCTATCCACCACAGAAAATATGCCGCTCCGGCGAAGCAGGTCATCATTGTGAAAACGCGGGACGCATATGGTTTTTCCGGCAAAATCGCTTGCGCTGCTGGTCGAGACCAGCGGATCCCCGGCGCGGGCAAACAGCCCGAGGGTGATTTCATAGAGCGGTTTGGAGAAGGAAAAATCACGGCATAATTCTCTGGATATATCCGATAAACTGCTGCTTTGCGTGCAATCCGGCAATATCCATGGAAAGCTTAGAATCGCGGCATAATCGGTGGCAGCGGTATTCAGCAGCTGCCTTGCCGCGCCACTATTGTCAATTTCAATCCCGTATTGATAGCCGGATTTTCGCAGCGCGGCCGCCAGAATATCGGGAATTATCCCGCTACCATCCTGCTCCAGAAACGGCGATCCGCCGGATTTGGTCAGGAACCGCGGCAAAACCTGCGGAACCTCCGTTGGCTCGACCACAGTTAAAAAACCGGTGGCCATCGGAATTTGCATATCGTCGCGGCAGGGAATGGCCAGCTCCATTCCGATTTCGATGGTGTTCGGATCCGGACCGATCAGCCCGGTATTGGCATTGTAAATGATAGGCGAAAAACCGCGCGCGCCGTAATATTGCTCGGCGATCAAGCGCAATGTATCCCCCGGCATGACTGTATATTGATCGCAATTTTCGGTGGCGCGGGCAGCGCCAAAAGAAAGAAAAATAATGCTAAGGGCATAAAAAGCCACATATTTAAACATACTGCACCATGAACTGGATAAAATACATGCCCGAAATAGCATAATTCCGGTAAATATACAATTAAGTTTTGCGTAACCTTGCCCGCAGACTGGTTCCGAGGGCTTCTGTGACCGTTACCCATTGTCCGGCTTCCGGTGCGGGCCCGTCCTCCCATGTGGTAGGCCATTGCACGCCATCGATCTCGACCTTGCCCTGTGGGCCATTCACACTCAGCACTTTGGCATCGCGCCCGACCATGCTTTGGCCGCGCGCGTTCAGCACCGAGCTTGGCTCGTCCTGCTCAACCCTCGCCATAAGGGCGCGCCCGCCAAACAATAGCGCGATCGAGAGCGTGGCATAAAGCGCCACAAGTGCCTGACCGGAAAAACCCGGAACAAGCCATGTCAGCCCGGCCATCAGCATGGCCGCCAAACCCGGCCATATAAGAATGAAAGAGGGTGCCAGTATTTCCAGCGCGATCAATATAATGCCGAGCGCCAGCCACAACCATGGGCTGGCCTGACTGATCCATATAAACAAATCTCCCATCTACTGGCCCTTTGTGGCTTTGGCAATATCGGCAATGCCCGAGATCGAACCAAGCAGGCCGGAGGCCTCCAGCGGGATCATCACGGTTTTGCTATTGGGCGAGGCGGCGATATCGCGCAGGGCTTCCGTATATTTATTGGCAACAAAATAGTTGATCGCCTGAATATCGCCCTCGGCAATGGCTTTGGAAACCATCTGCGTGGCTTTGGCCTCGGCCTCCGCCCCGCGCTCGCGGGCTTCGGCATCGAGGAATGCCGCCTCGCGCCGCCCTTCGGCCTCGCGGATTTGCGCCTCGCGCTCGCCCTCGGCTTTTAGAATAGCGGCCTGCTTATGGCCCTCGGCTTGCAGAATATCGGCGCGCTTGGTGCGCTCGGCCTTCATTTGCCGCGCCATCGCCTCGTTAATATCCGCCGGCGGAGCCAGATCCTTGATCTCGACCCGCGTCACCTTCACCCCCCAGCTATGGGAGGCATCGTCGATCACACCGAGCAATTTCGAGTTGATCTTATCGCGGTTGGAAAGGCTCTCATCCAGATCCATCGAGCCGATCACCGAGCGGATATTGGTCATGGAAAGATTGCGCAGCGCGCGCTCCAGATCACGAACCTCGTAGGCGGCCTGTGCGGCATCCACCACCTGATAAAAGGCAATCGCATCGGCTACGACCATGGCGTTATCCTTGGTGATCACCTCTTGGGAATTGACGTCCAGCACCGTCTCCATCATGTTGATCCGCGCCCCGATCTTATCCACCACCGGCACCAGAAAACGCAGCCCGGGAGCCAATGTGCGGGTATAGCGGCCAAAGCGCTCCACCGTCCATTCCTCGCCCTGAGGCACGGTTTTTATCGTCATCCAGATCAGAATGATGGCAAAGACCAGCAGCGCAATGGCCGGGGCGCCCGTGGTGCTGAACAGGTTGATGATATCGTTCATAATCTCTCCTAAAGCGGGATTTCCTTGTATCTCTGTTACATATAGGCGCTATTTTGCCAGAATTGAAAGGTATTTCCGCTGTTATCGCGCTTATTGGCTGGAAACTCGCGCTGTTGGGTGTAGTATTCGCTATCTGATTTTTTGAAAGTAAATACGCTGTATGAAGCTGGTCATTGATTCCAAACGCGAACCTGCGTTTACCCGCCCCAAACGCCAAGCCTTTATAATGCTTGTGATTATGGTCCTTGTCATCCTGGGGGCCATCGCGGCTTTCCCTTCGATGTCGCAGATGTTTCTGGTGTCGCCCTATCTGAACGGGGTGATCATTGCGGTGTTTGTTGTCGGCGTGCTGGCCTGTTTTTGGCAAATCATCTCGATCATGGTGGCGGTGCGCTGGATCAAGGGCTTTGTGCTGGATCGGCCGGGCCACGAATTCATCCGCTCGCCGCGCATTCTGGCCACGCTTGAAGCCCTGCTGCGCGATAGCCGCGCGCGCAAATCCCTGACCTCGGCCTCCAGCCGCTCGATACTTGATTCCGTGGGCACAAGGCTCGACGAGCTGCGTGACATCACCCGCTATATCGCCAGCCTGCTGATTTTCCTCGGCCTGCTCGGCACGTTTTACGGCCTCGCTACTACGGTGCCGGCGGTGGTCGATACCATCCGCTCGCTCGCCCCGCAGGAGGGGCAATCCGCGGCGGATGTATTCAAAAACCTGATGAATGGTCTGGAAGACCAGCTCGGCGGTATGGGCACGGCCTTTGCCTCCTCTTTGCTCGGGCTGGCCGGTTCGCTGGTGGTTGGCTTGCTGGAGCTTTTTGCCTCCCACGGGCAAAACCGCTTCTATATGGAGCTGGAGGAATGGCTTTCCTCGATCACTACGCTTAGCCTGGTGGGGGATGGCGATGGCGGCGTGGGCGGCAATGATCTTTCGGCGCTTTACGGCTTTATGGAGCAAACTGCGCTGCAAATCGAAACCCTTAAAGATGTAACGCTTCGAGGCGAAGAATCACGACAGAAAACCGATAGCAGCCTGTCGCAATTGGCGGTTTCTGTAGGCGCATTGGCCGAGAATTTATCCGTCGGGTCTGCCGGGCCGGCGACGGATGAGGCGGTTTTGGAACGCATTGCCGATAATCAGGCCGAGATGACCCGGATCCTGCGCGAGCGCGAAGAGGGCGCGGGGCTGCTGGATAGCGAGGCCCGCTCGCGCTTGCGTAATATCGACGTGCAGCTTTTGCGCGTGCTGGAGGAAATGTCCTCGGGCCGTCAGGAAAGCCTTGGCGAATTGCGCGGCGATCTGGCGACCCTTGCGCAGAGCATCTTGGCGCTGGCCAATTCGAAAGGCAGCTAAATGGCGCTTGGACGACGCGGAAACGGGCATGGCATCCCCAATATCTGGCCCGGTTTTGTCGATGCGGTGACAGCGCTTTTGCTTGTTCTGTTTTTTGTCATCAGCATATTCATGATTGTGCAATTTGTGCTTTCCGAAACCATCACCGACCAGGATAACGAGCTGACCACGCTTTCCGAGCAAGTGGCTGGGCTGGCGGATGCGCTCGGGCTGGAACAATCGCGCGCGCGCGGGCTGGATCGAAAAATCGGGGAGCTGAACAGCGCTCTGAGTGATGCCGAAAGCCGCGACAATGCCCGGATCGCGTTGATCGCCACACTCACCCGGCAGCGCGATAGCCTACAAGCCGAGGCGGCGGCCTCCAGCTTGCGGATCACCGAATTCGAGGCCCGGATTGCTTCATTGCTGGAGCAGAATCGCGATTTGGGAAATGCGGTGGCCGAGGCACAATCCGCTGCGCTGGCCGAAATGGACGCCAAGGCCGCCGCCGAACTGGCGCTGGCCGCCGCTCGAAGCGAAATGGATGCGCAAGCCGAAGCCGCGCGGCTGGCGGCGGCCCGCACCGAGGCGCTGCGGGCAATGATTTCGGATCTGGAAGCCAGCCAGAATGCCCGCTCTGCCGAAATATCGGATATGCAAAGCCAGATCGCCAGCGCGACGCAGGCTTTATTTCTGGCCGAAGCCGCAAAGCGGGAAGCATTGGAGAATGCCAGCGAAAGCGCTTCCGAGATTGCGCGCTTGACGCAAGAGCTGGAAAGCGCGGAAAGCCGGCTGCAAGCCTCGCAGGCAGAGCTGGAGGAGGCAACAGGGGCTTTGGGAGAAAACCGCACCGCCCAGCTGGCGCAAGCGGTGGCGCTGCGCAGCCAGATTGCCGCCCTGACCGAGGCGCGCCGTGTGCTCGAGCAGGATCTTAGCGCCGAGCAAATGGCGCGAATTGCGGTTTTGCAGCAATTATCCGAGGCACAAGCGCAAAGCGCACAGACCGAAGAAGAAAAAGCCCGCCTTCAGGCGCTATTGGCGGATCGGGATAACGCTATCGCTGCTGCCGAGCTGGCCCTGGCCGAGCGCGCCGCTGCCCTGAGCGAGGCCGAACGGGGGCAATTGGCCGAAGCCGCCGCCGCCCAAGCCCTGCGTGCGCGGCTGGAAAATGCCGATGCGGAGCTTACCGCCATGACCCTTTCTCTGGAGGCCGAGCGGCAAAGGGCCGAAGATACCTTGACCCAGCTCGCAGCCCTTCGCGCCGCACAGCGGGAGATTTCGGAGCTTGATGCGGATAATTCCGAAACCATCGCTCGCCAGCAGGTGGCGCTGGCCGAGGCGCAGCGATTGCTGGATCAGGAGAAAATCCAATCCGCCGATGCACAGCGACAAGTCGAATTGCTTAACCAGCAAACGGCGGCGCTGCGTCAGGAGCTGAACCAGCTGCAAGGCTTGCTGGACGCTGCGGCCGATGCCGATGCCGAGGCGCAAATCCGGATAGAGACGCTGGGCGCCGATCTCAATACGGCACTGGCGCGGGTGGCGGCGGAAGAGCGCTCCCGCGCCAATGCCGAGGCGCGGGAGCGCGCGCTTCTTGAAGCCGAAGCCTTGCGCCTTGAAGCCGAAGCCAATGATTTGCGGGCTTTCCGCTCGGAGTTTTTCGGGCGGATGCGCGAGGTTCTGGGCGGGCGGGAAGAGCTGCAAATCGTAGGAGACCGGTTTGTATTCTCATCCGAAGTGCTGTTTGCGCCCGGATCGTCTGTATTGGGGCATGAAGGGCAAAAACAGATGGCGGAGGTCGCGGCGGTGGTGCGGGAGCTGGCTAGCGAAATTCCACCGGAAATAAATTGGATATTGCAGGTCGAGGGTCACACGGATTCCACCGGCAATGCCAATGACAATTGGGCGCTTTCGCAGGCTCGCGCTTTATCTGTGGTGCGCTATCTGATCGATAGAGAGGGGCTTTCGCCGCAGAATCTATCGGCAGCCGGATTTGGTGAATTTCAGCCGATTGCCGAAGGGAGCAGCCCCGCAGCCCTGGCCGCCAATCGCCGCATCGAGCTGAAGCTGACAGAGCGCTAGACCTGCGCGACCGGGCAGACTTGTGATATCATTTTCGCCAGTTCATCGCGCTTGGATTTTAGCTGGTCAAGGCGGGCATCCACATCTTTCAGCTTGGCGGTGAGCAGGGTTTCTACCTGCGGTGCCCCAAGGCCCTGAGCGGCTATGGCCTGCATTTCCGGCGCGACTTCCGCAAGGGTAAAACCCAGAGATTGCGCCAGTTTGATCATTTCGACAAGCCGGGGGGTGTTCTCGGAAAAATCCCGATAGCCGTTATTGCGCCGATAAGAAGCGATCAATCCCAGCTTTTCATAAAGCCGGATCGCATCGCGGCTTACCCCGGTTTTTGCGGCTAATTCACCTATCTGCATTTTATCCTTGACCCTTGAGTTATGTCTAGGGTTTATAGCTTTCCGCATTCAATAAGGAAAGGAAAATTGAATGCTTACCCCCTTTAAATTTCGCAAGATCTATCGCGCCAGCGCATGGTATGATCTTACAGCCACAGCAATCTTTGCTACACCATGGACGTTTTTACTGCTGATCGATGGCATTATATGGCTGGCAGAAACTACCGGCTTGCCCGGAAAAATGATCGAGCCGGATATCTTTCATATATTTTTCGCCAATCTTCTTGGCTCGGTTGTTATCATCTGGTCGCTCGTTCGGCTGAAGCTGGATCTGACGATCTTGGCGCGCTATGACGCGGTGGCGCGCTTTTTGTTTTCCGCGTGGATGATCTATGCACTTTTGAATGGTGCGTCCTATTTTATATTGCTGATGCTGGTGCCAGAGATCATATGGGGGATTTTGCAATCCTTGCCGGTAAAGGATAAGTGAAACCGAAGGCTTTGCCATGCCAGGCATGGCACGCGTCAACGAGGTGGGCTGAACAATGGGGCATCGCCCCGGGTTCAGCTCGCCGAGGCGGCGCGCCCCCGGAGCTTTCGGGCAGCTCCGGGCTTGCCTTTGGCTATTCGGTTGTCAGCATCGGCGGCTTTTTCGGGGTGGAAATCCGCAGCTTTTGCGGTTCCAGAATTTCCAGATGGATTTTGCCATCCTTCACCTCGACCCGCACCGAGCCGCCCTTGGCAAGCTTGCCAAACAGCAATTCCTCCGCCAGGGGCTTTTTGATGTATTCCTGAATGGTGCGCCCCAATGGCCGCGCGCCCATTTTATCATCATAGCCCTTTTTGGACAGCCAGTTCGCCGCCGCTTCGGTCAGCTCGATGGTGACATTACGATCCATCAATTGCGCCTCTAGCTGAAGCACGAATTTTTCGACCACTTTCAGGATCACCTCGCGCGGTAGCGAGCTAAAGCTGATCACCGCATCCAGCCGGTTTCGGAATTCCGGCGTAAAGGTGCGCTCGACCGCGGCGGTATCTTCGCCCACGCGCTTGGTATCGCCAAAGCCGATGGCGGATTTAGCCTGCTCGGCCGCGCCGGCATTGCTGGTCATGATCAACACCACATTGCGAAAATCAATCGCTTTGCCGTTATGGTCGGTTAGCTTGCCATGGTCCATCACCTGCAGCAAAATGTTAAACACATCAGGATGCGCTTTTTCCATCTCGTCCAGCAACAGCACGCAATGCGGGTTTTGATCCACACCGTCCGTCAGCAAGCCGCCCTGATCAAATCCGACATAGCCGGGAGGCGCGCCGATCAAGCGGCTAACCGCATGTTTTTCCATATATTCCGACATATCAAAGCGCAAAAGCTCCACGCCTAAAACATCCGCTAGCTGTTTGGCGACCTCGGTTTTGCCCACGCCGGTTGGCCCTGCAAACAGGTAGTTGCCAATCGGTTTTTCCGGCTCGCGCAGCCCCGCCCGCGCCAGTTTGATCGAGCTGGCAAGCGCCACAATCGCATCATCCTGCCCGAACACCACCCGTTTGAGGCTTTTCTCAAGGTCGCGCAGCACCTCGCTATCGTCTTTGGACACGCTCTTGGGCGGAATGCGGGCGATTTTGGCGACCACGGCCTCGATATCCTTGGTGCCAATGGTCTTGCGCCGCTTGCTTTCGGCCACCAGCATTTGCGCGGCACCGGCTTCATCGATCACGTCAATCGCACTATCGGGCAGCTTGCGGTCATTGATATAGCGCGCGGCCAGATCTACGGCGGTTTTGATGCCGTCATTGGTGTAGCGAATGTCGTGATGCTCTTCGAAATAGGGCTTCAGCCCCATCAGGATTTTAATCGCATCCGGAATGCTCGGCTCTTTCACGTCGATCTTCTGGAAGCGCCGCGCCAGCGCGCGATCCTTCTCGAAATGCTGGCGGTATTCCTTATAGGTGGTCGAGCCCATGCAGCGCAGCTTGCCGCCCTGAAGCGCAGGCTTCAGCAGATTGGAGGCATCCATTGCGCCGCCAGAGGTTGCGCCCGCGCCAATCACTGTATGGATTTCATCGATGAACAGCACGGCGTTGTCATGCTCTTCCATCTCTTTCATCACCGCTTTCAGGCGCTCTTCAAAATCGCCCCGGTAGCGGGTGCCTGCCAGCAATGCGCCCATATCAAGCGAGAATATCGTGGTTTCGGAAAGCACCTTTGGCACCTCTTCATCTACGATTTTTCGCGCCAGCCCTTCGGCGATGGCTGTTTTGCCCACGCCCGGATCGCCGACCAGAATGGGGTTGTTTTTGCGGCGGCGACACAGCACCTGAATGCAGCGGTCCACCTCGTGCTGGCGACCAACCAGCGGATCCACCTCGCCCGCCCGTGCCTTGGCATTCAGGTTGTCGCAATATTTGTCGAGCGCGGTTTCTTTTTTCTCGTCCGGGGTGATGTCATCGGCCATATCGCCGGCACCCTGTAGCGGCACATGCTCGTTATAGGCCGGATCTTTTGCCACCCCGTGCGAGATGAAATTCACCGCGTCATAGCGGGTCATATCCTGCTGTTGCAGGTAATAGGCGGCGTGGCTTTCGCGCTCGGTAAAGATCGCGACCAGCACATTCGCGCCCGTCACCTCGGCATGGCCCGAGCTTTGCACATGGATCGCAGCACGCTGGATTACCCGCTGAAAGCCGGTGGTGGGGGCGGCTTCGGTGCCTTCGATCTCGGAAATCAGCGAATCATGATCATTGTCGATAAACCGTGTTAGCCGCCGCTTGAGCTTGCCGATATCCACAGCGCAGGCGGTCATTACCTTGCGCGCTTCCGGCTCGTCTGTCAGCGCCAAAAGCAGATGCTCAAGCGTGGCCAGCTCGTGGCGGCGTTCATTGGCGAGGCTCAGCGCTTTATGAATCGCTTCCTCAAGGGTGGTGGAAAATGATGGCATGTAGCCCTCCTTACCCGAAATAATATGCGACTGCGGGTTTCGCAGCCTGATGCTTACCCTATAATTTCGGGTTTATTTGCCAAGCTTCAAGGGGAATCGTCACAAATGAGTTAAAAAACCGGTGATCGGGCGCTTTGGCCGCGGCATTTTCTGCCGAGCGAGGCGAGGCCATGGCCCAATCGCGGGGCTGGCTTTTCGCAGAAAAGCAAGCCTTGCGGAGGGCGGCACGGCCAGCGGGTGTGGATTTCCCTCACGGAGGCTAACGCCCCCATCGGTCAAGCCAGGGTTTTCAGCCCGCTGAAAACCCGGTCTGGCGACGCCGGTGGCCTCGGCTTTGCCTCGGCGGCGCTTAGTATCGAACCTGTGCCAGCAAGCCGAAATGATCACTGGGCCAGATGTTGTCCAGCGGAGAATTGCCTATGATTTCGATATCCGTAATATGCCCGCGCCCTCGTGCCTTTGGATGGCCTGCAAATATATAGTCAATCCGGCGGTTTGGCTCGAATTCGGCGGCCACAAAGGGGTTTTGGTTGTCCCATGTATTGCCCATACCCTGTCCTGCTACGGCCCATGCATCGTGAAAAACCAGCCCTTTGGCTGCGGCGGCGCTTAGCCCCGTAAGCGAGCGGATTTCGTCGCTCATCGGTTCGGCGTTAAAATCACCGCACAGCAGCGGCGGCATTTTTCCAGAGGTGTTTGCACTCACAAATTCTGCCACCTCGCGCACCTGCGCCTGCCTGATATGGCTCTGCTCGTAGCGCCAGTTCAGATGGGTGCAGAAAAAATCAAAAGCACCGCGCGGGCCGTTGATTTTTGCATAAAGCGCATTGCGGGTTTCGTCGGTTTCTTCAGCCCCGGAAAGGGTGATGGTCTCGTGTTTTTCAATAGGCCAGCGCGAAAGAATGGCATTGCCAAAGCCTGTGCGGTTCATCACCATGCAATCGGCATGAAAGCAATGATAGCCCAGCTTTTCCGCCAGAATTCCAGCGTAGTTTTCCGCTTCATTCCCCCAGACCTCCTGAAGCGCAATCACATCGGCATTGGCCTGTTTTAGCACCGCTTCAATCGCGGGCGCGCGGGCCTCCCAGGGGCCGAATTTCCACCATATATTCCAGCTCAGCACCCGCAGGCGGGTATGGATCGGGCCTGAATTGTTTGCGGTCATGGGGCGCTCCTAGAAATTGTCTTTCGCAAGACGGATTTCGGCGAATTCTTTTGCATCCGTCGCGCGCAAAAACGGATTGGTCGCCAGCTCCAGCGATAATAGCGACGGCACGGTGGGGATGCCAGCGGCCCGCAGGCGCTTTATATCCGCCAGCCGCGCTGCAATCGCGGCATCGTCCGGCCATTGCGCAGCGGCGAATTTGGCATTGGCCAGCGTATATTCATGGCCGGAATATACCATGGTATCGGCGGGCAGCACGGCCAGCTTTTGCAGGCTCTGATACATCATTTCCATATCGCCCTCAAACACCCGCCCGCAGCCCATGGCAAACAGGCTGTCGCCGGTGAAAACCGCGCCCTCAAAGGCAAAGGCGATATGGTTGACCGTGTGGCCCGATACATCAATCACCCGCCCTTTCAAACCGCCTATCTCCACCTCATCTCCTTCACTCACCGCCAGATCCAGCGCGGGAAGGCGTGCGGCATCCTTGGCCGCCCCTACGATTCGCGGAGAGGTTTCTGCCAGAATATCCGGCAGCCCGTCCACATGATCCCAGTGATGATGGGTGAGCAGCACCATGTCCAGACTCCAGCCCCTGGCCTTGAGCGCGGCCAGCACGGGGGCGGCTTCGGGGGCGTCGATCAGGGCGGTGCTGCCTGTCGCCTTGTCATGCAGCAGATAGGCGTAATTATCCGCAAGGCAGGGCAGGGTGAGGATTTCATAGCGCATGGCGGGCCTTTCGTTTTGGGCAAGAATGGCGGAAAACAGCGCGCGGTGCAATGGGGCCCCGCGCGCCGGAAAGGCGCGCGCGGGGTGGCGGGCGTGATACCCGCCCTACAGGGTCAGGCCAGTGATTTGGCGGCGCGGGAAATTTTCTCGCCCGCTTGCGCGCCAAGGCTTTTCAGGATCTCGTTTTGCCCAAGGCTGGCAAAGGTCATCATCGCCATCGGATCAATGAAACGCACGGTGCAATTTCCATCGCCATTATCCTCGACCGTTACATTGCACGGCAGCATCAGGCCGATATCTGCGCGCGCAGAAAGCGCCTGATGGGCCAAGCCCGGATTGCAGGCCCCGAGGATGGTGTAGGGGCGAAAATCAACGTCGATTTTCTTTTTCAGCGTGGCTTTTACATCCACCGTGGTCAAAACGCCAAAGCCCTCGGCGGCCAGCGCGGCGGTTACTTTTTCCACCACCTCGTCATGGGTTCCGGCAAGGGTTACATCAATGCTAAATGTGTCAGACATGGTCTGCTCCTGTGTTTTTCGAATATGTTTCAAAGGTAGGCCACAGCGCCTGAATTGCAAGGGTCAATCGGGCACAATCATGTAACCGGCACCGCGCACGGTTTGCAGATAGCGGGGCTGCTTTGGGTCGGCCTCGATCTTGCGGCGCAGGCGGGTGATCTGCACATCGATCGCGCGCTCCTGCGCTTGGCTATCGCCTTGCCCCAGCGCCTCTACCAGCCGCGCGCGAGACATGGTTTCGCCGGGCCGGGCACTGAAGATCTTCATCAGGGCATTTTCGGTGCTGGTCAGGCGAATGCGGGATTCGCCGTGCCATAGCTCGGCACGCGCTATATCATAGCGAAACGCCCCCAGATGCAGATTCTGCGGTGGGCCGGGCCGGGCCGGTTGCGCCGGCGTGCGCCGCAAAATGGCATTGACCCGCAGCAAAAGCTCTTTTGGCTCGAAGGGTTTGGGCAGGTAATCATCCGCCCCCGCTTCCAGCCCCATAATGCGGTCCGAAGCCTCTCCGCGCGCCGTGAGCAGCATGATCGGGGTGCTGTGGCTGATGCGCAGATCGCGGGTGAATTCAAAGCCGTTTTCGCCGGGCATCATCACATCGATGATCAGCATATCAAATTCCAGCCCCGCCAGAAGCCGGCGGGCATGGGCGGCATCGCGGGCGGTGGTGGTCAGATAGCCGTGCTTGCTGAGGAATCTGGCCAGAAGGGTGCGGATGCGGCGGTCGTCATCCACAATCAGCAGGTGGGCACCATTCGGATCAGCGGCCATTATTTTCCCCGCCATCCGAAAGCCGGCTGATCTGGACCTGGGCTTCCGGCTCGAACATAGCGTTCAGCACGGTGCGAAATCCTTGCACGGCTTCGGGGCCGGCCGCAGAATAGGCCTTGCGCATTTTCTGGCGTTGCGCCCCCGAAAGCTCTTTTTCCAGCGCCTTGCCCTCCGGGGTGAGATGCAGATTGCGCTGGCGGCGATCCCGCGCCCCCACCCGGCTTTCCACCAGCCCGTTATTCACCAGCTCGCGCAATACCCGATTGAGCGATTGCTTTGTCACGCCAAGGATATTGAGCAGGTCCGAGACCGTCAGCCCGGGCTTGCGGCCGATAAAATGGATGGCACGATGATGGGCACGCCCATAGCCGTGCTGCATCAGAATACGGTCAGGATAGGCGGTGAAACCGCGATAGGCAAAAAACATCATCTCGATGCCTTGCCGGAGCTGCTCGTCCGTCAGGAACAGGAGTTGGTCACTTCGGTTCGGGTTTTGCATGGCGCGCCTCGTTGCTTATCATCACAGTTTATGTCAGTCATGTTGACATTCCAAGAGGGTAATGCTACAAAATGCGCAATAAACTTACGATAATACTATTGCTCACGCAATAAATATAAAATTATGAGGAAGATTGATGGCAAACGGATATGATGATCGCGATGGTGTAATTTGGCTGGACGGTGAAATGGTGCCTTGGCGCGAGGCGCAGGTGCATGTGCTGACCCATGCCATGCATTATGCCTCTTCCGTGTTTGAAGGCGAGCGTTGCTATAACGGCAAGATTTTCAAATCTGTCGAGCATTCCGAGCGCTTGCTGAAATCGGGCGAGTATATCGACATGCCGATCCCCTGGACGGTAGAGCAAATCGAAGAGGCGAAATATGCTGCGCTGAAGGCCAACGGGCTGACAGACGCTTATGTGCGGGTGCTTGCATGGCGGGGCGCGGGCACCGATATGGGCGTAGCGGCGGCGGCCAACCCTGTGCGCATGGCGGTGGCGGTGTGGGAATGGGGCAATTATTATGGCGATGCCAAATATAAGGGGGCCAGGCTGGATATCTCCAAATGGCGCCGCCCCGATCCGGCGACCATCCCGTGCTTTGCCAAGGCTTCCGGCCTATATATGATCTGCACCATGTCCAAGCATGCGGCCGAGGCCAAGGGCTGTTCGGATGCGATGATGTATGATCATCGCGGCTATGTGGCCGAGGCGACGGGGGCGAATATCTTCTTTGTAAAGAATGGCGTAGTGCATACCCCGCTGCCGGATTCATTTCTCAATGGTATCACTCGCCAAACCGTGATCGGCATGCTGAAAGCGCGCGGTATCGAGGTGGTCGAGCGCCATATCATGGCCGACGAGCTGGTAGGCTTTGAGCAATGCTGGCTGACGGGCACGGCCGCCGAAGTGACCCCCGTGGGGCAGATCGGCGATTACCGGTTCGAGGTTGGCGATCTGGCACGGCGTATTTCGGAAGAATACGAAAAGCTGGTGCGCGAATAGCTGGCAAGGGAGGCCGGTTTGGCGCGTAAAATTATCATTGATACCGATCCCGGGCAGGATGATGCCGTGGCGATTCTATTGGCGCTGGCCTCGCCCGAGCTGGAGGTGCTGGGCATTACCTGCGTGGCTGGAAACGTGCCGCTGGCGCTGACCCAGCGCAACGCGCGCATTGTGTGCGAGCTGGCGGGAAGGCCCGATATGCCGGTATTTGCCGGTGCGACCCGCCCGATGGTGCGGTCCTTGGTGACGGCGGAATATGTGCATGGCAAATCGGGGCTGAACGGCCCTGAGCTGTGGGAGCCGACCATGCCGCTGCGCAAGGAGCATGCGGTTGATTTTATTGTCAAAACCCTGCGCACTAATCGGGATGGCGCGGTGACGCTCTGCGTGCTTGGCCCGCTGACGAATATCGCGCTGGCCCTGATCAAAGCGCCCGATATTGCCGGGCATATCCACGAAATCGTGCTGATGGGCGGCGGCTGCTTTGAGGGTGGCAACACCACTCCTGCCGCCGAATTCAACATCTATGTCGATCCCCATGCGGCCAAGGTGGTTTTCAGTTCCGGCATCCCCTTGGTGGTTATGCCGCTGGATCTGACCCACACCACCATGACCACCCGCACGCGCGTTTCCCGCTTCAGGGCGCTGGGCAATAAAGCCGGTGTTTTCACCGCCGAAATGCTGGATTTTTTCGAGCGCTTTGACAAGGAAAAATACGGCTCCGAGGGCGCGCCGCTGCATGATCCCAATGTGATTGCCTATTTGCTGCAGCCCGAAATATATCAGGGCCGCGAGGTGAATATCGAGATCGAAACCGAATCCGCCCTGACCATGGGCATGAGCGTGGTGGATTGGTGGCGCGTCAGCGGCCGCGCGCCCAATGCGACATTTATGCGCAAGGTCGATGACGAAGCCTTCTTTGATCTGCTATTTGATCGCATCGCGCGCCTGTAGGGCGGGCTTCAGCACGCCACCCTGAATTCCCCGCTCTTGATTATTATCAAGGCGGCGTTTTCCAGCCCCGCTATCTTTCGGGTTTTCAGCCATAAGGATTCGGGTATGGAAATGTTTGATATCATCGTGGTCGGGGCCGGTCCGGCCGGGCTTGGCTTTGTGCGCAGTCTTGAGGGCAGCGGCCTGAAGGTGGCCATTGTCGAGCGGCTAAGCGAGGCCGTGCTGGCGGATCCGCCCGAGGATGGCCGCGATATCGCGCTCACCCATGCCTCCGAGGCGATCATGGAAAAGCTCGGCATGTGGCGCCATATTCCCGAGGCGGCTTGCGGCATGATCAAGGATGCCAAAGTGGTGAACGGGCGCTCCGATTATGCGCTGCATTTTGCCAGCGCGGGCAGCGGCAAGGGCTATCTCGGGCGGATTGTGCCCAATCATCTGATCCGGCGCGCGGCCTATTTGCAGGTGAAAGACCTGCCCGATGTAACGCTGATCTGTGATTCGGCGGTGGAGGCGGTGCAAACCGGGCAAGTCACCCTATCGGACGGGCGGGCGCTGGGGGCGTCATTGGTGGTGGCCGCCGATAGCCGGTTTTCGGAGACACGGCGCAAAATGGGCATCGGGGCTGAAATGGAGGATTTTGGCCGCGTGGTGATTGTGTGTGAGATGAGCCACGAATTGCCCCATAACGGCGTGGCGACCGAGTGCTTTCACTATGAGCAAACCCTGGCGATCCTGCCGATGCATGGCGAGGTCTCCTCGGTGGTGGTGACGCTGGCCTCTGACAAGGCCGAGGCGGTGATGGCCATGCCGGACGCGGCTTTTGCCGCTGATATTCAGGCGCGCTTTGGCAACCGGCTGGGCAAGATGCAGCTGCTGGGCAAGCGCGTGGCCTATCCGCTGGTGGGGGTATTTGCCAAGCGTTTCGTGGCCCCGCGCTTTGCGCTGGTGGGGGATGCGGCGGTGGGCATGCATCCGGTAACGGCGCATGGCTATAATCTGGGGCTGACAGGCGGGGCCTTGCTGGCCGATGCGGTGAAGCAGGCGGCGGCCGAGGGCAAGGATATCGGCGATATCCGCGGGCTGCTGCCCTATGAGCGGGCCCATAGAAAGGTGGCGCGACCGCTTTATCTGGGCACTAACGCGCTGGTGAAGCTGTATACAGACACGCGGCTGCCAGCGAAAATATTGCGCGGGGCGGCCTTGCGGCTGGGCAATGTGCTGCCGCCGGTGAAGGCGAGAATCGTCGGGCAGCTGACGCAGGCAGTGGCGGGGCAGGGGGCGCAATCCAGATGAAGGCTTGCCTTTGCGGGCAATAGCGCCTATTTGCGCTCATTCTTGAGATGATGGGGGAAACGTGTTAGCCTTGCCCGCATTCCCCGCGCCCATGGGCTGGCGCAATATTTAACTGGAGGTTTTCGTGTCGTCGGAACCTGAAATGGTAGCCAAAGCTGCCGATATGGATGAGGCCGGAACCGGCCATAACGAAGCGCTTGCCCCCGAGGCGCTGCTGGCGCTGATATTGGCCTCTCTGGCCGAAGATGCCGCCGAAGATGTGGTCGATATCGCCTTGGCGGGCAAATCCGAAGTGGCGGATTATATGGTGGTGGCTTCGGGCCGCTCCAGCCGCCATGTCGGGGCCTTGGCCGCCAAAATGACCGACCGGATCAAAGCCGCTTCCGGCATGCTTTGCCGCACGGAAGGCAAGGAAATGGGCGATTGGGTATTGGTGGATTGTGGTGATGTGATCGTGCATATCTTCCGCCCCGAAGTGCGCGAATTCTATGATCTTGAAAAGCTCTGGTCGGTGAACCCGCGCGACAAGGCGTGAAGATTTCCCTGATCGTGGTGGGCCGGCTTCGCAAGGGGCCGGAAGCGACGCTGATCGAGGATTACCTTTTGCGGTTTGATCGCATTGGCCGCAATTTGGGCCTTGGGCCGGCCCATGTGATCGAGGTCGAGGATAAAAAGGGCGGCGGCAAGGCGGGCGAAGCGGCGCTGCTGGCCAGGGCCCTGCCCGATAATGCCACCCTTGTGGTGCTGGACGAGCGCGGCAAGCTGCTGACCTCGCCGGAATTTTCCCGCAAGCTCTCGGGCTGGCGCGATGCGGGACAGCGCGATCTGGCCTTCATGATCGGCGGCGCGGACGGGCTGGATAAAAGCCTGCTGGCCCGCGCCGATTTCAAGCTCTCGTTTGGCAAAATGGTCTGGCCGCATATGCTGGCGCGGGTGATGCTGGCCGAGCAGCTATATCGCGGGGCCAGCATCCTTTCGGGTGCGCCTTATCATCGGGCCTGAATCGTATCAGGCTCGAGCCGAAACAGGATAATCGTGATCTGCGGTCAGAATAGACCCCGGCATGAAAGCTCAAGGCCGGCGCGCCCGTTGGCGCTTGAGCGATTTGACATATCCCGCGCGCTCTTCGGGGGTCAGCATTGCTATGCGCTCCAGCAAGGCGCTATGGGCCAGCTCGCCAAGGGCGAGAAAGCGCTGCCGCTGGCGTGCGAGTATTTCCTCGACCGCAGCAATCTCGAAAGGCTCGGCCTCTAGCGCCACCACCATCTGGCGGCGCATATCCGCCAGTGCCGCGCGGTTGGCGCGCAGTTCGCCGCGGCGGCTTACCAGCTGTTCACGCAGGGCATCCCTATGTTCTTTGGGCAGGGCAAAGCTGAGAAAGGCGACCGCATCCGGGCTTGGCGGGCGCTTGGGTTTGTCAAAGCTCCAGAGCCCGATGGCCATGCCGCCGATCAGCAGATTGATCCCCAGCGAAACCACGAGGACCGCTTTTACCCAGCGGCTGGATTTTGGTTTTTCAGTTCCGGTCATGGCTTAGCTTTCTGACATTAGCAAGGAAAGGGTTTCAAAGGGGCTGGTGCTGTCGGTGCCATCATAAAATACCGCCAACACCCCGTCCAACCCCGGGATTGAAAGCAGGGTATCGGCATAATCCGCGCCGATAAACACGCCAAAAGCAGCGCAAGCGGCAAGGGCAAAAGCGCCACCCACCCCGCCCACCGGCGAAAACAGCCGCACCCAGAATGGCGGCTTTGTGGCGGCGGGGATTGCCGGCGCAGACTTTGGGGCCATTTCAGCGGCATCGGCCAATACGCGGGCGATCAGATCAACCGAAGGGGCAGGCGGCTCGCAGGATTTGGCCTCGGCCAAAAGCGCGTCTATATGTTTGTCAGGGTTCATGTTCCGGCTCCTGTTTTCAGGGGTTTTGCGGGGATATTCCTGGTGGTTTCGGCAGGGCGCATATGGGCCAGCTTTTCGGCCAATGCGCGGCGGGCGCGGCCCAGCAGGCTTTCGACTGCCTCAACCGAAGTTTCCATCGCGCGGGCGATTTCGGGGTTGGACAGCTCTTCGAAATGGCGCAAATGCAGGGCGTCCCGCTGTCGCTCGGGTAGCTCGGATATGGCCCCGTGCACCATCCGGCTGGTATCGTGCGATATCATATTTTGCTCGACCGAGGCGCTTTCATCCAGCGGCTCGGGTGCGGCTTCCAGCGCCACGCTGCGACGCTTTCGCAGCCGGTCGGTGCTGGCATTGGCGGTGACGCGGTAAAGCCATGTCGAGATTTTCGCCTCGCCCTCGCGCCATTCCGGCGCTATTTTCCAGAGCTTCATCATCACCTCCTGCGCCACGTCCTCGGCCTCGCCATGATCCTGCAACAACCGGCAGGCATGGGCAAATACGCGCGGCAAATGCCGGGCGGTCAGGGCGCGCGCGGCCCCCTGATCTCCGGTGGCATAAAGCGCCAGCAGCGCCTTGTCGTTGGTTTCTTCCAGCTGGTCCATCTCCACCGCCTTCTCCATTACCGGAGTGTAGGGAGCGGCGAGAAAAACCGCCACCCCCGATATTTCATCTTTGAAATGCGGAGGCTATTTTCCGGATTCAGGGTTGACTGCGCCTTCATTGTGGCGGTTTTTGCGCATCGCGCTTTTGGCCGCCTGCCATTCATCCCGGCTTATGGTTCCGTCTTCATCGGTATCGGCGCGGGCAAAAAGCCGGTCGAAATCGGGGGGCGTCAGTTCTTCCATCGAGAGCATTCCATCCCCGTTGCTATCTTTGCGTTCCAGCATTTTTGTCACCCTCTCTGCGGCGGCGCGCCGGGCGGCGGCGGTAAGCTCGGCCATATCCAGCAGCCCGTCACCATTGGTATCGGTTTGCACAAAGCGCGCCTGCCCGCGATTTTGCATTTCCTCAAGGGTGATCTGGCCATCGCCATTGCTGTCGAGCTGCTCGAAACTGGCGCGCGGCCCGTTGCCCTGCGGGCCCTCGCCTGCGCCCTGGGCCATTGCGCCAGCGGCCCCGAGGGCAACAAGAAGGGGGCTGCCTAAAAGGATATTTTTCATAATATGCTCCTGTAGTTTATGACGCCGCCTGTTTGACGATCATCAAGGGGTAATACGGCGGGCGGGCGCTATTCCGTCGCTTTGAGGCAGATAAAATTGTGACATCCCGCCGCAGGGCAGCTTGCCCCAGTGTAAGGCTCTGGTTTAGGGTGTATATAATGGTGGTATATATCCGCTGAGGAAACTGGATGACCAAGGAAGATCGCCCTATCAAGCCTGCGCTATTGCGGGGCTGGAAAAGAAGATGCCCGAATTGTGGCAACGGGCCAATGCTAAAAGACTATCTGAAAGTGCGGGATGAATGCCCGGTATGCGGGGAAGAGCTGTTTCATCATCGCGCCGATGACGGGCCGGCATGGGCCACGATATTGGTGGCAGGGCATTTGCTGGCACCGCTGATGCTGTTTGTTTTTATTACCTTCCGGCCCGAGGGCTGGGTGATGGCGCTTGGTTTTTCGGTGGTATTTTTAACGCTGGCGCTGTTTTTGCTACCCCGGATCAAGGGGATGTTTGTGGCGATGCAATGGTCTCGGCGAATGCACGGATTTGCCGATGAAGACGAAGCACATAAGCAGGCTGCCGAATGAGCCTTGATCAAGCTGGCGGCGCGTCATAGCGGGCGCTTGTGGTGATGTCTTGTCCGCGCCGCAGGGATATGTTGCATTTTGCGGTGGACGCCAAGGGGCGAAAACGGGCAAGATACATGGATGGATAAAAGCAAAATAATTCGGGATGCCGCGACGGTGATCTTGCTGCGTGAAATGCAGGGGGTGCCGCATGTGCTGATGGGTCAGCGCGGGGCCAGAGCTGTATTTATGCCAAATAAGTTTGTATTTCCCGGCGGAGCCGTGGATGCGGAGGATCATGGCGCTCTGCTGAGCGGCCAACCGGACGCGCGATTGGGGGAAGGGGCTGTCGGGCTGTGCGCGGCCGCCCTGCGGGAGCTGCGCGAGGAGACCGGCCTGAGATTGCGGGCGGATATGCAAGCGCTGCGGTTTGTCTTTCGGGCGATTACCCCGCCCGGGCGGCCCAGGCGGTTTGATGCGCGGTTTTTTATCGCGGATGCGGGGGATGTGTTGAATGATCCCGATGATTTTTCCGAAGCATGTGACGAGCTTTCGCACCTGCACTGGATCGCGCTGAGCGAGGCGCGTGGGCTGGAGCTGCCTTTCATTACCGAGGTTGTGCTATCGGAGGTGGAAGGGCTTTTGCGGGTGCCGGATGCCGGACATAAGGTGCCGTTTTTCTATCACGAAAACGGGCGCTCGCATTTCGCGCTTTTATGAATGCGAATGGATTATGGGGCTTGACTCTGGACCCCAAGCGTATAGAACGCAGCGATCACAGGATATTCAGGCGCGCAGTCGCGGGCCGACCGCTAGGAGCAATAACATGGCGAAGCCAACCACCATCAAAATCCGCCTGAATTCGACAGCGGATACCGGCCATTTTTATGTGACCAAGAAAAACGCACGCACCATGACCGAGAAAATGGTCAAACGGAAATATGATCCGGTGGCGCGCAAGCATGTTGAATATAAAGAAGGCAAGATCAAGTAGTTTGATCCCCCTTATAGAGATTGAAAAGCCGGTGCATCGCATCGGCTTTTTTATTGTGCTTCAGGCGACATCCACCGAGCGAAGCGAGGCCACCGCCGCTGGCAGCCGGTTTTCAGCTTTGCTGAAAATGTGCCTTGGAAAAGGGGGGCTTCAGCTCCCCGCAGCCAAGGCAGGCCCGGGGCTGTAGCCTGGGCTATGCCCCCGCACACAGCCATAAAAAAGGGCAGGGAAAGCCCCCGCCCTTGTCAGATCTATGAACCGTCCGGATTACTCACGCGAGCCCATGAACCGCAGCAGGAACATGAACAGGTTGATGAAATCCAGATACAGGGTCAGCGCACCAAATATCGCCATCTTGCCGGTTTCGGCACCGGTTTGCGCGGCTTGCAGATACATGGTCTTGATCTTTTGCGTGTCATAGGCGGTGAGGCCGGCAAAGATCAGCACGCCGAGTGCGGACACGGCAAAATCAAGCGCTGCAGATTGCAAAAAGATGTTGACGATCATCGCGATGATCAGCCCGATCACGCCCATGATCAAAAAGCTGCCCCATGCGGAGATGTCTTTTTTCGTGGTATAGCCATAAAGGCTGAGCGAGGCAAAAGAGATCGCGGTTACGAAAAACGTCTTGGCGATCGACGCATCGGTATAGGCCGCAAAAATCCAGCTGATAGACAGCCCCATAAGCGCGGCAAAGCCATAAAAGAACAGCTGCGCTCCGGCCTGAGACATCCGGTTCACGGCTGCCCCCATAAACATAACCATGCCGAGCGGCGCAAACATCACGATCCAGCCCAGCATATTCGGGCGAAGCGTGATCGGATCGCGCAGGATGGATAGCAGCGCGTCGGAGCTGCCAAAAGCATAGGCAACCAGCCCGGTGACGATCATCGCCACAGACATCAGCCCGTATACCTTGTTCATGTGGGTGCGTAGACCTTCATCGATCGCCGCACCCATGGTCGCCGAGCCAGCGCGGCGCACAGTATTATAGTTGGCCATGTGGACCCTCCAGAAAAATTAAACCCTCCCCGCAAGCCTATGCGGGGTCTTGCTATGTAATATCGTAGTTTTGCCAGTGCATTTCAAGGGTTTTAGCTGCGGTTTCGCAGTATTTGCGCCGGTTTTGTTGCCAGAGGCCGCCATGCAAAGGCAAGGCTGGCTGCCAGATTGGCCAAGGCCCCGCCGGCAACGATGGCAATGGCCGCCCCCCAGAATAGCGAAAAATTGCTTTCCATCACATAGTTCATCACCGCCCAGGCCGCGCCGCTCCCCGCTGCCAGCGCCACCAGCCCTGCCGCTGCCCCGAGGAACAGCGCCCGCAGCGCAAAGCTGAGCAAAATACGCCGGCCTGTGGCCCCGAGGGTTTTTAGCACCGCAGCCTCGAATACCCGCGCTTCGGCCCCCGCCGCTGCCGCGCCGATCAGCACCACAAAGCCGGTGATCAATGTGGCAGCCGCCCCCCAGCGGATGGCGGCCCCGAGGCTGTCCAGCGTGCTGGTGATCCTCTCGACCGCGTCGCGCACCGGAATCGCCGTGATATTGGGGAAATCCCGCGCCATGGTGGCCAGCAGCCGCCCTTCGGCCACCGGCTTGGCATAGACCGTGGCCAAAAAGGTATGCGGTGCGCCCGAGAGCGCGTTCGGGCTCCAGACCATCACAAAATTCAGGCTCATATCAGAAAATTCCAGCGCCCGCAGATTGGCGATAGTGGCGGTTATATCCCGGCCCATGATATTGGCGGTGATTGTATCGCCGATTTTCAGCCCGATCTCGGCCGCCTCCTCGGCCGAAAAACTCAAGAGTGGCGGGCCGCTATAATCCTCGGGCCACCATTCTCCTTCTACCACCGAGCTATTGGCGGGCACGGTAGCGGAATAGGTGATGCCGCGATCCCCCTGGATGACCCAGTGATCCCCCACCAGCTCTTTGGCATCCATACCGTTGATCTCGGAGATAATGCCGCGCAGCATCGGCGCAGCCTCGACCTTGTCCACCGCCTCGTCCGCCAGCATGGCCGCGCGAAAAGGCTCCATCTGGTCTTTTTGGATATCCATCACAAAAAACGCCGGCGCGCGGGTCGGCACTTCCTGGGTGATGGTGGTGCGCAGGTTGGAATCGATCTGGCCGATGGCCGCCAGCACCGTCAGGCCAAGGCCCAGCGAAAGCACCACCGAAGCGGCTTCCGAGCTTGGCCCGCCAATCGCCCCGAGCGCAAGGCGCAGCGCAGGGCGCCCCTGCATGAAGCGGGCGCGGGCGAGGCGGCGCGCCAGAGCTTTGGTCAGAAGTGCGGTGAGGGCCAGAATGAATAGCGCGAGGATGATCCCGCCCGCGGCCCAGAGCGTCATCGTCGGCATGCCCGAGGCGCTGACGGCAAGCGCAATCAGCGCCACAGTGAGCAGGGAGACCAGAATAAGATAGGGCCAGCGCGGCCAACCACCCGCCTTGCCGGATATTTCTCGAAACAGCCCCGCCGGAGAGATATCCACCGCCCGCGCCAAGGGCCAGATGCTGAAGATCATCGCCGTGAGCAGCCCGTAAGCCGCCGCTTCAAGCAAGGGGGCAGGGTATAGCCCGCCCATAATCGGGATCGGGAGCTGGTCGGCAAAAAACGGGATCAACAGCGCCGGAATGCCGCCCCCCAGCAGCAGGCCCAGAAATATCCCCAGCAGGGCCAGCACGCCGATTTGCAAAAGATAAGTGGCAAAGATCGTTCCCCGCGTGGCCCCTAGCGATTTCAGGGTGGCGATGGTGTCGGTTTTTCGCGCCAGATAGGCCCGCACTGCCGCCGAGACGCCCACCCCGCCCACCGCCATGCCCGCCAGCCCGACCAGCACCAGAAACGAGCTGAGCCGGCTCACCACTTCGGAAATACCCGGCGCGCCATTGCGG
>Ga0256839_1001824_pt1 | contig 25049 bp, 21 predicted proteins | sample 354166metaG_FD_185968 | JGI IMG/M metagenome (GOLD analysis project Ga0256839, IMG submission 185968) | Hydrothermal vent microbial communities from Mid Atlantic Ridge, Atlantic Ocean - 354-166 | ecosystem: Environmental > Aquatic > Marine > Hydrothermal vents | place: Atlantic Ocean: Mid... | reverse complement strand
ACCGCAATTAGCATGACGAGCCAAGATGGCTCTATGCTAATCACTGCCCCTCCGATGGGGCGATGCACTAGCATCGGCTCGCCCAAAGCTCGCAAAAAAAATAAAACTTTTTATATCACTACTTTATTCTTGTTGTCATTGGTCGCTACGCTCCCGACCAGAGCCTGCCCCGTGCTTGACACGGGGACACCCCCGCCTTCTTATATTATGTCGCCGTTGGTCGCTACGCTCCCGACCCCGACACCCCCGCCTTTATTTTTCCATATTTTATTATTGCAACTAACAATAAAGCAATCATCAGTCCATTAAGCGAGTGCCAGACAAAATGCGTTCCTGTTGGGAAAATTTCACAGATTTGACTATCAATTGTTCTAAAGCTAAGAGAAACAATGAAAGTGATTGTTGCCATTAGCATTAGATTTACTGCCCTATGGCGTACAAATAGCAATGAAAAACTCATTGCGAACAGGCCTAATAATACTGGAGCGTAAATATGCGAGCCATTTAGCCAAGCGAGTGTTGTTGGAACAAATGGAGTTATAAAATATAGCAAAGCAGCGCTGATACCAAAAAACCCTAATGCAACAATAATAACTCCAAACCAGCTTTTATTGAAAAAACGGCGCACGGAAAAGGCAATATATATTACTGCTAATAATGCTATTGGAATAAGATCGGCATATTCAGACCATTTATTGGCATAAGTGTGGAAAAGGAATGAACCGACACCGATTGTTGCTGCTAAAAGAATCAACAAGCCGTTGATAAAGTCTAGCTTTTTATATTTTTTTGCAACTATAAGGCCTATTATCGCGGCTAAGATGAATGCAATATTTGTTAGCGCATTAAAAGGCTCTGCCCAAAAATCAGCAGTAATTCTCTCACAATAAATATCAATTGATTTTGTCCAGTCCATATTTCCCCCCTAGTTGTTAACTCTAAAATGCTCTAGGCGGTCACCTTTTGCAATACCTAGCTCAACGCTTCTGCCACCATTTATTTCTAAAACAAATCTCACTGGCCCATCTGATGGAATAGTGGTTGGGTCTTGCGGTTTTGCATTTACATGAATATTTTTTATTGTGCCATCGGCGGCAATGAAAATCATATCTAGCGGAATAAAAGTATTTCGCATCCAAAAAGCTACCTGTTTTTCTTCGTGAAAATCAAATAACATTCCTGCATCAGGAGCAAGCTCTTGACGAAACATCATGCCCTTAGCGCGAGTTGTATCATTGTCCATAATTTCAATGCTAAATTTATGTGCCGCACCATCTTGAGTGACAATAGTCGCGCTATTTTCACTTGTGCAGGCAACAAGAAATATGACGGTGAATATAACGCTAAGAATTTTAAGAAGCGAGCCTGCCACTTTCTCAATAATTTCAATGAGAAGAAGGTGCATCGCCCCAGCCATCGGGGCGGATTTCTGCTACCATTAGTCCTTTTGGGCCGTCGCCAAAGCGTGCTAGGACAAACTGACCAGGGCGCAACTCTGCTAAGCCAAAACGGCGCAAAGTTTCCATGTGGATAAATACATCTGGGTGTCCCTCGCCTTTAGATAAAAAGCCAAAGCCACGCACGCGGTTAAACCATTTCACCTCTAATCGCTCTAATTTAGAAGTTGGCTCAACAATAACATGGGTGCGAGCCTCTTCTAGTTGGGCTGGGTGTTTTGCAGTTGTTTCGTCCATAGAGAGAATTCTAAAGGCTTGCATTCCACCTGGACGAGCAAGCGCTTCACAAACAACACGAGCGCCCTCATAGGCAGTTTGATAGCCATCACGGCGAAGACAAGTAACATGGAGTAAAACATCGGGTGTGCCATCGTCCGGCACAATAAAGCCAAAACCCTTGCCAACATCAAACCATTTGATAGTGCCGCAAACTTCAACAGCCTCCATATCACCCTCATGCGCTGGCACAATAGTTTTGTCCTGAAGAGAGCCTCCCTCTTCAGCTTCTAAGCTTGGCTCAACACCATCAGTTGAATATTTTGCCCCCATAATACCGCTATCCCTATTACTCAATGCTCGCAAAAGGCGAGATACAACACGTCTATCTTTACCACTTTGCCTGATTCATAACAAAAAGTTAAGAGATTCTTTTATTTTTATTAACATGTGACATTTTTACACATGGCTAATATGCGTAAAACACTAATTTAAGGCTTTTTTTACCTTCTTCATTAGCAAGAAATTTGCAAGCTACCTGTTATTTTATATCTCTAATGACTCCTCTGATAACTTATTGCAATTTTGGCCTAAAGTTAATGAAAAAATTTACATCCGCTATATTTTTGCTTCTTGCGCTATCTGCCTGTGCACCACTGGCATTTTTTGCTAATGGCTCTGGCTCAAATTACAGAGGATATAAAAGCGATTTTGGTACTTTTGTTGCATCTTCAAATGTAAACGCTTTTTGCCTATCTCCTGCTTTAAGGTTAGCAATTTGGGACTTTGAGGGCTTTTTTGGTAAAAAAGTGATTATGAATTCTGGCTATCGCTCCCCCTCACACAATCTAAAAGTGGGCGGAGCTGGAAATAGTTATCATGTGAAATGTATGGCGGCAGATATTTTTATTCCTGGGGTTTCAAAAAGAAAAATGATAGCATTTGCTAAAAGGAATAAGCTTATTGGCGGTTTGGGCTGCTATCCGAATAGAAATTTCATACATATTGATGTAAGAAAAAGGCCAAAAGGATATAAAAAGCCTGTTACTTTTGGCGGTTGTTAAAAAAAACGCTTTATAGTGCAAAACATGCTTGCACTTCTTGAATAAGCACATTATACGAAGCTTCAATGTTACGCGCCCATCGTCTAGCGGTTAGGACGCTGCCCTTTCACGGCGGAAACAGGGGTTCGATTCCCCTTGGGCGTACCATCATTTTTTAATTCCTACCTCTATATCTAGCAGGCAGCTGTTTTTTTGTGCGTTCACGCCACGCAGGCTGGCACCTTTGCTGCGGCACAAGATATGAATGAGTTTGCCATATTGGCTCTCTATTTAGGGAGTATAAAGAAAAAGAAACTGAGGTTAGTTTTACTTTCTGATAGCTCTTGTTGATTAATGTTCGCATATCTAAGATATTAGTGTCGCAAAAACCATCGTTTTTGCAACGGTTCCATTGGACGGACTTACGACAATCCAAATTAAAAAAAACTGGCATTGAAATACTGAATGTGCTCTTTGCTGAGCAACTGATTCTTATTCGCTTTTGCATGCCAGATTCCAACGGAGTTTTCATGAATATTGCAGAAATTAGAGACGATACCGTGGGAGTGTCGCAAGTAGCACATTTAATAGCTTCTGGGTCAGCGTTGATGCCAAAGCCCGTTGTTGATGCTGTAATCAACCATACAATTCTTGAAGCACAGATTGGCGGGTATGAAGCACACGCTCTACAAATCGACCAGTTGGACGGTGTATATAGCAGCATAGCTAAATTGATTGGAGCGCATAGAGACGAAATCGCAATTCTAGAAAATGCGACAGCAGCATGGTGTCATGTGTTTTACGCACTTCCTTTGAAAAAAGGGGATCGCATTCTCACATGTGAGGCTGAATACGCCGCTAATTATGTTGCTTTTCTTCAAAGACAAAAACGGGATGGTATCGAAATCGAAGTGATACCAAGTGATAAAAACGGTGCAATTGACTTGGACGCATTAGAAAAGGCAATTGATGAACGCGTTGCATTGATTTCGTTGACATGGATTCCCACAAATGGCGGTTTAGTCAATCCAGCCAAGGAGGTTGGCAAAATCGCAAAAGCCCATAATATCCCGTATTTATTGGATGGTTGCCAGGCAATTGGGCAAATGCCAGTAGATGTTAAGGACCTCGGTTGCGATTTTTTCTCTGCAACAGGACGAAAGTTCCTACGTGGTCCACGCGGCATAGGTTTTCTGTTTATTAAACGCCATTGGTTCGAACGATTAGAACCTATAGTAATTGACCATTTCGCCGCACCTTGGGTTGACAGGAATAACTATCAACTACGTACCGATGCACGTCGATTCGAAAATTGGGAAAATTCCTATGCACTCAGAGCAGGCTTAGGTGCAGCAGCCGAATATGCAATGAGTATTGGGTTGACGGAAATTCAAGAACGCTCATGGCGTTTAGCAAACGAACTTCGCAAAAAAATTGAGCAAATTGATAATGCGCATTTGAGAGACATTGGTGCAGAAAAATGTGCAATTGTTAGTTTTACTATTGAAGGTTTGATTCCTAGAGAAGTTGTCTCACGACTTCGCAGCAAAGGAATAAATATCGGGACTTCTGACCCATCAAGCACAAGACTCGATGCAGAAGCGCGTGGACTTCCAACCGTTATGCGCGCTGCACCACATTATTATAATACTAGTGAGGAAATTGACCTTCTTATTGAGGCGCTAAAAAGTGAAGCCTCAACGTAGCAAATTCAAATAGTGAGCTTTGGTTCTGCCCACAGTGTATCTGGTTGACTTATTGCAAAAACCATGGTCTTTGCGACATAATGCTTACACTAAAGGCTTTCTATTGCCACGTCGATTCGCTCTTCGCAAAGACGTAGGAAAAACTACTGACTAAAGCGAGTAATATATTTTTGCGAATGCGCAATCTAAAGCGCATTTAATAATGCTATCAGCTTAATTCATAACGAAAGTCGCAATGCGCTGCTCCCTCCATTATGGTTTGGGTTCTGGTTAGTTTCATTTTTGGGTTGTAGCCAATGCAAAATGTTCCATCGCGATTGCATGATAATAAATGCCCTATTTTGGCTAGACCCATTTGCTTATACATATCGGCGTAAGCGCAGTGGGTTATGTCATATTCTAGATGTTTTTCTGTTTTTTTGTGCATTTTGCGCTTTAGCGCTCCGCCCATTTCCCACAATTTTCCTAGTTGTGCAAAATCCTCTAGGCTTGGTTCTTTTCCATTTAATTTGCGAAATTTTTCACCCTGCTCAATGGCGGCTTTTTTTATTGCTATTTCTATGGCTTTGTTTGCCTCCTTTTCGCCATGCCGCTCTAGCAAAACATCATAGATATTTTTGACAATTTGTGCCTCAATTCGCCTTTGCTCAAGCATTGGTAATGTTTGCATTGCTGTGGTTTGGGATTTTTCTTCGCTCATTTTTTTATCGCTTTATTTTTGGGTTTTGCTTGTCTTTGAAACGATAATAGGCAAGCGCTGATGGGGCAAGCCTTCTCACTATTGAATGAAAGGCAAATTGCTTTGGCTCGCTCATGGGTAGAGCAATATCTGTCTTGCTATCAATAATGGCAGCAAATTCACGCCCCAGAGATGCCGCCAGCGCCAAAGCACGCCCGTTACAACCTGACCAGCCCCAAAACCCATCGCCTAACTGATAAAAGTGCGGAAATCTATCTTCACTAATGCCAATATAACCAGACCAAACATGAGTGAATTCTGGCTTGCCCATTTGTGGAAAGGCGGTTGTTAAGCGATTGCCAACAAGTTTTTTTAATCGTTGTTTTGCATTGCCCTTATAAATAAGCGCTCCCCCAGAAATCAAAGCATTTCGAGCATCATAGCGAAAATATTGCAAATCTCCCCTTGTGTCTGAAATTGCTTGTCGGTTTGGAATAATGCTTTTTTGTAATTTTTTGCTCAATGGTTTTGTGGCGAGTTGAAAGGAAATTGTTGGCACAATGCTCTTTGCAACTTTTGGCATTAAATCAGGTGCTAAATCATCGCTATAGGCATTTGTTGTCAGCAATAATTTATCTCCCCTAACCCGCCCTTGTTTGGTGCTAACTTGCCAGACATCTTGTTTTTTCTTAATATTTAAAGCAGGGCTATTTTCAAAAATCTGCACGCCCAAACGTTTGGCGGCTGTTGCTAAACCTTGAGTAAACATCAAGGGGTTTATATGCCCCCCTGTTGGATTTAACATTCCGCCATACCAGTTTTTTGAGCCAATCAAAGCGCTTGATTGCGCCCTATCAAGCATTTTGCATGGCGCACCATATTTTTGCCATGCAGCATTTCGCCACTCACTAATAGATAAATGCGCCAATGAATGCGCAGGCTGAAACCAGCCAGTTTGCTCTGCCTCGCATTCAATGTTTTCATCTTTAGCAAGCTGAAATAAATAATCAGCACTATCTCTTATCAGCGCAACAAAACGCTCACCTACCTCGCCATATCTTTTTATTATTTCATCTGGCTCTGCCCCTGAAAGAGTGGGAATAACTTGTCCATTATTGCGCCCTGAAGCGCCTGAGCCTACTCGCCTGCCCTCAAGAACAACCACTTTATAACCATTTTTTGCTATGTGAAGCGCACTGGAAAGCCCAACAATTCCAGCGCCAATAATTACAATATCAGCACTTATATCGCCGTTTAATGTTTGCGCTGGCTCTAATGGGGAGGAAACACTATCCCAAATTGATGTAGCATGGTTGAATTTTTCAAAATTAAACATAGGTGATTTTAAGCTTGGCAGCAGATTTTATGCAACTAAATTTTGTGAACTAAACACGCCTATATTGATATATCCCAACATCAATAACACCATCATCAAAACCAGCCTCGCAATAGCTTAGATAATATATCCATTTGCGTTTGAATTCCTCATCAAATCCTAGCTCCTTAATTTTTGGCCATTGTTTAATAAAATTCTCACGCCACAGAGCCAGTGTTTTTGCATAGGATTTCGCAAAATTTACGCTTTGCTCTAGTTTTAGCCCAGCTTTTTTGCCCTGCTCATACATTGCCTGTTTGGTCAATAACATACCACCAGGAAAGATATAGCGCTGAATGAAATCTGGGGCTTTTTTATAATCAATAAAACTACTCTCATTGATGGTAATCGCTTGAATTGCGGCCAATCCATTTGGTTTGAGTAAATCATGCACGGCACGAAAATATGCTGGCCAATGCTCTTGCCCCACCGCCTCAATCATTTCAATAGAGCAGACACAATCGAACTGGCCAACACTATCTCTATAATCCTCAAAATGAAAACTTGTGCTGTTTCCTAGACCTAAACGCTTGATTCTAGCTTTGGAATATTTCAATTGCTGTTTTGATAGAGAAATTCCATATATATTCGCTTGATAATCTTTAGCGACTATTTCAGCAAAACCACCCCAACCACAACCAATTTCAAAAACTGATGAAGTCTTTTTGTTTGTCGCCGTCACTCGCTTTGCTCGTTTCCCCGACACCCCCGCCGTTATCCCTGCCAAATCTGCAACCTTATGATATTTAGCTATTTGCGCTTGCTCTAATGTCTGGTTTTCATTCTCAAAAAAAGCAGAAGAATAGGTCATGGAGGGATCAAGCCAAAGCGAGTAAAAATCATTGCCCAAATCATAATGTTCAGAAATATTTTCTCTTGCCTTTTCTTTTGAATTGGCGCGTGACAAATGATAGGTTAAATCATGCGCCGCACGTCTAACCCAACCTTTGCCAGCTTGATCAAAGATATCACGGTTTTTTAAAAAAAAACGAAATAGAAACGTTAAGTCATCGCTTTCAATATCACCGCTCATATAGGCGCTAGCAAAACCAAGCGTACCGCGCTTTCGTATTTTGTTGAATAATTTGAAATTATTGAGCTTTATATATGCAATTCTTTTGGAATTTTTATTACCTAATATTTTGATCTTGCCATTAGGAAAGGTAATAGATAATGCGCCCCATTTTGGTGAAGTAAGCAACAATCCACCTATCCACTCAGTCAATCTTGAGCCGATTCTTGTCCATAATCCAATAGTTCTACTATGTTTAATGCTTCTCATTTTACCCCTCAGTTCGCTTACTAAGAAATATCATTATCCGTCAAATAAGCGGATAAGCTTTACTCATAAAAAAGAAATGTGGGTTTTTTATGGATTAGCCGCATCAATCACTCGAAGTTGGGCATTTTCTCGCCCTTGCCAGTGGTTTATGCCTATTGTTCCGCAGATGTGAAGCGGTTTTTCATTTACTGAATTTAGCAATAAATCACCCAAAGGGGTATTTACGGCACGAAAGGCAATTGCTTGCAGGCTAGCGCCATCGCCTGAATATAATTTAAAGCTGATATGCCCGCCTTTGCCAACAATTTTGGCAAATTTTATTTTATGAGAAGGAAAGGCGAAGATTGGAGTTGAGTTTTTTGTGCCGAATGGGCCTGCTTGTTCAATTTTATGGATAAATTCTACACTGGCGGCACGGGCAGTAATTGCCGCATCTATTTTTAATATATTGCTGGCTCTTGCAATTGCTATATCTGCCTCTAGCTCATCAAACAAGAATGAGCGAAATGCGCCTAACTGCTCTGGTAAAAGCGAAATTCCTGCCGCCATTGCGTGACCGCCACCTTTTTCAATTATGCCTTGCTCAACTGCTTTAATCACTGCCGAGCCTAAATCCACCCCCGCTATTGAGCGACCTGACCCTGTGGCTTTGCCGTTTGGAGTTATAGAAATTGCAAAAGCGGGGCGGTTGAATTTTTCTTTTAATCTTGCTGCTACCAGACCAACAACTCCCTGATGCCAGTTTTTTGAAGCCAGCACTAAAACAGGTGACCCCTCGCCATCGCCAATTTCAGCTTCTGCCGTGGCGCTTGCTTCTTCCACTGCCGCTATTTCAATATTTTGCCGCTCATAGTTTAACTCATGCAGACGGTTGGCAATATGCTCAACTTCGTCCTCATCGCTTGAAGTTAAAAGCCGCACGCCAAGCGAAGCATCGCTAATTCGCCCGCCTGCATTTATGCGTGGGCCAATGATGAACCCGAGATGATAGGGATTTATTGGCCCGCTTATTCGCGCCACAAGTGCCAGCGCACCTATGCCGATATTTGTGCGCGCACGCATAAGCTCCACCCCACGCAAAACAAAAGCACGGTTTAAACCAAGCAGTGGCACAACGTCACAAATTGTTGCTAGGGCTACTAAATCAAGCTGTTTGAGCAAGTCTGGCAGATTTTTTTGCCCATCATTACGCAAAACTCTATTAGTTGCCACTAACACCATAAAAGCAACACCAGCGGCGCATAAATAGCCCATTTCAGAAATATCATCTGCCCTATTTGGATTTACGATTGCATTTGCGGGTGGTAGATTTTCATCACCCAAGTGATGGTCAATCACCAAAATATCTGCACCACGAGTTTTTGCATGTGATATAGCCTCAAAACTGGTTGTGCCGCAATCTAGCGTGATAATAAGCGTTGCGCCATTATCAATAAATTTATCCATTGCGCCAATATTAGGGCCATAGCCTTCAAACACACGATCTGGAATATGCACCTGTGCCTTTATACCAAAATGGTTCAGGAAATTAGCCAGCAAAGCTACCGAGCAAGCGCCATCAACATCATAATCACCAAAAAGCGCAATATTTTCTTTATTGATAATCGCCTTGGCTATTCTTGAGGCAAGCTTATCCATACCCACCAAAATTGAAGGGTCTGGCATTAGTTCACGAATTGTCGGCTCTAAAAAACTCTCAGCCCCATCAACATCAACGCCCCGCCCCGCCAAAATCCGGGCAACAATTTCACTCAACCCTAATTGCGAGCTAATAGCCCCAGCCGTGCGCACGCCTAAAGGATCAAGCCGATCCACCCAAGCCTTTTCGCTTATGGATTTTTCTATATTAAGGAAATATTGTTTCTCAATTTGCATGAGACTATTATAGTGAAAATTAGTTTTATTGCCAGTTCATTGTAAATCTAAACCTTATCATATTGAGCGCAAGCGAAATATCTTAGATTATTCACTTCGTTCAGAGTGACAAAGGGAATGGTTTAAGACGCCGGTAGAAAGGTAGAAATGGCATAGGAGGCGCAAAAAAGTGTGCTGAAATTGCTATTTCATAGCTATATCATTACTAAAACTTCTCAATCCTAATTAGTTGCGCTTCCCCTATTACCATGCCGCTTTTTGCTATTTCGCCTAGGGCTTTGCGGATATTTGATTCCATAGTTTTTTGTGTGATTAGAATGATTGTGCGAGTGTTTTCTTTGTCTTGCGCTTCGCCAGCAACCTGTAAATCTGGGCGCTGGATTATGCTTTGGATTGAAATTTCTTGCTTGCCCATAGAGGTAGTAATCACGCCTAAAGTTCCTGGCACGTCTTTTGCGTTAAAGCGGATATAATATCCGCCCTCATGGGTGCGCATTGGGGCGCGTTTATAAGGAGCAAGCTCATTTGATGGCACGCCAAGTGGCGGCACGGCTGTGCCACGTGCAATATCAAAAATGTCAGATAAAACAGAAGATGCCGTTGCCGCTCCGCCAGCGCCGGGTCCGGCAAGCATCAATTCGTGCACATGATCTGTTTCAAGCATCACGGCATTTAACACACCATCAACGCCTGCAATAGCGCTGGTTTTTGGCACAAGTGTTGGGTGCACCCTTTGTTCAATTCCCTCTGGTGAGAGTTGGGTTAGGCCTAGTAATTTTATTTTATAGCCCAAGTCATTGGCAACTTTTATATCGGCCTGAGTTATGGCGGTTATGCCTTCGATAAAAATTTCATCTGGGGCTATTTCGGTTGCAAAACAAAGTGAAGCGAGAATTGCCAATTTGTGCGCGGTGTCAAATCCACCAACATCAAAAGTCGGATCAGCCTCGGCATAACCAAGTGTTTGCGCATCTTTTAAGCAATCTTCAAACGAAATATCTTCAACGCCCATGCGCGAGAGAATATAATTGCATGTGCCATTCATAATACCATAGGCGCGAGTTACGCTGGCACTGCCCAAACCCTCGCGCAATGCCTTGATAACTGGAATTCCACCAGCCACCGCCGCCTCAAATCCTAATTGCGCGCCAGCTTTTTCTGCAATTGCGGCAAGCGCCACGCCGTGTTTTGCCAATAATGCCTTATTTGCAGTGACAACTGGTTTGCCTATTGAAAGAGCTGCTTTTACTGCCGCTAATGCTGGGCCGTCTTCACCGCCAATCAGCTCGACAAATAAATCTATATCGTCAGATTTCGCTAAGGCAACTGGGTCATCAAACCATTTTACATTTGATAGATCAATGCCGCGATCACGCGAGCGAGAACGTGCGCCAACTGCGCTTACAATTAACTCACGCCCGATTTTTCGAGAAATTTCTACGCTGTCTTTGGCTAAAATTCTAACCAGCTCCGCGCCAACTGTTCCCAAACCTGCAACGCCGATACGAAGCGGAGTAAGCTTGCCATTATCGCTAAAATCATTCATTGATTTTAGGATTTTATTGCGTGTTTCGCTACGTGGCTCTCGCCCATCACGCAAATCAAACACAAAAAGCGGATCGCCCGCAATTTCACGACCAAAACGGGTTGGAGTCCAACCATGCTTTGCAATAAATGCCTCAATAGCATCAATAAATTTATCATTATCACTCATGAAACTATCACATATAGGAATTTTCCTATAGGTCAATAGGGTTTTGTAAGTTAAAGTATTTTTTAGCAAGTTAATAAACATGACAGGGGAAAAATAATAGAATTACTATGTCATATTAAGCTAAAGTGAAATATCTTATGCGCATTAAAAGTTTCTTCGCCTACGGTTCAGAATTACATTTAGTGTGTCATCCTGAACAAAGTGAAGGATATTATGAAGCAAAACAAAGATTCTTCGCCTACGGCTCAGAATGACAAATTGAGTTGAGTGGTTTTAATAAAGAGATTTAAAATGAAATTATTATCAGCGTTTATATTTTCCATGTTATTTTTTATTCCTGCTGCAATAGCGCAAGATCAGAATGAAATTGATTTTGTCATTAAGTTTTTTGATAAGCTGCAGCCGATAACAATCGCCAATGAAAGAGAATATTGCGGCTATTTTGGTCTTGATGAGAATGATAATTATATTGCCACAGAGCCAACAAGGGGTGAGGAAGGTAGCTGTTTTGCTGATGAGCCGCCAGAGGACTTTGCGATATTTGCCTCTTATCATACCCATGGTGCTTTTTCATTTTATGCAGATAGTGAATTGCCATCAAGCACTGATTTGGAGGCAGATATTTCAGAAGGAGTTGATGGATATATTTCAACTCCTGGTGGACGGATATGGTTTAATGATAGTGTCAAAGAAAAAGCCATTTTATTATGCGGCAGAAACTGCACCGTTTCAGACGACAGGTACGAAAAAGACGCTAATCCGCCTGTGCGTGATGAGTATGATATGGAGTTGTTGCTTAAGCGTGATGAGATGATGGATTGAGGGGAAGTAAACCCTAAGTGAGAGTCTAACACTCCGCCCTCCCCGTCATGCCGTGCTTGCACACTAGTGTGCAAGTCCGATAATGACGACGGCGAGGGTTCAGGAAAGCCTCTACTCAAATATTCCCCTGCCCTTTTTCACTGCTCAAAAACTTCTTGATATTCCTTGCCGCTTGGCGGATACGTTGCTCGTTTTCTACTAGTGCTATTCGCACGTGGTTGTCGCCATATTCGCCAAAGCCTACTCCCGGCGCTACGGCGACTTCTGCCTCTTCAATCAATAATTTTGCAAATTCTAGTGAGCCTAGATGGGCAAATTGAGGAGGGATTGGCACCCAAGCAAACATTGTTGATTTTGGCGCGGGGATATCCCAACCAGCGCGAGTAAAACTCTCAACCAACGCATCACGGCGTGCATGATAGGTTTGGCGCATTTCTAATATACAATCATCTGGACCATTTAGCGCCGCCGTTGCTGCCACCTGCACGGGGGTAAATGCGCCATAATCAAGATAAGATTTTACCCTTGAGAGCGCTTTGATTAACCGCTCATTACCCACCGCAAAACCTACTCGCCAACCTGGCATAGAATAGGTCTTTGACATAGAAGTAAACTCAACCGTTATATCCATTGCTCCCTCAACTTCCAACACCGAATGGGGCGGGTTATCGTCAAAATAAATTTCGGCATATGCTAAATCTGATAGGATATAAATATCGTGCTGTTTGCAATATTTCACTACTTCTTTATACCAGTCTAATTCTGCAACATAGGCTGTAGGGTTTGCTGGATAGTTCAGAATAAGCGCTATTGGTTTTGGAATAGAATGACGCACCGCACGATCTAACACTGCTAAAAATTCGTCATTTGGCTTGGCTGGCATAGAGCGCACAGCGCCGCCTGACATGATGAAACCGAATGAGTGAATTGGATAGGTTGGGTTCGGAACTAGCACAACATCACCTGGTGCGGTGATAGCTTGCGCCATGTTTGCAAAACCCTCTTTTGATCCCAGCGTTGCGACAACTTGTGTGTCGGGATTTAGTTTTACTCCAAATCGACGCTGATAATATGCCGCTTGGGCTTTTCTTAATCCCGGAATTCCACGTGAAGCGGAATAGCGATGAGTGCGTGGATCCATCACTGTTTCTTGTAGTTTTTTGACAATATGCTTTGGGGTTGGCAGGTCAGGATTACCCATGCCAAGGTCAATAATATCAACGCCATTCGCTCGTGCTTTCGCCTTTATCGGGTTGATATGCTCGAACACGTAGGGGGGAAGGCGCTTTATGCGATGGAACTCTATTTCACTCATGATTTTTCTCTTTTACGGAAATAATGGCATTTGCTCAAGGGCGGTTGTTTCGTCAAAACCAAAGGCAATGTTAAAATTTTGTATTGCCTGTCCTGCGCTTCCTTTAACTAAATTATCAATTACTGCAATGACTATTGCACGTCCTTTAATTCTATCTTGAAAGACATTTATATGGCAAAAATTTGAACCCCTTACATGGCCAGTTATCGGCATTACCCCTGCATCTAAAATTTTGATAAATGGCTCGTCTTTATATGTTGATTCTAATGCTGCTCTTAAATCATTGATATTTGATGATTTATTTAATTTCACATGCGCCGTAATCAATTCACCGCGTGACATAGGGATTAGGTGCGGAGTGAAATTTACTATTATATCATCGCCTGAAGCTTTGCTTAATTCTTGATCTATTTCTGGTGCGTGGCGATGCACCCCCACGCCATAAGGGGCAATAGATTCGTTGGCTTCCGCCATTAGCATATTTTGTTTAAGTCCCCTGCCCGCTCCTGTTACGCCAGATTTTGCATCAATAATTATATCGCTTGATGAAATTACACCAGCTTTTAGCAATGGCAAAAGCGCAAGTAAACTGGCCGTTGGATAGCAGCCCGGACAAGCAATGATTGGAGCGGTTTTAATAGCATCTCTATTAAACTCGCTTAGACCATAGGCGGCTTTTTCTTGTAATTCTGGGGCGATATGCTTTGCGCCATAAGTTGCACGATAGGTGTTTACATCTCTAAGACGATAATCTGCTGACATATCTATGATGCGAATTTTGGGATTATTGTCTAAAATCTGTTTGATAATCGTTTGGCTTGTGCCATGCGGCAATCCACAAAAAACCACGTCAATATTTTGCCAATCAACCTCATCATTTGTAATCAAATCTGGCAAGTTTGCATTAGCCAAATGCGGAAAAACATCTGCCATAGATTTGCCTGCATGAGTATTGGCAGTTAGTGCAACAAACTCAAGCCCATCATGGCACACACCAAGACGTAACAAATCTGCTCCAGTATACCCTGAAGCACCTAATAATGCGGCCTTTTGTTTTTTCATCTGCCTTGCCCTTTTATTGACTTGGTTAGTATAGATAATCATTTTACTTCTATAGTTACTAATTGTGTGCCCTAACTTTGTAAATAGTTGAAAGACAAACAGAGAGTTAAACTGCTAGGAATGAGATGAGTAAGCATATTGTAATATCAACTATTGGAACAATGGGCGATGTGTTGCCCTATATTGCGCTTGCAAAACAGCTTAAGAAAAATGGCTTTGATGTTAGCTTAGGTGCACCTAGCGATTTTGAAATTCTTGCACAACAACATGATATTAAATATTTTAGCCTTGGTCAGTCTATTCAATCATTTGTTTCTCAACCTTCATTTGATGATACTTTTGCTAAAAACCACATAATCAATATGCCTAACCTACTTGCTCAAGGACAAAAAATTATTTCTAAAGCTGCAAATAAAACTTGGCAAGGGGTGCAGAATGCAGATGCGATTATTATCAATATCAATACAAGCTTTGGCATTGATATGGCTGAAGCGCTTGATATACCAGTGATAATGACTGCTTTGCAGCCTATTCACCCTACTGATGAGTTTCCGCTTTTTTTGTCCCCCACCCCAAATTTTGGCAGATTACTCAATCGCCTAACTTATGCCGCAGCAAGTATTCAGCAAGCCTATTTTGACCTGCCACGCTTTAAAATCCGTCAAGAGTTACTTGGTCTAAATCCACTGCATAATGGTAATTTTGCAAAAGATGCTTCAGGGAAAGACTTAACAACACTTTATGCTTATTCACCTTTCATTTCTCCAAAGCCGCATGATTGGCCAAAAACTGCCACAGTCACTGGATTCTGGCGTGTGTTAGATAATAGTAATTGGCAACCTTCAAGCGAGTTTAGGGCTTTTTTAAAAGCCGGAGAAAAACCTATATATGTTGGATTTGGCTCAATGCCCTTTGGAGCGAAGCAAAACACTCAAATTTTAAAAGAGGCTGCAAAAATATGGGGTGGAAGAATTGTAATTTCTACTGGCTGGGGAGGTTTAGAGCCAAATGACCTGCCAAGTAATGTTTTTGTAATAGATAAAGCACCGCATGACAAACTATTCCCCTACATGGCAGGTGTTGTGCATCATGGTGGCGCTGGCACAACTGCTGCAGGGCTTTACGCAGCTTGCCCAACGCTTATTTTGCCGCAAGCGGTAGACCAACCATTTTGGGGGAATCGAGTACATGAGCTTGGCTGTGGGCCAGTGCCAATTCCCTTGCGCAAAATAACATCGGAGCATTTAGCTAGCGCCCTAAAAAAGCTTTACACTGAAAAAAGCTACAAACAACATGCTCAAGAATTAGCTTTAAAGCTTAACAAAGAAAATGGGCCTGAGATAGCGGTTGAGCAACTCACTCAAGTGATTAAAGATTATAAAAAAAACCTAAATAAAGTCGCCTATTAGGATGTTATCTCTTTTTGTATAAATGGCAAATGATCTAAGAAAATTTCTGCGCTAGCCTGCCATGTGAATTTTGAGGCATATTCTCTACATAGTTTTCGATCAATTTTTACCGCTTCAAGGGCTGCTTTTTGCAAATCTTCGTCCAAAACACCAGCATCACAGTCCTCACCAATAACATCTAGCGGCCCTTGCACAGGATAGGCAGCTACTGGCACGCCAGATGCCATTGCTTCAAGTAGCACAAGACCAAATGTATCGGTGCGAGAGGGAAAGATAAAACAATCAGCGCTGGCATAATATTGTGATAATTCCTCACCGTTTTTTGAACCTACAAAAACAGCATCAGGATATTTCTTTTGCATCTCTTCTAATTGCGGCCCAGAGCCTACAATAAGCTTTGTCCCTAGCAAATCAAGAGATAAAAAAGCCTCTATGTTTTTTTCAACAGCTACTCGACCAACAAATAGGAAAACAGGGCGAGTAATTTTTTTATTACTTAAATTATCTTCAAAGAAATTTTCAACCTTATATCTGGGGTTAAAAATATCAAGGTCAACGCCAAGCGACCAATTTACTATATTGGTAAAGCCTCGCTGTTTAAGCTTTTCAGCTACCGTTTTTGAGGACACTAGGCAATATTGGGCTGAAGCATGAAAACGCCTAAAATAAGCATAAGTCCAGCGAAGAGGAACAGGCGCACGGGCACGGATATATTCAGGATATTGGGTATGAAAAGAGGTTGAAAAAGGTATTTTTCTTTTATTGCAAAAATGCCTTGCCATTGCCCCAAGTGGCCCCTCTGTTGCAATGTGAATTGCATCAGGATTGATGTCGATAATTTTATTTCTAACCGCACTTGGAATTGCTAACGAGAGCCTGATTTCTTTATAAGTGGGCATTGCAACTGTTAGAAAGCTTGATGGCTCTAAAAACTCAACATTATAACCCTTATCCCTAATCACTTGGGCTAATTTCTCTAAAGAGCGCACCACACCATTTATTTGAGGATACCAAGCATCTGTAACAATTAAAATGGTTTTCATTATTCTGGCCTATTTTATTTCAAATGTTAGCAGTCCCTTTGTGTGACATATTATAAAATCTATTGATAGCCTTGAATGAAAATAACTACCCTAAGTTAAATAAAAAGGGTCGAGAAAACTCGACCCTTTTGAAAATATAAAATATTCCCAGTTTTTAACGTTTTGAGAATTGGAAAGACTTACGAGCTTTTGCTTTACCATATTTCTTACGTTCAACAACACGGCTATCACGAGTAAGAAAGCCACCTTTTTTAAGCACAGCACGAAGCTCAGGCTCAAAATAGGTTAGCGCTTTTGAAATACCGTGACGCACAGCACCAGCTTGACCAGAAAGGCCACCACCAGAAACTGTTGCAACAATATCATATTGATCTTTGCGCTCAGCTGCTTCAATTGGTTGGCGAACAACCATTTGCAAAACTGGACGAGCAAAATAATTTTCATACTCACGTCCATTGATGGTTACTTTTCCAGAACCTGGCTTGATCCATACACGAGCAACGGCGTCTTTACGTTTGCCAGTTGCATAGGCGCGGCCATGCTCATCAAGTTTTTGGGTATAAACAGGAGCATCACTAACTGCAGTTTCTAGTGTTTCTGCATTGCCTAGCTCTTCTAAAGAGTTGATTGTTTCTGACATGATTATTTCACCCGCACATTTTTAGAGTTCATTGCGCCTACATCTAACAATGTTGGCTGTTGAGCTTCATGAGGATGCTCAGAGCCTGCAAAAATCTTTAGATTTTTAAGCTGAGCACGACTAAGAGGCCCTTTTGGCATCATACGGCGAACCGCATTTTCTAAAACGCGCTCAGGAAATTTTCCTTCGAGAATCTCACGCTGAGTGCGGTTTTTAATGCCACCTGGAAAACCTGTATGCCAGTGGAATAGTCTTTGATCTAGTTTGCGGCCAGTAAGTTTTATCTTATCAGCGTTAATAACTACAATATTATCACCAGTGTCCATGTGAGGAGTAAAGGTTGGTAGGTGTTTACCACGCAAACGGCTCGCAATGATTGAAGCGAGACGGCCTACTACCAGACCCTTTGCATCGATCAAGATCCATTTCTTGTCAATGTCACTCGGAGTTGCCGAGAAAGTCTTCATTTTTCTAATACCTTAATTTATGTAATTCATCTATTAAATAACGTTGTGCTGGTTGGTATAGAGAAGAAAAAACAAAGGTCAAGAGAAAAGTTTATATCTATATTATTCAAATAGTTAGCGATGCGGTAATATTATACCGCTCGATATATTTATGAGAATATAGCGCTTAAGTTAAATATTATTTGCATCAGATATTGCTTGCTATTTTTCTTAACTGACTGATATAGGCAGATGAGTGAGTTTATGAGGTTTTTAAGCAATTGAGACAAAGAGCTAGAAAATTTGCTGGGATTTTTATTATATTAGGCTTGCTAATTATTTACCCAGTCATTGCAAGTCTAATTTATGAGCATTATTTAACCACTGCACCAACGTGGTTATTATTATTCTATTTTGCGATTTCAGGCTTTTTCTGGGCTATTCCTGCTGGAATAATAATAAAGTGGATGGCGCGCCCAAATAAAGAAGATTAAGATTCCTGACTTGCCTTGCTTTAAAGGCTATGCACTTTCCTTTAGTTTTAATAGTATTTTATTGTTTTCTTTTGTCGTACTTGCAAACGATTTAACAATTATTGCTGCTACATCTATTGTGCTCATTGGCCTGCCAAAATGATAACCCTGCACGAGATCACAACTGAAACTCTTCAAAACTTCTGCCTGCTCTTGGGTTTCAACACCTTCAGCGGTAATTTCTAGGTTTAACACTTTACCTAGAGCTACAATTGTTGAAAGAATATCGCGTGATTTTGAATCTTTAACACAAACATCATCAATGAAGGATTTATCAACTTTAAGCTTATCAAACGGGAATTGCCACAAATATCTAAGTGAGGAATATCCTGTACCAAAATCATCTAGCGCAATTGATACACCCAATTGTTTAATAGCTAATAATTCGCTCAACACCGATTGAGTATCTGCAATAAGCAGCCCTTCCGTTACCTCTAGCTCAAGCCTTTTGGGGTTAAGCTTACTATCACTTAGCACCTGCTCTACTAATGCTGGCATGTCGTGAGATTGGAATTGTGCAGGTGAAATATTAACAGAAATCATCAAGTTCTGCGGCCATTCTTTTGCTATTTCACATGACTTTTCTAAAACCCATGCTCCAATATCACCAATCAATCCTAACTCTTCCGCAATGGGAATGAACACGTCTGGACCGATAGGATTGCCACTTATATCATTTAAGCGCAACAATGCTTCAAAGCCACGTAACTGCCTGGTTTCAAGATCAAAATAAGGCTGGAAATTTAAGTAGAATTCATCTTGAGCCAAAGCGTTGCGCATACGCTTGCCAATTTCACGGCGAGATATCTGCTCTTTATCCATTGATAGATCAAATTCTAATGCTCGATTACGCCCATCTTGCTTTGCTCTATAAAGGGCAACATCAGACTTATGCAGCAGGTCAGAAACTTTTTTGCCATCACGTGGGAAATGAGAATATCCAAGCGAAGCTCCAATAAGAACCTCACATCCCTCAATTTCAAACGGCATTGACATAATATCTACAATTTCATTTGCCAACTCGCTTACTTTATTTGATGAGCCAATAAAATAAGGCTGAATGATTGCAAATTCATCACCGCCAAGGCGGGCTAAATGCTCGCGAGGCCCTAAAGTTTTATTTATCCGCTCAGCAGATTTTTGCAGCACTTCGTCACCCACTCCATGGCCGCGAGTGTCATTGATTTCTTTGAATCTATCAAGATCAATAAAATGAACTCCAATAGAATATCCTCGGGCAGATGCCAACTTGATTTCCGCCTCCATGAGTTTAGAAAAAGAACTCCTATTTAGCACTCCTGTCAACTCATCATGATCAGCAGAATGACGGAGTTTTTTTGATGCTCTATCAAGCTGAACACTCCTCAGAAGGTATAGAATAGCGGGAAGTAGAAATGCAGCTAACATTAACACAACAAACTCTAGTGTTACCATAGAAAAATGTTTTCTAAATTTCTCAAAAGCCACTGTTTCAACAGTAAGGATTTCAATATAACCAATTTTTTGAGCATCTTTAGTTATTGGAGCAATCATTCGTGATCCAAACCTATCGCTCATCTCCTCATTAGGCAAGATTTTGTAATAAAGCAGGCTTTGTCCCTGATCTATTTTATCCATCGATTGCAAGGTTTTTTTACCAAGAGAGAGGGGTTCTTTGAATTTAAATCCAGTATCGGCTTGATCTAATCTAAGAGTTTTTGAGTTGTCGTAAATTCTATAGGCCTTAATTTCTTTTGGTTGGCGATGGGATAATTCTGTCATTGTAGCAGTAGCTACAGTATTCTTCCCCGTTAGGATATTTTCAATTTGTGGAATATGCTCTACAATAGCTGTTGACCATTGAAGCGCTATTTGCTCCGCATTATCTTGTGATGCTTTATTTATTGCATTATTTGAAACCAGACGAGCGCTAATTGCAATCGCCAAAACCACCAAAAATAATGGAATTAGTTTTGATATCTCTTTTATAGTGCTATTATTCATATAAATTACCCTAAAAGCTACTAGCCAGCAAAAGACTAGATTAAACCTTTATTGCCTTTTATAGACAAATCCCTTCATTCAACTAAAGGCATGCAACTATAGCGAAGTTGAGAAAATATGAATCATGCTTCCAAAGCCCATTATTACGAGCCTAAAATTACCCCAGTGGTAAATATGAAGTAAATTTATTTAATTTCTATGCAAATTTTATTCTTATAATTTATCAAGAAAATTTACTTAAATTTTTAACGACCAAAAATTGCACCCGTTAAAAACACCTCTATATATCGGCTTTTTTGAAAATATCCATTCAAAGATACTCTAGGCAATGAAGATAATACATCTTTATGCTTCGAATATAGGCCGCCCGGTAAAGTGGTAACCCCTGAAGAGAAACCAAGCTGTTTTGCTTTTTCATATTCTCTAGTGCTGGCGGAGCGAGTTGCGCCAATCGGGTAAGAAAAATGCTTTGGTCTTGTTTGGAATTTTTCTTCTAAAATATCGGCGGATTGTTGCATCTCCCAATGCAACTCCTCATCTGATAGTTTTGCTAATTCATAATGGTTTACGCTATGCGCTGCAATAGTGCATAATTCTTCATTGGCAAAAATTTCTAACTCTTGCCAATTCATAATTATCTGCTGACAATGGGCAGACATGTCTATGTTATAATACGAGGCGAATTTTTGTGTCTTTTTTATACGCCTATCCTCTTTCATAGAGCGCATTTCCCAATAAATTGTTTCAAATGCTTTTTTCTTTTGAGATATTGTTAATGTTGGATACTCACAATCATCAAAAACTACGCTTTTATTATTTGCGATAATATCTTCTAAAACCTGCCACCATAATTCACCCCTGCCGTCAACAAAAGCAGTCGGCACATAAAGCGTAAACGGACAATTATGCTTTTTTAGAATTGGCAAAGCATAAGTTAGATTGTCCTTATATGCATCATCAAAAGTAAAAACAACAAACGGTTTTTGCTTTTTATCTGATGATATTCTAGCTATAGCTTCATCAATATTTACAATATCAAAGCCTTTTTTACGGGTCTTGGTAATTACCTCTTCTAAAAAATCAGGCGTTATTTGCAATATTGCATTGGGATGAAATGGCGCAACCTTATCTGGCAAAACACGATGCAAAGTAAAAATTATTCCTTTGCAAGATGAAAACTTACGAATAAGATGTGGCAATTGAGAGATGTAAAGCAACTCAAAAGCAATTTTTATGACGCCATATTTTAAAGCAGACATTATGCAACTTTACTTTGATATGATTCAGACTTAAGAATTCGAAGATTTGGAAACCCTAAATCTGAAATATCACGACTTACATTTTCAATATCTGTTTGGCTAACAGTTTCATCAACTACCAATAAGACAATAGCATTTAGCCCTGCAAAAGCTGATAATGAAGATGCCATGCCAGCGCGCCCTACATCAACCAAAACAGTTTCAAATATTTCACCAAGCGCACTAATTAAAGTACCTGCTTTTGGTGAATTAAGATTTAGCGAGGCATGCTGCCCCCAAGGAACAAAAGCAAAGTTTGAATTATCTCTACGTTGCACTACATCACCAAACTCTACATTTCCAAAGCAAAGATCAGTAATACCCAGACTTGGAGATAATAATCTACTCCCAGCATCAACTTCAACAACCGAACTACCAGCAGAAACTAATGTTTTTGAAATAGACTGAGTTGCACCAGATTGAGAACTAGCAGAACCTAAAGTGGTGATAAACATTATCGGATAAGATTTTGCAATTTGATTAGCAAATTTTTCAATTCCCATATAGGCTTGAGAGACATTGATATTTGATTGAGACTCAAGTTGACTCTGTGCCTCAGGGTTAGAATTCTGTGCCATATTCATTGCTGGCATGATCCCATCAGAATTTGCTGGCTCCTCTTGTGTAAAAAGCTCCTCTTGGTGCTTTCCTTTATTTGGCTTAACCTGTGTGATTGCTCTTCCAGATAATAATTCAGAGAATAAAACCCCACTAAACTGAAAAAACAAAGATAAAATTGCAACAGCTAATAGAATGAAAGATTTTTTAGGGGAAGCTGCTTTTATTGCAGGTGCAGCCATTGTTATTACTCGCACATCAGGTAAGACAGAATTTCCACCCTCACGAGCTGCAGCATCGGTATAGCGCATTAAATATGTTGTTAGCAGATCCCGCTGCGCCTTTGCTTCACGCTCTAATTCAGCAAGGACTACACTATTTTTTGTTGCGCCTGAGACATCAATCTTTAGCCTTGTTAAATCGTCCTTAAGCGACTGCACCAAATCAGACTCAATTTTAGCTTGTGCCTCTAATGCGTTAGCAACCTTACGCCCCTCAGCAACGATTTGCTTATTTATTTCTGCAACTTGAGCAGTGCGTGCTATAACATCGGGATGATTTGCAAGACGAGTAGCTGATAGCTGAGCCAACTCCCCCTGCAATTTGGCTTTGTCTTCTACTAGACGCTGAACAATGATTGAATCTCTCACATCTGGCACTCCATCAACTGGACGTGATGAATTGAGCAACTCCCGAATAAGCATAGCACGAGATTGCGCGTTACTTTTTCTTTCTTGAGCAACAGTAATTTGAGTTGAGATGTTTGAGAGCTGCAAGTCAAGAATAGAGGTGTTATTAGTACCAACGAATAAATCATTATTCACGCGGTATTCAGCAACGGCCTTTTCTGCTTTTGCTACCTTATCGCGCATTTTTTCAACCTCTATTAACAACCATTTTGAAGCATCTGAGGTGTCTTTTTGTGAAAGCTCTGATCGACGTTGCACATGCATATTAGCAATAGCATTTGCTATACGCGCTGAAAGGTGCGGATCTGTTGTTCTAACAAATATAGTTATTACCCTTGATTCAGGTAGTTGAACAACCTTGATTCTTTTTGCCACTGCCAAAATTACACGTTCTTTTTGAGATTGAGATGAAATCGGGGCAGAAAACAGACTTAAAAGATCACGCACAAATGAGGGCTTGCTACCATTAAGCTCTGCTACATCAATTAAATTTTCACTCTCAACTACTCTAGCAATTGTATCACGTGATTTGATAAGCACCTCATGTGATTTTACTATTGCGGGATCAGTTAAAGCTGCAGATAATCCAGAATTATCATTTGAAGCTCTAGTAAAAATACTCTCGCGAGCCTCAACCAAAATAGAAGCAGAGGATTCATATTTTTTCGGGACTATTTGTAATATGAAATAAGTAACAACCAATAATAGCGTTGTTACAATTATGATTCTTGGGAAACGTTTAAGTACAGCAAGCGATAATGCGCCCATATCCATTCTTAAATCATCTGTTTGCTCATATGTCATATTTTTACCCATAAACCCTATTTGGTAAAATTGTTAATGCCTTATTATAGTAAGCAAGCAGTTAATATTTCTCTTTTTTAAGGAAAAAATAATTATAAAATTAAGTATATTCTTAACTATAACGTGCGAGCAGTAATATGAATTAAATTATTTGGTCCTTTTTATGCTTATCATCCGCTTGGCTTTAGCCCTGTTTCTCATTGTTAACATTTCGGCTTGCGCTGTTAATCCTTCTAGCAACACCTATCTTGTTGAAACTAAAGGCCCATACACTCTTGATACAGGAGATGTGGTGCGGATTAACGTTTATGGAGATAAGGAATTAAGCACAAATTATCGGGTTGATGATGCTGGCTCAATTGCCTTTCCATTAGTTGGGTCTATTCCTGCACGCGGTTTAACTGCGCAACAGATTTCCTCAAATATAGCTCTGGCTTTAGCTAATGGATATATGCGCAATCCTGATGTTTCAGTGGAAATAGCTGAATACCGTCCATTTTTTATTCAAGGTGAAGTCAAAGCGGCTGGCAAATTCCCCTATGTTTATGGAATGAGTGTGCGAGCAGCAATAAGCAATGCAGGCGGATATACCGATGTCGCAAATCGCTCTTATGCAATCATCTATCGTTTGCAAGGCGATGAAATGATTAAAGGGCGAGTTGAATTAGATTTCCCGATTTATCCAGGTGATACAATAGTAATTCTTGATCGATGGTTTTAAGGATATTAAATTGCCACATCAAAAATTAAATATATTATTTATTCTTCGTGCGCCAATAGGTGGACTATTTAGACATGTGCTTGATCTCGCAATAGAGCTAGAAAACCGCGGTCACAAAGCTGGCATGGTGATTGATGGATCTAATGAATATACACAGGCCAAGGAATGGCGCAAGCAAATGGAGCAGAACTTCAAGCTTGGCATTCATACTCTACCAATGAGCAGATCATTGGGCTTGAGTGATTTTTCAAATCCTTTTGCTCTTAATAAACTGGCTCACTCGCTTGAAATTGATGTTTTACATGGACAAGGGGCAAAGGGAGGTTTTTTTGCCCGCCTTGCTAGACCAAAAAACAGCGTTGCATTTTATACTCCGCAT
>Ga0256839_1001823_pt1 | contig 25057 bp, 23 predicted proteins | sample 354166metaG_FD_185968 | JGI IMG/M metagenome (GOLD analysis project Ga0256839, IMG submission 185968) | Hydrothermal vent microbial communities from Mid Atlantic Ridge, Atlantic Ocean - 354-166 | ecosystem: Environmental > Aquatic > Marine > Hydrothermal vents | place: Atlantic Ocean: Mid... | reverse complement strand
AGGGTGTCGGCGGGCCCGGGGTGGGCCTCGACGTAGTCGCGCGGTCCGCCGCGGACGACGGCCACGTCCGGCTCGGGTTCCGAGACCTCGTCCACCGCCAGCGGCATCTGGACCCGGATCGAGAAGCCGGCGCCGAAAGTGCGGCGCAGGGCCTCCTCGGCGAGCTGCACGGCGGCGGAATGCCGGCTTCCCTGCGGCGTCATCTCCACGATCTCTCCGTCGACGAGCTCGAGGCGGGCCTCGGGGGCGAAGACGCCCGCGGCCACCGCGCGCTCGTACTCGCGGCGGCGCCAGCGGTGTCGCTGCACGGCGGGGCTGGCCATGGCCCGTCCTCCTTACGGATCCGAGTCTAGCATCGCGCCGGCCCGCCGCGTGTGCCCGGACGGCGGGACCGGCACGGCGGATGCCTCAGCGGCGCTCGCCGTTGGTGGCGGCGGGGCGTGGGCCGGCGGGCCTGCGCAGCTCCACCGGGACGTAGTCCCGCCGGGGCGCGCCGGTGTAGACCTGGCGCGGACGGCCGATCTTGTGGTCGGGGTCGGCCATCATCTCCATCCAGTGGGCGACCCAGCCCACCGTGCGCGCCACCGCGAACATGACCGTGAACATCTGCGTGGGGATGCCCAGCGCCCGGTAGATGATGCCGGAGTAGAAGTCCACGTTGGGATAGAGCCGGCGCTCGAGGAAGTACTCGTCCTGCAGGGCGATCTCCTCCAGGCGCAGGGCGAGCTCGAACAGGGGGTCGCTCGCCTGCCCCACCGACTCGAGGAGGTCCATGCAGGTCTTGCGGATGATCCTGGCGCGCGGGTCGTAGTTCTTGTAGACGCGGTGGCCGAAGCCCATGAGACGGAAGGGGTCGGACCTGTCCTTGGCGCGGGCGATGTAGCGCGGGATGTTCTCGACCGTGCCGATCTCCTCGAGCATGCGCACCACCGCCTCGGCGGCCCCCCCGTGGGCCGGACCCCACAGCGAGGCGATGCCGGCGGCCACGCAGGCGAAGGGGTCGGCGCCGGAGCTGCCCGCCTGGCGCACGGTGGCGGTGCTCGCGTTCTGCTCGTGGTCGGCGTGCAGGATCAGCAGCAGGTCGAGGGCGCGCTCGGCCACCGGATCCACCCGGTAGTCCTCGGTGGGCACGGCGAACATCATCTGCAGGAAGTTGGCCGCGTAGCTCAGGTCGTTGCGCGGGTAGACGATGGGCTCGCCCACCGAGTGCTTGTAGGCGGCCGCGGCGATGGTGGGCATCTTGGCGATGAGGCGATGGGCGGCGATCTCGCGGTGGCGCGGGTCGTGGATGTCGGTGGAGTCGTGGTAGAAGGCCGCGAGCGACCCGACCACGCCCACCATGATCGCCATGGGGTGGGCGTCGTGGTAGAAGCCGCGGTAGAACTCCTTCAGGTTCTCGTTGATCATCGTGTGGTGGGTGATGATGCGCGAGAAGCCCGCGAGCTCCTCGGCCGTGGGCAGCTCGCCGTAGAGCAGGAGGTAGGCCACCTCCAGGAAGGTGGAGCGCTCGGCGAGCTGCTCGATGGGATAGCCGCGGTAGAGGAGCACCCCCTGCTCGCCGTCGATGTAGGTGATCTGGCTGCGGCAGGCGGCCGTCGAAAGGAAGCCCGGGTCGAAGGCGAAGTAGCCGGTCGCGCGGTAGAGGCCGCTGATGTCCACGGCGGGCGGGCCGAGCGTGCCCTGCACCACGGGCAGCTCGACCCGCTTGCCGGTGGCCTCGTCGATCAGGGTGACGGTACGCGGCTGCTCGGACATGTCCGGCTCCTTCGCTGGTCTGGACGGGCTCAGGGTCGGGTGGCGGTGGTGAGGCGCCCGATGTCGGCGAGCACCGCCTCGGCCGAGGCGCGGAACTGCGCCGCCTCGGCCTCGGTGAGCTCGAGCTCGACCACGCGGCTCATGCCGTCGCGCTCGAGCACCGCGGGCACGCCCATGGCGAGGCCCTCCAGGCCGTACTCGCCCTCGAGCACCGCCACCAGCGGCAGCAGCCGGCGGCGGTCGTGGACGATGGCGTCGATCATGGTGGCGATGGCGGCGGCGGGCGAGTCGTTGGCGCTGGAGGTCTTCTTGAGGGCCAGGATCTCGGCCCCGCCATGGCGGGTGCGCTCGACGATGCGCCCGATCTGCTCGGCGCTCAGGAAGCGGTCCACGGGCACGCCGGCCACCGTGGTGTAGCGCGGCATGGGCACCATGGCGTCGCCGTGGCCGCCGAGCACCATCGCCTGGATGTCGCGGATGGAGAAGCCCGTCTCGAGGGCGATGAAGGCGGCCATGCGGGCGGCGTCGAGCACGCCCGAGAGCCCGAAGACGCGCCGCCGCGACCAGCCGGTGCGCCGCCAGGCGAGGTAGGTGAGCACGTCCACCGGGTTGGTGACCATGAGGATCTGCGCCGTGGGGGCGTGCTGCAGGATCTGGTCGACGATGGTCTCGATCACGCGCGCGTTGGCCTCCAGCAGATCCGAGCGCGACATGCCGGGCTTGCGCGGCAGCCCCGCCGTGACCACCACGATGTCGGCGCCCTCCATGAGCGCGGGATCGGTCCCGCCGGCCAGCCGCGTGTCGAAGCGGAACAGCGGCGCCGACTCCTGGATGTCGAGGGCCACGCCCTGGGCGATGCCCTCGCGCACGTCGAGGAGGACGACCTCGCTCGCGAGCTGCTGCATGGCGAGGATCTGGGCGGTGGACTCGCCGACGCGGCCGGCGCCGACGATGGCGACCTTGGGTCTCATGGCGGGCTCCTCCCTCGGTGTGGCTCGCGCGGCCGCTCCGGACCGCGCCCCCGCGCGGCGGGGGAGGCTCCGATTGTGGGCGGGCCAGGCCCGCGGGGCAAGGGCCGCGCCGGGCGGGGTCAGCCTGAGGCCTGCTCGAAGATGGGCAGCAGCCGCGCGAGCACCTCGGCCAGCACCGTCCGCGGCACCGCCTCCAGCCGCCGCCCGCCTCTCGCCGCGAGGTCGAGCGCGCGCGGCTGGTCGCACCGGACCACGCCCTGCGTGCGCGTGCCCGCGAGCCGCACGGCGAAGCCGGCGGTGCGGGCGAGGCGGCCGCCCCGGCTGATCGGGAGCACGATCGGAACGCGTGCCAGCCGGTTGAATGCTTCCGCCGAGACGACCAGGACGGGTCGGCAGCCCTGCTGCTCGTGCCCTTCGGCGGGATCGGGCCCCACCGCCAGATGTCGCCCTGACGGATCAGACGGGCTCGCGTCCGGTGGGCGCGCCCTGCGCCCATGTCCTGTCCTCCTCCGTGAGGGGTGCGGCGGGATCGCACTGGGCGATGAGCTCGGCGAGGGTGTAGCGCGCCGGCAGGGGCTCGATGACGAGCCGTCCCTCCTCGGCGCGTATCGCCACCTCCATGTCCCGGCGGAGACCCGCCGCGCGCAGCAGGGCCGCCGGCAGCCGCACGGCCGCGCTGTTGCCCCACTTGCGGATGACCGTGCGCATGGTCCTCGGCTCCGGAACGGATCTACATTGAATCTGCACCGGCCGCGCCGCGGACGCAAGCGCGGGTCAGGGGCGGGCGGCGGGCGGCGGCGCCAGCCGCGCCACGCCGCTCTCGACGGCGGCGCGCGCCACCGCCGGGGCCACGGTCTCGATCAGGCGCGGGTCCAGCGGCTTGGGCAGGATGTAGTCCGGGCCGAAGGCGAGGTGCTCGAGCTGGTAGGCGTCCAGCACCTCGCGCGGGACGGGCTCGCGCGCGAGGTCGCGCAGGGCGTGCACGGCGGCGATGTGCATGGCGCGGTCGATGCGGCGCGCGCGCACGTCCAGGGCCCCGCGGAAGATGAAGGGGAAGCCGAGCACGTTGTTCACCTGGTTCGGGTAGTCGCTGCGCCCGGTGGCCATGATGAGATCGGCGCGGGTGGCGAGCGCGGCCTCGGGGCGGATCTCCGGGTCCGGGTTGGAGAGGGCGAAGACGATGGGGCGGGCGGCCATGGTGCGCAGCATCTCGGGCGTCAGCACGTCGGGCCCCGAGACCCCGATGAAGACGTCCGCCCCCGCCACCGCCTCGGCCAGGGTGCGAAGCGGCGTCTCCACCGCCACCTCGCGCTTGTAGGGGTTGAGGTCCTCGCGCCCGGAGTGCACCACGCCGCGGCGGTCCACCATCAGGATCTGCTCGCGGCGCGCCCCGAGGTCCACCAGCAGCCGGGTGGAGGCGATGCCGGCCGCGCCCGCGCCCACGCACACGATGCGCACGTCCTCGAGGCGCTTGCCGGCGAGCTCGAGCGCGTTCAGCAGGCCCGCGGCGATGATGATGGCCGTGCCGTGCTGGTCGTCGTGGAAGACGGGGATGTCGAGCCGGTCGGCCAGCGCGCGCTCTATCCGGAAGCACTTGGGCGCGGCGATGTCCTCCAGGTTGATGCCGCCGAAGCCGCAGGCGATGCGGGCCACGGTCTCGACGAAGTCGTCCGGGTCCGGGGCCTCCACCTCGATGTCGAAGACGTCGATGCCCGCGAAGCGCTTGAACAGCACCCCCTTGCCCTCCATCACGGGCTTGCCCGCGAGCGGCCCCACGTCGCCGAGGCCCAGCACGGCGCTGCCGTCGGTCACCACCGCCACCAGGTTGCCCTTGGCGGTGTAGGCGTAGGCCGCGTCGGGATCGGCGGCGATGGCGCGCGCCGGCGCTGCCACGCCCGGCGTGTAGGCGAGCGCGAGCTCGCGCTGGGTGGCGCAGGGCTTGGTGACCTCCATGGCCACCTTGCCCGGGCGCGGGCAGGCGTGGTACTCGAGGGCGGCCTCGGTGAGGTAGTCGCCGCGCTCGCTGTCGTCGGGCAGGTCGGCCAAGTCCAGGGTGCTCCTCTCGCTGCGGGGGCAGGGCGCGGATGATACGCGCGCGCCGCGCTGCAGGCCAGGCAGCGGAACGCTAGCGCCCGTCGAGCACCTCCAGCGCCATGGGGTGGTGCACGCGCATCTGGAGCTCGCCGTGGCGCGGGGCGAGCCAGCCGCGCGCACGCACCCGCCGGCCGGCGAGCCGCCCGGGTTCGATCCCGGCGGCGCGGAACAGGGCCAGGTCCTCGCGGGCCAGGCGCAGCGCGGTGCGGCCTTCCAGGTTCAGCCACAGCGAGCGGCGGCTGCGCCCGATGCGCACCACGCGGCCCTCGACGATGCGGAAGCCGCGGACCGGCCCGCGCGGGCGCAGGCGGGCGGTGGGCAGGGGGCCGAAGAAGTCCGGGCGCGACCACACGCCGCGGCGGGCCGCGCGCGCGGCATGCTCGGCGGCCAGGTGGCAGTCGAGCCCCCAGAGGTTGGGCGGGATGGCGATGGCGAAGGCGAGCCCGTCGGCGATGAGGGTGGCGGTGACGCTGGTCCCGTCGGGCAGGAAGGCGTGGGCGAGCAGGCGCCCGTAGCGGTCCTCGCGCTGGACGCCGTAGCGCAGCCCGAGACGGCGTCCGGCCCTGGCCACCAGCGCCATGAGGCGTTCGCGGGCGGCCAGCGCGAAGGGCTCGGGCGGGCGGCCGTCGCGGCCGAGCTCGGGGGTGTTGACACCGATCAGGCGCACGCGGCGACCGCCGGCGATCTCGAAGGTGTCGCCGTCGAAGACGTAGCCTACCCGGACCCGCGCGTCGATGCGGTCGGGCGGGCAGGCGGGTGCCCGCGCCGCGGCGGCCCCGGCGGCGAGCGCCAGCCCCAGGGCGGCCGCCCAACGAAGAAGGGCGCCCGTGCGGGGCGCCCTTCCCGGCGGCCGGCATGCGCGCGGACGGCTCACTTCATGCCGTACTTGCGGCGGAAGCGGTCCACGCGGCCGCCCGTGTCCACGATCTTCTGCTTGCCCGTGTAGAACGGGTGGCACTTGGAGCAGACCTCGATGTGCAGGTCACGGCCCGCCGTGGAGCGGGTCCTGAAGGAGAACCCGCAGCTGCAGGTGACCGTGATCTCGTCGTAGGGCGGGTGGATGTCCGGCTTCATGGGTCCCACACCTCGCAGCGGATGCCCGCCCGGGCCACCGCCGGGCGGGCGCGCCATCTTAGCGTCCGCGCCGGTCCTCGGCAACCGGGAAGCTGAGGATGCGGGCCTGGCGCCGGGGCGGGGCGGCCTCGAGCCGGCCGAGGCGCTCGAGGGCCTCGAGCAGTCCCCCCTCGCCGAGGAGGCTCTCCCACATCATGCGCGAGATGCGCAGGCACGCCGCCATGGGGGTGCCGGCCGTGCGCCGGACCTGGTCGATGCGCCACTGGAGCCGGCGCAGGCGCTCGCGCCGCTCGGCCTCGGGCACCTCGGCCAGCGCGGCCTCGATCAGGGCCTGGCGGCGGCGCTCGAAGCCCTCCGGGTCGCGTGCCGCCAGCGCGGCCAGCTCGTCGAAATCGAAGGCGGGCTCGGCCATGAGCCAAAAACTAGCACAAGCGCGCCCGTGCCACAGGGCCTTTTCCACAGAAGCTGTGGAAAACTCTGTGGATGCATTGCGCAAAGGCGCCGCAAGCCCGCATCGGGGCTTGGGCCATCGCAGAATGACGAAAAAATGACCACCCGCCGCAGACCCTTCAGAATCAATATCTTGAAGAATTTCAGGTCATTCTGAAATTTGACGGTCCCGGGTTGGGGTCGGGCTTGCGCGACGGGGCGGGGGTTGTGTATAAGCGCGCTCCCCACCCCGCTTCGGAGGAGCGATGCCCGAGGCCTCTGTCAAGCCCGCACGCCCCCCGGCACCGGCCACCCTCCCCCGCCCGCCGCGCGTGGGCTTCGTGAGCCTGGGCTGCCCCAAGGCGCTGGTGGACACCGAGCGGGCCATGACCCGGCTCCGGGCGGAGGGCTACGAGCTCGTGGGCCGCTACGAGGATGCGGACCTCGTGGTCGTCAACACCTGCGGCTTCATCGAGGCGGCCGTGGACGAGTCCCTGGAGACCATCGGCGAGGCGCTGGCGGCCAACGGGCGGGTGGTGGTCACGGGCTGTCTCGGGACGCGCGCCGGGCTGCTGCGCGCGCGCCATCCCCAGGTGCTGGCGGTGACGGGGCCCGGGGACGAGGCGGCCCTGCTGGAGGCCATCCACGCCCACCTCCCGCCGCCGCCCGGGGCGTCCGGGGCCCTGGTCCCGCCCCAGGGGCTGCGTCTCACGCCCCGCCACTACGCCTACCTCAAGATCGCCGAGGGGTGCGATCACCGCTGCAGCTTCTGCATCATCCCGCGGCTGCGCGGGCCCCTGCGCAGCCGCCCGCCGGGCGAGGTGCTGGCCGAGGCGCGCCGCCTGGTCGAGGCCGGCGTGCGTGAGCTGGTGGTGGTGGCGCAGGACACGGCGGCCTACGGCGCGGATCGGCGCCACCGCGTCGATCTCACCGCAGGCAGGCCCCTGGAGACGCGCATCGTGCCGCTGGCGCGCGCGCTCGGCGAGCTCGGCGTGTGGGTGCGGCTGCACTACCTCTACCCCTACCGCCACGTGGACCGCCTCGTGGACCTGATGGCCGAGGGCGTGCTCGTGCCCTATCTGGACGTGCCGCTCCAGCACGCGAGCGGGCGCATCCTGCGCGCCATGCGCCGCCCGGCCGCGGCCGAGCGCATGCTGGAGCGCATCGAGGCCTGGCGCCGGGCCTGCCCGGGGCTCACGATCCGCAGCACTTTCATCGTCGGCTTCCCCGGCGAGACCGACGAGGACTTCGAGGCCCTGCTGGCCTTCCTCGAGGCGGCCGAGCTGGACCGTGTCGGCTGCTTCGTCTACTCGCCGGTGGAGGGGGCGGCGGCCAACGCCCTGCCGGATCCGGTCCCGCCCGAGGAGGCCGAGGCGCGTCGGGCCGAGCTCATGGCGCGCCAGGAGGCCGTCTCGGCGCGGCGGCTCGCCGCGCGCGTCGGCCGGCGCGAGACCGTGCTGGTGGACGCCATCGACGAGGACGGCGCGCTGCTCGCGCGCAGCCCGGCCGAGGCGCCCGAGGTGGACGGGTGGATCCGCGTCTCACCCGCGCCGGCCGGCGTCGGGCCGGGCGATCTCCTCGAGGTGGAGATCACCGCCGCCGGCGCGCACGACCTCGAGGCGCGGCCCCTCGTCTCCCCCTAGGCGTCGGGGGCGCTAGCGCTCGGGCAGCGGCTGGGCGCGGAGGATGCGGTCGAGGCGCAGGCGGCAGGTGGCGCCGTCGGCCACGCGGCGGCCGACCAGATATTCCGCCCCGGCGCGGGTTTCCAGGTCGAGCGGGGCGAGCCGATCCACGTGGGTGGCGCCCGCTTCGTCGCGCCAGACCACGGTGAGCGGCCGGCCGCGGAGCACCGCGAGCTCGTAGCGGCTGTAGAGCGCGCAGGGAATGGGGCGGTAGCGGTCTTCGCTCATCGCAGGGCCGTCAGCCGGGCCTCGCCCGCGTCGCCTCCGCCGCCCGCTCCGGGACGAACAGCGCCAGCAGCGAGTCCAGCAGCGCGAAGCCCCGCGCGCTCGCGCGCACACGCCCGCCGTCCGTCCGCTCCACCAGCCCCTGGGCCTCGGCGCGCCGCAGCGCCGGCCCCAGGGCCGCGGCGGGAAGCCCCGTGCGGGCCTCGAATTCCGCCAGGGTGAACCCCTCCGCGAGCCGGAAGGCCCCGAGGACGAACTCCAGCGGCAGGTCCCGGGGCGGCACCGGCGTGCGCACGACGCGCGTCGCGGGAGCGGCCGCGAGGTAGCGGCGCGGGTCGCGCGCCCGCCGCGTGCGCACGATGCGTCCATCCGGCTGCGTGAGCTTGCCGTGGGCACCCGCCCCCAGCCCGAGGTAGTCGCCGAAGCGCCAGCAGGCCAGGTTGTGGCGGCAGCGGGCGTCGGCCCCGCGCGCATAGGCCGAGACTTCGTAGCGCGTGAAGCCCGCCGCGGCGAGCAGGGCACGGCCCTGGGCCTCCATCGCCAGCACCGACTCCTCGTCCGGCAGCGGTGGCGGGCTGCGCCCGAAGGCCGTGTTGGGCTCCAGGGTGAGCTGGTACCAGGAGATGTGCTCGGGCCCGAGCGCGATGGCCGCGCGCAGGTCGGCCTCCGCGCCAGCGGGGGTCTGGCCCGGCAGGGCGTACATGAGGTCCAGATTGAGGCGCGCGAGGCCCGCCGCCTGCGCCGCAGCCGCCGCCGCGCGCGTCTCGGCCGCCGTGTGCAGGCGGCCGATGCGCCCGAGCAGCGCGTCGTCGAAGCTCTGGGCGCCGAGCGAGAGGCGGTTCACGCCCGCCGCGCGCAGCCCGCGCAGACGTGCGGCGTCCACCGTGCCGGGGTTGGCCTCGAGCGTGATCTCGCAGCCCGGGGCGAGGGGGAGGCGCGCGGCGATGCCTTCCAGCAGCCTGGAGACGGCCTCCGGCGGGAGGAGGCTGGGCGTGCCCCCGCCGAGGAAGACGGAGGCCACGGGGCGGGCCCGCAGCGACGGCTGCCAGGCGAGATCCGCATCCAGGTCCTCCAGGAGCGCGTCCACGTAGGCCGCGGCCGGGAGCGGGCCCCGCAGGGGGTGGGAGTTGAAGTCGCAGTACGGGCACTTGCGCACGCACCAGGGCACGTGCGCGTAGACCGCCAGGGGCTCGGGGTGGGGCTGGGCGTGGGCCATGCCTGCGCGGCGGGCTCCGGTGGCCTCTTCGCCGATGCCTCTACTCTACTACCGGAAGGCCTGAAAAATCCCTATTTTTCAGGCCTTCCCCGCGGCCAGGGATGGCCGCGGGACGGTCCATGCACAGGGAAGTGCATGACGATAAAAGAAAAATCGAAATGGACCGCGAAGCACCTCAGCGCTGATCAATCCGCGCAGCGGATTGATCAGAGTTTCCTCCCGGAACGCGCTACAGTGGGCGCCCGGACTGCGATCGGAGGCCGAGGCGATGGCGAAGGCCGACGCGGCGGCGCTCGCCCGCCGCTTCTACCTCACCGAGCTCGACGACCACTGGACCTACAGCGCCATCGCCGCGCGGGTGCGCGATCCGCGCCGCCGCCGGGCCCTGGAGCGCATCGCGGGCATGGAGGCGCGCCATGCCCGCTTCTGGCGCGGGGTGCTCGAGCGGCTCGGCTCGCCGCTGCCCCAGCATCGTCCGCGGCGGCTGCGCGCGGGCCTGCTGGCCCTGCTCCAGCGGGTGGCGGACCCGGTGATCCTGGTGGCCTTGCTGGAGGTGGGCGAGAACGCCGCCTACCGCGCCTATTTCGAGGCCCTGCGCGGGATGCCCCTGGACGAGGCCGAGCGCGAGGGGCTGCGCCGGGTGATCCTCGACGAGCTCGAGCACGAGCGGTTCTTCCGCCGCGAGTCCCGGGCGCTGGGGCTGGCGCACGTGCGCGACTTCGTGCTCGGCATGAACGACGGGCTGGTCGAGATCCTGGGCGTGGTGGCGGGGCTTTCGGCCGTCTACGCGGCCCATCCCGGCCTGGTGGCCGCCAGCGGGCTGGTGGTGGGGGTGGCAGGCGCGCTCTCCATGGCCATCGGCGCCTTCGTCTCCGTGCGCTCCCAGCGCCAGGTGAACCAGGCGCAGCGCGCCCGCCTCGACATCCTCTTCCAGGTGGCGCCGGAGCGGGCGGTGGAGGAGTACCGCGACCGCCTCGAGGCCGCCGGCGTGCCCGCGGCCCTGGCCGCGGAGGTGGCCGGGCGGCTCGGCGGCAGCCGCGAGGCGATCGCCAGCCTCCTGGCGCCCGGGGGCGGGGAGAGCGAGCTGCGCTCGGGCCTCTACACGGGCCTCGCCTATCTGGCGGGCGCGGCCTTCCCGCTGACACCCTACTTCCTGCTCGACAGCGCGCTCGCGGCGCTGCCCTGGGCCGTGGGCGCCGCAGGCGGCATGCTGGCGCTGGCCGGCGCGCTCATCTCGCTCGCCTCCGGCATCTCCATCCGCACCAAGGCGCTGGAGCTTGCCGCCGCCGGCCTCGGGGCGGCGACGCTCTCCTACGGTTTCGGCCGCCTCATGCAGGCCGCCTTCGGCATCGGGCCCGGCTGATGGATGCTCAGAGGCAGCCGGTGGCGGGGGCGAGGCCGGCGCGCAGGCGCACGGCGAAGGCGGCCAGCGCCTGGCCGCGGTGCGAGATGCGGTTCTTCTCGGCGGGGTCGAGCTCGGCGGCGGACAGCCCCCGGCCCGGCACCTCGAACAGGGGATCGTAGCCGAAGCCGCCGCGGCCACGCGGGGCCTCGAGGATGCGGCCTTCCCAGACACCCTGGCACAGGACCGGCACCGGGTCCTCGGCGCCGCGCACGAAGGCGATCACGCAGTGGAAGCGCGCGGTGCGGCGCTCGGGCGGCACGCCGGCAAGGGCCTCGAGCAGCTTGCGGTTGTTGGCCGCGTCGTCGGCGCCGGGCCCGGCGTAGCGGGCCGAGCGCACCCCGGGGGCGCCGCCGAGGGCGTCCACGGCGAGGCCGGAGTCGTCGGCGAGCGCAGGCAGGCCCGTGTGGCGCGCCGCGTGGCGCGCCTTGATGAGGGCGTTCTCCACGAAGCTCGCCCCCGTCTCCGCCGCCCCGGGCACGCCCAGCGCGCTCTGGGGCACGAGCTCCAGGCCGAGCCCGTCCAGCAGGGCCTCGAGCTCGCGCGCCTTGGCGGGGTTGCCCGTGGCGACGACGACGCGCATGGGGCGCACACCCTAGCCCAGCCTTCGTCGGGGGACAAGCGCCAAGCGCCGCCTCCCCGCCGGGGCGGCCCCGGGCGGCACAGGCCGGCAGGGCGCGTCCGGCCGCGTTTCGCTGTGCCCGTGGGCGCGGCTTCCAGCCGGGCCGTGGGGCCGGCTGGAAGCCGGCCCCACAGGGAGCCGGCGCGGGCCGGTCGAGCCGCCCTGCAAGGGGCCGTCCCGGCCCGGCCGTCAGCCGGCCCCCCGAGCGGAGCCGCGCGCGGCCGGGCCTAAAGTCTCCGGCGCGGCGGCCGATAGCCCGTCGACGGGCCCGGGCCCGTCGACGCCGGCGGGATGGGGGAGAGCCGCTTGCGCCATCTGCTCGTCGTCGAACGCTCGGCCACGCTGCGCCACGCCCTCGTGAAGCTCCTCGACCGGGCGGGATGCGCCGTCACGGCCATGGCCGCCTTCGAGGACGCCTGCGCCGCGCTCGCGCGCCCGGGGCCCGGTGGCCGCGCCTGGGACGCCCTCGTGCTGGGCTGGCCGGCCCACAGCGAGCCCGGCGCCGATGCCCTGGTCGAGCGGCTCGAGGCCCCCGAGGGGCGCGCCCTGCCGGTGGTGATCGTGGCCCACGAGGGGCATGCCGCCGCGCGCAGCTGGGCCACGGCGCGGCCGCGCACCGCGCTCGTCCTCTGGGACGACTACCGGGAGACGCCGGCGGCGCTCGCCAAGCTGCTCGCCGCCCCGCGCGCGCCCGCTCCGCCCGGCCCGGCCGAGGCCCCGGCGCGCATCCTGTTCGTGGACGACTCGCCCAGCGTCCGGGCCAAGTACCGGCGCCTGCTCGAGCGCCACGGCTACGAGGCCGCCTTCGCCGCCTGCGTGGAAGAGGCCCTGGCGCTCGCCCGGGAGCGGGACTTCGACATCGCCATCATCGACTACTTCATGCCGGGCGAGAACGGCGACGTGCTGTGCCGGCGCCTGCGCGAGGACCCGCGCACGGCCCACATCCGCGCCGCCATCCTCACCGGCACCTATCTCGACCAGGTGATCCGCGACAGCCTCGACGCCGGCGCCGTGGACTGCATGTTCAAGAACGAGGCCGACGAGCTCTTCCTCGCCCGCCTCGGCGCGATGGCGCGCATGGTGCGCGTGCACCAGTCCGTGGAGCGCGAGCGCCAGCGCCTGGAGGGCATCCTCAACTCCGTGGGCGAGGGTGTCTGCGGCGTCTGCTGCGAGGGGCGCATCGCCTTCCTCAACCCCGCCGCCTGCGAGATCCTGGGCTGCGCGGGCGGCGACGGCGGGCTCATCGGCACCCCGGTCGAGGCGCTGATCCACCCCGAGGCGGGCGAGGCGGGGGCACGCGAGCGCTTCCGTGCCGCGTGCCGGCGCGGCGAGCACCTGCGGCGCTGGGAGACGGTGCTGCGCCGGCGCGACGGCAGCCCCGTGCAGGTCGAGTGCACGGTCTGGCCCCTCACCATCCGCGGGCGGCGGCAGGGCTCGGTGCTCGCCTTCCGCGACATCGGCGAGCGCAAGCGGCTCGAGGCCGAGCTGCGCTGGCAGGCCACCCACGATCCGGTGACCGAGCTGCCCAACCGCCGCCACCTCGAGGAGGTGCTGGTGCGCGAGGTCGAGCGCCTGCGCCGCTCGAGCGAGCGCAGCGCCCTGCTCTACATCGATCTCGACCGCTTCAAGTACATCAACGACGTCGCCGGCCACGCCGCCGGCGACGCCCTGCTGCGCGAGGTGGGGCGCCAGCTGCGCGCGCGCCTGCGCGAGGCGGATCTCCTCGCGCGCATCGGCGGCGACGAGTTCGCTGTCCTCCTCCACAACGTCACGGCCGAATCCATGGCGCAGGCGGCCGAGGCCTTCCGGAGCCTGCTCGCCGACTTCACCTTCCTCTACGGCGGGCGCAGCTTCCGTATCCACGCCAGCATCGGCGCGGTGCTGATGGACGCGCGCACGCCCTCGGCCGGCAAGGCGCTCGCCGACGCCGACATCGCATGCCACCTGGCCAAGCGGCGCGGCCGCAACCAGGTCTACGTGCATCGCGGCCGCTCGGAGGAGCGCGAGGCCATGCAGGCCGACCTCGGCTGGTCCACGCGCCTGCGCGAGGCGCTCGCCGGCGACGGCTTCGAGCTCCACTTCCAGCCGGTGGTGCCGCTGGGCGGGGCGGGCGGGCCGGAATGCTACGAGGTGCTGCTGAGGCTGCGCGTGCCGGACGGGCGCCTGGTGCCGCCCGGGGCCTTCCTGCCCACGGCCGAGCGCTTCAACATGATGCACGAGCTCGACCTGTGGGTGGTGCGCCGCGCCCTCGGGCTGCTCGGTGAGCTGCGCCGGGCCGGGCGCGAGGTGGTCTTCTCGGTCAACCTCTCGGGCCAGGCGCTGGCGCTCGAGGGGCTGCTGGAGGTGGTGCGCGAGCGCCTGCGGCGCACCCGGATCGATCCGCGCGCGGTCATCTTCGAGATCACCGAGACCTGCGCCATCGGCGACATGGAGACGGCCGTGCGCCTGGTCGAAGGGCTGCGGGTGCTGGGCTGCCGCATCGCCCTCGACGACTTCGGCTCCGGCTTCAGCTCCTTCTCGCAGCTGAAGCGCCTGCCCGTGGACGTGATCAAGATCGACGGCGGCTTCGTGCGCGGCCTGTGCCGGGATCCCATCGACCGCGCCATGGTCGCCTCCATGAACGAGATCGCCCACGCGCTCGGCTGCAGCACCGTGGCCGAGTACGTGGAGACGCGCGAGGTGGCGGTGATCCTGCGCGAGCTGGGGGTGGACTACGCGCAGGGCTACTACCTCGCCCCGCCCGCCCCCGAGCCGCGCTGGGTGGCCGCGGCGGCGGCGCGCGGCTGAGACGGCTCAGCCCTCGGCGAGCGCCGCGCGCTGGACCTCGATGAGGCGTGCGATGCCCTTGCGCGCGAGCTCGAGCATGGCGAGCAGCTCGTCCATGCGGAAGGGATGGCCCTCGGCCGTGCCCTGGATCTCGACGAAGGCGCCGAGCTCGTTCATCACCACGTTCATGTCGGTCTCGGCCTCGGAGTCCTCGGCATAGTCGAGGTCGAGCACGGGCGTGCCGCGCCAGATGCCCACCGAGACCGAGGCCACCTGCCCGTGGATGGGGTCGCGGCCGACGAGCCCCTCGCGCTGCAGGTGGCGCGCCGCGTCCGCCAGCGCCACGTAGGCGCCGGTGATGGCGGCGGTGCGGGTGCCGCCGTCGGCCTGGATCACGTCGCAATCGAGGTGGATGGTGCGCTCGCCCAGGGCCTCCAGGTCCACCACCGCGCGCAGGGCGCGCCCGATGAGGCGCTGGATCTCCATCGTGCGCCCGCCCTGGCGGCCGCGCGCGGCCTCGCGCGCCATGCGCTCGGTGGTGGCGCGCGGCAGCATCCCGTATTCGGCCGTGACCCAGCCCTGGCCGGAGCCGCGCAGGAAGCCCGGCACCTGCTCGAGCACGCTCGCGTTGCACAGCACGCGGGTGTCGCCGAACTCCACCAGCACCGAGCCCTCGGCGTGCTTGGTGTAGCCGCGGGTGATGCGGATGGGGCGCAGCTCATCGGGGGCGCGTCCGCTGGGTCGCATGGCTCGCTCCTCTCGTTCCGGGGGCGGCGAGTATAGCCGAGGCCGTTGCGGACCGGCTCAGCCCCGCTCCCCGCGCTCGTGCTCGGCGAGCGCCTCGCGCAGCGTGCGGATGGCCTCCTCGAGGGTGGGCGGCGCCCCCGGGCCGGCGTCCCGCCCGTGCCCGGCCCCTTCGCCCCGCTCCCGCACCGGCGCGGGAGCGGGGCCGCGCCAGCGCAGCGCCACCGCGGTGGCGTTGTCGGCGTAGGGGAAGGCCGCCGCCTCGGCCTCGGCCACCAGGAGCTCGAGCGCCGGCGCGAGCGCCTCGGCCTGCCCGAGGGCGGCGAGGCCCGCCCCGGGCACCGCCGACCACAGCCCGTCGCTGCAGGCGAGCAGCACGTCGCCCGGCTGGAGCGGGGACTCGTCCGTGTCCGGATGGGGCGGGGGCTCCCCGCCGAGGGACTCGAGGACGTAGTTGCGCAGGGGATGGCGCGCGGCCTCCTCCGGGGCGAGCAGCCCCTCGGCCTCCAGGGTCGCGACGTAGGTGTGGTCGCGCGTGCGGGCGGCGATCCCGCCGCCGCGCAGAAGGTAGAGGCGGCTGTCGCCGGCGTGCAGCCACCAGGCATGGTCGGGGCGGGCCAGGCAGGCCACCAGCGTGGTGCGGGGGTCCACCGGGGGCGATTCCGCGCGCCCTGCCGCCACCACCGCCTCGTGAGCGGCCGCGGCCGCCTCGCGCAGGAAGGCGCGCGGCGCGCGAGCGGCCGCCTCGGGGCCTGCCTCGAAGCGGCGCACGAAGGTCTGCACCGCCACCTCCGCGGCGAGCTCTCCGCGCGGGTGGCCGCCCATCCCGTCGGCCACCACCGCGAGCGCGGTCCCGCCGGCGACCACCACGGCGCAGCGGTCCTGGTTGAGCGGGCGGTTGCCGAGGCGGTTGGCGCTGGCGTGCTCCCAGGGCATCGCGCGTGCCTCCGGGTCAGGCCTCCCGGGCCTGCGCTTCCCCCTCGAGCGCCGCCAGCAGCGCCTCCGCCGTCTGGGGCCGGAGCAGGGGGTCCACCTCCAGCGCCCAGTCCACGGCATCGAGCAGCGCCGCCGGATAGCGGCGGCGGTGGGCCTGCGCCGCCGGGCGCAGCGCATCGCGCTCGCGCCGCTCCAGCGCCGAGGGCGGCGCGCGCCCGTCCATGCAGCTGCGCATGGTGGCGCCGATGGCGTAGACGTCCGTCCACGGCCCCACGTAGCCGTCCGGCGCATAGAGCTCCACGGCGGAGTAGCCGTGCGTGAGCACGTGGCCCGGACGCTCGCGCCGGCTGCGGTGGCGCCGATGCACCGCACCGAAGTCGAGCAGCACGGGCTCGCCGCCCGGGCGCAGGTGGATGTTGGCGGGCTTGACGTCGAGGTGCAGGTAGCCGCGCGCGTGGATGTGCGCGAGCGCGCGCAGCAGGGGCGGGAAGACCGTCAGCAGGAAGCGCGTGCTCAGCCCCCCGCGGTGGCGCCGGATGTAGGCCTGGAGGTTGGTGCCCTCGTGCCAGGCCATCACCATGTACACGGTGCCGTTGGCGCCGAAGAAGGAGAGCACCTGCACGATGTTCGGGTGGGCGAGCTCGGCGAGGATGCGCGCCTCCTCCAGGAACAGGCGCCGGCCGCGCTCGAAGCGTGCCGCCTCCGCCTCGCCCCGCGGCGTGACGGCGCCGTCGCGGCCGCGCCGCGCGAGCCGTTGCGGCATGTACTCCTTGATGACCACGGGGCGGCCCGAGGCCCGCTCCGTGGCCAGGTAGACGAGGCTGAAGCCCCCGCCGCCGATCACGCGGCGGATCTCGTACCCCTCGAGGCAGGTGCCTTCCTTCAGCCGCTGGGGGGGTCGCAGCATCGGCGGGCTCCGGCGGCCCCTTGGGCCGGGGCATGCGAGCGCTTACCATACCACCCTTTCCTCGGCAGGGTGGGCAGGGCCTTGAGCGCCATCCGCAGCATGACCGCCTTCGCGCGCCGCGAGGCGCGCGGCCCCGAGGGCGCGCTCGTCTGGGAGCTGCGCTCGGTCAACCATCGCTACCTGGACATCTCCGCGCGGCTGCCCGAGGAGCTCAGGGTGCTGGAGCCGGCGGTGCGCGAGCGCGTGGCCGCGCGCCTGCGCCGCGGCAAGGTCGACTGCGCCCTGCGCTTCCAGCCCGAGGCTGCGGTGGCCGCGGCCGTGAGCCTCGACCGGGGGCAGGCCGAGCGGGTGGCCGCGCTGGCGCGTCAGGCCGCCGCGCTCCTCGGCGGCGCGGCGGCGCCGGCGAGCCCCTTCGAGCTCCTGCGCTGGCCGGGGGTGGTGCGCGAGGAGCCGGCCGACCTCGGCCCCGTGCGCTCGCGCGCGCTGGCCCTGCTGGAGGAGGCCCTGGACGAGCTCGAGGCGACGCGCGCGCGCGAGGGCGCGCGCATCGAGGCCCTGCTGCGCGAGCGCATCGCGGCCATGCGGCCGCTGGTCGCGCGCGCCCGGGCGCTTCGGCCGCAGGTGATCGAGGCCGCGCTCGCGCGCTGGCGCGAGCGTCTCGCCGAGCTCGGGGGCGAGCCCGACCCCGGGCGCCTCGAGCAGGAGCTCGCCATCCAGGCCCAGCGCCTGGACGTGGCCGAGGAGCTCGACCGGCTGGAGGCGCACCTGGCCGAGGTGGAGGCGGCGCTCGGGCGTGAGGAGCCCGTGGGGAGGCGGCTGGATTTTCTCATGCAGGAGCTCAACCGCGAGGCCAACACGCTCGCGGCCAAGTCGGCCGACGCCGAGACCACGCGCATCGCCGTCGAGCTCAAGGTGCTCATCGAGCAGATGCGCGAGCAGGTGCAGAACGTGGAGTAGGCGGCGATGCCCGGAACGCTGTTCATCGTGTCGGCGCCTTCGGGCGCGGGCAAGACCAGCCTGGTGAGGGCACTGGTCGAGCGCGAGCCCGGCGTGACGCTCTCGGTCTCGCACACCACCCGCCCCCCGCGTCCCGGCGAGCGCGACGGCGTGGACTACCATTTCGTGGACGCGGCCACGTTCGAGCGGATGGTGGCCGAGGACGCCTTTCTCGAGCACGCCGAGGTCTTCGGCAACCGCTACGGCACGGCACGCGCCACCGTCGAGCGCGAGCTCGAGGCCGACCGCGACGTCATCCTCGAGATCGACTGGCAGGGCGCCCGCCAGGTGCGCGCGGCCATGCCCGGGGCCGTGAGCGTGTTCATCCTGCCGCCCTCGCGCGAGGCCCTGGAGCAGCGCCTGCGCGGGCGCGGCCAGGACGACGAGGCCGTCATCGCCCGCCGCATGGCCCGCGCGGTGGACGAGATTTCCCACTACGACGAGTACGACTACCTCGTCGTCAACGACGTGTTCGAGACCGCCCTGGAGGAGCTCCGCGCCATCGTGCGCGCCACCCGCCTGCGCCTTCCTGCCCAGGCCGCGCGCCACGCCGGGCTCCTGCGCCGGCTCCTCGGCTAGCCCGCATGTGGCACCGGGGCGGGGGCGGCCGGCGCGATCCATCCTGAGGTGCCCGGCCACGGGAGGGCTGGCGCTGGCGCCGCCTGCGCGGCTTGGCATAAAATCGGCCATCCGGCCGCGGACGGGCGCGGCCCCACCGGACGACGACCTGGGAGAGCCTGGAAGACATGGCGCGCATCACCGTCGAGGACTGCCTGGAGAAGGTGAGCAACCGCTTCGAGCTCGTGCTCGCGGCGGCCAAGCGGGCCCGCCAGCTCGAGCGCGGGGCCCAGCCCCTGGTGGATTGGGAGAACGACAAGCCCACGGTGGTCGCCCTGCGCGAGATTGCCGCCGGCCTCGTCACCCCCGAGATGCTGGAGAAGGAGGTGGAGAGCGCCACGGACCTGCCGGGCTTCTCCGAGGCGGCCGCCGCCTTCGCTTCCCTGCCCACGGCGCCCGCCGGCGAGGCGCCCGGGGGCGGGGCGCAGGCCGGCGAGGGCGGCGGCGAGGAGGCGGGCGGCGCCTAGCGGGCGCCGCGCGCGGCGGCCATCCGGGCGCTGCGAGGGCCCGGACCATGGATGCCGAGACCGGCGCCGTCACAGGCACCCGCGCGCCCCCCGAGGCGTCCCCCCTCGAGGCCCTCTGCGCCGAGCTCACGGGCTACCTCGAGGCGGACCAGATCCGCGAGGTCCGCCGCGCCTACGAGTTCGCCGCCAAGGCCCATGAGGGCCAGCGCCGCCTGAGCGGCGAGCCCTACATCCACCACCCCGTGGCGGTCGCCCGCATCCTGGCGGGGCTGCGGCTCGACCACCGCAGCATCATGGCCGCCCTCCTGCACGACGTCATCGAGGACACCGGAATCGGCAAGGAGCAGCTCGCCTACCTCTTCGGCGACGAGGTGGCCGAGCTGGTCGACGGTGTCAGCAAGCTCACCCAGATCCGCTTCGAGTCCCAGGCGGAGGCGCAGGCCGAGAACTTCCGCAAGATGATGCTGGCGATGACGCGCGATCTGCGCGTCATCCTCATCAAGCTCGCCGACCGCCTGCACAACATGCGCACCCTCGGGGCCATGCCGCCCGAGAAGCGCCGGCGCATCGCCCGCGAGACCCTCGAGATCTACGCCCCCATCGCCAACCGCCTGGGCATGAACAGCCTGCGCATCGAGCTCGAGGACCTCGGCTTCGCCGCGCTCCATCCCCTGCGTCACCGGGTGCTCAGGGAGGCGGTGCGGCGCGCGCGCGGCAACCGCAAGGAGATCGTCACCCGCATCGAGACGGCGCTCAGGCGGCGGCTCCGCCAGGAGGACCTGCCCGGCCGCGTCATCGGCCGCGAGAAGCACCTCTACAGCATCTACCAGAAGATGCGCAGCAAGGGGGTGTCCTTCTCGGAGATCATGGACGTCTACGCCTTCCGCATCATCGTGGACACGGTCGATGCCTGCTACCGCGTCCTCGGCGCCGTGCACGGTCTCTACAAGCCCGTGCCCGGCCGCTTCAAGGACTACATCGCCATCCCCAAGGCCAACGGCTACCAGTCGCTGCACACCACGCTCTTCGGGCCCTATGGCGTGCCCATCGAGATCCAGATCCGCACCGAGGACATGCACCGCGTGGCCGAGCAGGGCGTGGCCGCCCACTGGCTCTACAAGACCGGTGACAAGCGCGGGGCCTCGGCGCACGCGCGCGCGCGCGAGTGGCTGCGGGATCTCCTCGAGATGCAGAAGAGCGCCGGCGACTCGCTGGAGTTCCTCGAGAACGTCAAGATCGACCTCTTTCCGGACGAGGTCTACGTCTTCACCCCTGCGGGCGACATCATGGAGCTGCCGCGCGGGGCGACGGCGGTGGATTTCGCCTACGCCGTGCACACCGATGTCGGCAACACCTGCGTCGCCTGCCGCATCGACCGCCGCCTCATGCCGCTTTCGACGCGCCTGCTCAACGGACAGACCGTCGAGATCATCACCGCCCCGGGTGCGCGTCCCAACCCCGCCTGGCTGGATTTCGTCGTCACCGGCAAGGCGCGCGCCAACATCCGCCACCACCTCAAGAACCTGCGCCGCGAGGAGGCGGTCAACCTCGGCCGGCGCCTGCTCGACCGCGCCCTCGGCGCCTGGGGCACGGCGCTCGCCGACCTGCCCAGGGGCCGGATCGAGGCCGCCCTCGAGGCGCTCAAGGTGCCGGGGCTGGAGGCGCTGCTGGAGGAGATCGGCCTCGGCAACCGCCCGGCCGCCATCGTCGCCCGGCGCCTGCTGCCGGACGAGCCCGGGGCCGAGGCGCAGGCGGCCCGCCCCGAAGGGGCGCTCGCCATCCGCGGCACCGAGGGCATGGTGGTGAGCTTCGCGCGCTGCTGCCGGCCCATCCCGGGCGATCCCATCCTCGGCTTCGTCACCGCCGGCCGCGGCATCGTCATCCACCGCGAGTCGTGCAAGAACGTGGCCGAGTTCCGCAAGCAGCCCGAGCGCTGGGTGCAGGTGCGCTGGGCCGAGCGCGTCGAGGGCGAGTTCGCCGCCGAGATCCGCGTGGACGTGGCCAACCAGCGGGGCGTGCTCGCCACCATCGCCTCGGCCATCGCCGAGATGGGCTCCAACATCGAGAACGTGGACATGGAAGACCGCGACGGGCTCACCACCACGCTGAGCTTCGTCGTGATGGTGCGCGACCGCCGGCATCTCGCCCGCATCATCCGCCGCATCCGCCGCATCCAGCTCGTGATGCGGATCAGCCGCAGGTAGGCGCGGCTTGCAGCGCAGCCGCTGTCTCGCGCCGGGCCGGCTGGAAGCCGGCCCCACGCGGGGCCGGGCGCGATGGCAGGCCGGGGTGGCCAGGGGTCCGGGCGTGCCCCCGGGCGCGGCCTGCGGCCGCGCGCGGGCGAGGGCGGGAGCGGCAGGTGGCGGGGGAGGACGGCCCTTGCTAACCTGAGGGGCCATGGGCAGGGAGACCGTCGTCACCGACAGGGCGCCGCGCGCCATCGGCACCTACTCGCAGGCCGTCCGTGCCGGCGGGCTCGTCTTCCTCTCCGGCCAGATCGCCCTCGACCCCGCCACCATGGAGCTGGTCGAGGGCGGGGCCGAGGCGCAGGTGCGCCGCGTCTTCGAGAACCTGAAGGCGGTGTGCGAGGCCGCCGGCGGGAGCCTCGCCGACGTCGTCAAGCTCACTGTCTACCTCACCGACCTCGACGACTTCGGCACCGTCAACCGCGTCATGGGCGAGTACTTCGGCGAGCCCTACCCGGCGCGGGCGGCCGTGGGCGTGGCCGCGCTGCCGCGCGGGGCGTGCGTCGAGATCGAGGCGGTGATGGTGCCGCCCGGCGGCTGAGCCAGGCGGGGCCGTGGCCGCCCCCGGGCCGAGCCCAGTCCCCGCCACGGCCGATCCGGCCGCCCGGCCCGTCACCGCGCTGCGCGGCGTCGGCCCGCAGCTCGCCCGGCGCCTCGAGCGCATCGGCGTCCGCACCATCGCGGACCTGCTCCTGCACCGGCCCCTGCGCTACGAGGACCGCACGCGCCTCGTGCCGCTGGGGGCGCTGCGGCCCGGCGCGCGCGCCCTGGTGGAGGTCGAGGTGGCGCTCGCCGAGGTCCGCCCGCGCCCCCGGCGGCAGCTCCTCGTGCGCGTGAGCGACGGCACGGGCGCGCTCACGCTGCGCTTCTTCCACTTCAGCGAGGCCCAGCGGCGCCTGTTCCGGCGCGGGGTGTGGCTGCGGCTGTGGGGCGAGGCGCGTCCCGGGCCTGCCGGCCTGGAGATGGTGCACCCCGAGTGCCGCCTCCTGCGCGGGGCCGAGCCGCTGGAGGCGGCGCTCACCCCGGTCTATCCCGCCACCGAGGGGCTGCACCAGGCGGTGCTGCGTCGCCTCGTGGGCGAGGCGCTGGCGCTCGTCGAGCGCGGCGCCTTTCCGGAGCTGCTGCCCGCCTGGGCGCTCGCGGGCCTGGGGCTGCCGCCGCTCGCCGACGCGCTGCGCACCGTGCACCGCCCGCCGCCGGACGCCGATGCCGCCGCGCTCGCCGCGGGGCGGCATCCGGCCGTGCGCCGGCTCGCGCTGGAGGAGCTGCTCGCCCATGCCCTGAGCCTGCGTCGCCTGCGGCGCGAGGTGCAGGCCGCCGCCGCACCCGCCCTCGGCGAGGGCGCCCTCGAGGCGCGCTTTCTCGAGGCGCTGCCCTTCGAGCCCACGGGCGCGCAGCGGCGCGTGATCGCCGAGGTCGCGGCCGACCTCGCGCGCGGCCGCCCCATGCTGCGGCTGGTGCAGGGCGACGTCGGCTCGGGCAAGACCGTGGTGGCCGCCGCCGCGCTCTGCCGCGCCGTGGGCTCCGGCTGGCAGGGCGCGCTCATGGCCCCCACCGAGCTGCTGGCCGAGCAGCACGCGCGCAGCCTCGCCGCCTGGCTCGAGCCGCTCGGCGTGCGCGTCGTCCTCCTCACGGGCGGGCGTCGCCGCGGGCGCGCGGCAGCCCTGCGCGCCGTCGCCTCCGGCGAGGCGGACGTGGTCGTCGGCACCCATGCCCTTTTCCAGGAGGCCGTCGCCTTCGCGCGCCTCGGCCTGGTGGTCGTCGACGAGCAGCACCGCTTCGGCGTGCACCAGCGGCTCGCGCTGCGCGAGAAGGGCCGCGCCGGGCACCTGCGGCCCCACCAGCTCGTCATGACCGCCACCCCCATCCCGCGCACCCTGGCCCAGGTGGCCTACGCCGACCTCGACGGCTCCGTGCTCGACGAGCTGCCGCCCGGGCGCAAGCCCGTCGCCACCGTCGCCGTCCCCGAGACGCGCCGCGAGGAGGTGGTCGAGCGCGTGCGCGCCGTCTGCGCGGCCGGCCGCCAGGCCTACTGGGTGTGCACCCTGATCGAGCCCAGCGAGGCGCTCGAGGCCCAGGCCGCCGGGCGGCTCGCGGCCGAGCTGCGCGAGGCCCTGCCCGACGTCGCCGTGGGTCTCGTGCACGGGCGCATGCGCCCCGCCGAGAAGGCCGAGGTCATGCGCGCCTTCGCCCGTGGCGAGCTCGGGCTGCTGGTCGCCACCACCGTCGTCGAGGTGGGCGTGGACGTGCCCAACGCCACCGTCATGGTGATCGAGAACGCCGAGCGGCTCGGGCTCGCCCAGCTCCACCAGCTGCGCGGGCGCGTGGGGCGCGGCGCCCAGCCTGCGAGCTGCGTGCTGCTCTACCGCCCGCCGCTCGCGGAGACGGCGCGCGCGCGCATCGCGGCGCTGCGCGAGACCGGCGACGGCTTCGAGATCGCCCGCCGCGACCTGGAGCTGCGCGGCCCGGGGGAGCTCCTCGGCACGCGCCAGACCGGGCTCCTCGACCTGCGCGTGGCCGACCTCGCGCGCGACCGCGACCTCGTCCCCGTCGTCGCCCGCATCGCCGACCGCCTGCTCGCCGAGGCGCCCGGGGCCGCCGCGGCGCTGGTCGCGCGCTGGGTCGGCGAGCGCGCCCGCTACGCCGAGGTGTGAGCGCGCCGCACGGTGCCCGTCCACGGCCCGCGCCTTCCCTTGCCGGCCGCAACCCGGCCCGCAAACGCCGTCCCCCTGCACCTTGCCGCCTGGCGCGGCCCCGCCCGCCACGCCGCGCCTGCATCCCCGTGGGCGCGCCTTCCAGGCGCGCCACTCACTGTAAAGCCGTTCGACACTTGCGGCGCGACGGCGTGAACGCCGTCACAACTCCCGAAATCCGCGCCGTTTTCCGATTGCGCGGCCGCGCCGGCTCCCTTATCTTCCGCCGCCCGGGCCCTGCGTACCGCTGTGCGGGGAGACCAAGCCTCCCCGTGGATCATTCGGTGCAGCCTGGTCTATCCATGGTCTGAAAGAGGGGGATGAACAGCCTGAAGAGAGGGGGTGGCGATGAAGCGTTTGCTCTTGATCGTCGGTGTGGCGGCCATCACGGCGATGTCCGGCTGCGGTGGGAGTGGAGGCAGCGGCACCTCGGCTGGCTCCTCGACGGTGGGCGCTTTCGTCCGCTGGTCGGCCGTGCCCAATCCTGGATCGGTTCGGATCAAGGGTGAAGCCGTCTATCAGAGCTATACAGCGCCGCCACCCACCTACCAGGTGACGAGCCTTGGCGCCGTGGAGTTGACCCGCTTTCGTGGACACCTGAAGCTTTGGGATGGAGAAGGAGGTGTCTACGATGGCGAAGACGAGAAAACCGTATCCGCCGGAGTTCCGGCGGCAGATGGTGGAGCCGGTAGCGGGCCGGCCGGAGCCCGGAATCGCTTGCCCGGGAGTTCGAGCCTTCGGCCGAGAGCATCCGCAACTGGGTCCGGCAGGCCGATCGCGACGAGGGGCGTCGTGACGATGGCCTGACGAGCCCGGAGCGCGATGAGCTGCGACGGCTGCGGCGTGAAGTCCGCCAGCTCAAGATCGAACGCGAGATCCTGGCAAAAGCCGCGGCTGAGGTATCGCCCGGGAGACCGACTCGGTGCCGCCGAAGTCTTCGAGGCCGTAGAGGGTGAATCGGGCCCGTTACCCTGTGGCCACGATGTGCCGTCTGCTCGGTGTCTCCCCGAGCGGGTTCTATGCGTGGCTGAAGCGCCCGGAGTCGGCCAGGGCGCGGCGGGATGTGGAGCTGGCCAGAAGGATCGAGGCCATCCATGCCCGCTCCCGCGGGACCTATGGCGCCCCTCGCATCCATGCCGAGCTGCGGGCCGAGGGCGAGCGTGTCGGCCGCAAGCGGGTGGCGCGGCTGATGAAGGCCAGGGGCCTGAAGGGTG
>Ga0256839_1001822_pt1 | contig 25066 bp, 30 predicted proteins | sample 354166metaG_FD_185968 | JGI IMG/M metagenome (GOLD analysis project Ga0256839, IMG submission 185968) | Hydrothermal vent microbial communities from Mid Atlantic Ridge, Atlantic Ocean - 354-166 | ecosystem: Environmental > Aquatic > Marine > Hydrothermal vents | place: Atlantic Ocean: Mid... | reverse complement strand
GCGATGTCAATGCAGCAACGAATATTCTCCGCTTGGGAAGTCAAGCGCTCGTTGGAGGAGTCTGTGGAAACACAGAAGACACAATGGGTGACCATTGTGCGAATCCACTTCCAAATCTTTGATTTGGAAGTGGTCGCTTCAATAAACTTTAACCCAATCACGAATGAGGCTTTATAAAATGGTTACAACAAATAAAGTAAGCGGCGGGTTTACTACTGACGAACAGTTTGAGGATGAAAATATCGATGAAATGTTTGTTTATTCCGTTGATGGTGAAACATATCGGTACGTAATGGTGGCCGGTACATTGCCGGTATATAAATCTAACACATTTGTTATTTTAGAAAACATTAAAACACTACGAACCTATATCCTACCATGGAATGAATTCTTTGGTTCAACCGGAAGTAATAACGCACGAAAGCCAAAATTCAAAAAAATATAACACATAATTCCTACTTCTGTAATGTTAACAATGACTAAGCTAAAAAAATAATATTTACTTGCATTATGAATTAATACTACTAATATTTACATGCAACGCCAGTGATTAGGTCGTGCTAAGAAGCAGATATGGGGTCTATTATGAAAAAGATATCGTGTTGTGGTTTTATTTTCAATGATGCGGCGGGTGGTATTTGGCTTGGTAAATTAACTAATGGTGTTGTGCTATTCTTTAGTCGCCTCACCGAGCATAGTGAAGAGTATCGCGCATTACCTTCTACCGTGTTTAAACTAGTGAAAGTGGAAGAATATGAAAATGGCAAAGTAGTAATACATGATATTAAATCATATCCATTAACAAAACATGATAGTCTGGCCACTAATGAACAGCATACTGTACCAATACAAGCAACCCAGTTATTGGAGACATTGCGCTTTCCAAGCGATGAGACAAATAATATGTTTAGGCAATTTTTAATAGATATCTAATAGTAAATTAAATATGAAATTATTTTTTATAACACATTTTAATGCATTGTTAATAACAATAGTAGCCGGTCTGATGCTTGTTGTATTCCAACAGATGACGGATGAGCAAGATGGTAATTTTTTGACAAATATTGATGTCAAATTAGCGGTTGTAAATGAACGATTGCCCCAAATGAAAAATGACATTGTTAGCTTAGAAAAAGTAACATTCCGCCGTCCCTTCCTTATATTTACAATGAAATTAAATAGTTTAACATATTTTGAAATACGCAAACAGGAATTAATTGATGTTGAACGACCGATATTGATTAATGAAATATGTAGTTTCAGTAAAGCGAGTCTTCGTAATATTATATATTCAAACATGCAGTTTAAATATATCTATCTTGATAAAAATAACATTACAATCGCAACTATTATTTTATCACCAGAAGTGTGTAGTGCGCCGAATTAACAATCCTTATCGAGTGTTTCACTATTCCTTGTAATTTCTTGATTATCAACCGCACTGGGGCTAGTTATAAACTCTTTTAATGTTGTTTTTGTTGTATTGTATAGTGCCCTCAAATCAGTTTCTAAAAATATCCATCGGCCTTTTGCGGTTGAATAACGATAGAGGCGTGCTGGAATATCATCCGCTAAGCCTGAATATGTTAATCTATGATAATCCGCATTATTTGGATTATCGGGGAAAATGTCATTTTCCGTAAATGCGGCATTATTGGGCGGCATTGCATCTTCTACATACAACCCGGTTGAATTCAACCCAATTTTTTGTAAAGTTGTCACTCCTTGTTCAGCTGCTGCTTGTATTTCCTCAGGTTCCAATTCACGAATAGCACTAGAACCTTCCGCCCCACGTTCAGGTACCGCATCCCTAGCTTCAATCTCTAAGGTCTGACTAACATCAAAGAAGTCCTGATATGTGGTATTGTTGCCATCCTCACCGACAACACTACCAACGTCATCCGGTAAAGTTTGTGAAAGGTCACCAAATATATCTTGTGTTTCTTGCGTGGCGAACGCAGGTTGTGCCACTATACGCAACAATGTTGGTCGCCATCCAGGCGTGTATCCACTTGTATCCCAACCAATATCGGTGATTTCCACCCATTTTAATATTTTTTCAAGTTTCCCCGAAAATTGGGCTTCCGCTGGAATTTCGATTATATCACCAATTACCGGTGGTCGGCCAAGTGCGGCAACTGTGCCCACAAAACTAACGGTGATATACATTGCTAAACTTGGCAATTCTATACCAAAACCACTAACATCAATTAAGTTATCCGTTAATTCATAATAGCCTTTTATTGGAATTGCTTCTTGATTGTAATTTCTATCACGGTTTTCAAGTAATACCTTATCCTGTATGTTGTACAGATCGGTGCCGACATAATCGTGGAATAATTGAAAAGCGGCAACCGCCCAAACATCATTGGTATCGGTGCCATTGAAATCTAATGCCCGGATTCTCCAATATCTCGCAGGAACTGAGTCTTTAAATTGGATTGTATTTAAACAATCGTCGTTTGGTAATGTAATTGCTTCGACACCATACCATTTTACACCATCATTTGAACGTTCAATCCTCGCCCGTGTTATTCTACGATTTGGATTAGATGATTGCTTGATAGCAATCGTTGCGATTCGCTTATATATGCTGGTATCAATACCATAGGCATCGCGTGTGTTATCATTTGTCTTTATACTTCCAAAGTCATACCCAATATATGCGGATGCCTCTACCCCCGCACCGCGTTGTATTGAACGCCATTCCGATACGAACTTATTAAACGCATTGCTGGCAGGGAAGTTTGGAAGGTCACCATTTGATAGAGCGCCACCCCGACCAACGCAATCAACTAATTGACCTTGTTCATGCACACCTAATAATTTAAAAACATTTAACGTGGTACCCCCAATACTTAACGCCTCATTGGTAAGTGTTTCAATGTAGTCGTTACCTTTATTATTTTCTAATGAAAATGGTTTACACCTAAAATCCGGGTTGGTATCAAGCCCCGAACCTTCGGCGCAATTACCTGAAGAAGGCGTGCTCGGAACCGTTCCATCACGATTTAGACCCTGATCCGGTCCAACCGTGTTTGAACATGAACTATTAAGGCCCGTGCAATCTTTCATTTGATTAAAAGCGTTCTGTATTATCTATTTCATTACCAGCAGGGCGTTCACCCGTATCGCTTCGTACCGAAAACGCAATTTCATCATCGCCATTCATATCACTGCCCATTTCGGAATCAATATCTTGCATGTCATCGCTAGGAAGCAATGATTGGATTAAGGCATACACCGCTTGGCGCATATCTTGCAAGTCCATACCGTGTTGTTCAGCATAATCCGCAATTTCTTCATCAGTTGGTGATGGCGTATCCATAAAAAACTGTTTTAATTCAACAACATTGGGCTTATTGTTCATTGAATACATGTCTAATTCTTCTTCTTCTGCGCGATTTCTGCGCTGTAGAATATCATTAAGTTTGTATGCTTTTAGTTTCACATCGCTTCGTCTACCGCGCATACCAAGACTAGAGGTATCGCCCATACCCATAACGCCTTCACCATCGGGCATACCCATATCACTATATTGTTGCATTTCCTTGATTACCCGATCTAAATATTTTGCCATGATCTCCCCCTGTTATTGTATTATTTATCCAAGTTGCCGAAACCACTACGATATGTCGTCATTGAACGTTGAAACGCTCACCACCAAATCAGCAAGCTGAATTTGGTGGTGGTATTCCTGTAACTTGGATAAATTAGTTGACATTCATTATTTAGTGGTATATCATTCGTTCGTTGAATAAAAACATCTATTAAATAGGAGACGTAAAATGACAACAAAACGAATAGTAGCGACCAATCAGAGTTCGGGTAATGTCCGGGTGTATCGTTCCGCCCGCGCAGCAAGTAAAGCCCTGAATGGCAAAGGAACAGTAGGTTCCGAAAAAACGATTACACGCTTGGCATCAATGCCGGGTGGTGGGTTATTCCGTAATACTTGGATTACATACGAATAAAATGGCTGTATATTTTTCACCTCCTGAAGAAGAAATAATTAATAGTCTTCAGGAAATTCATGAAATATCATACCTTGAAGCCGCCAATCAGGTATTGGGGCAGAAACGCGAATTAGCGTTTCTGCACCAACGCCGTGGTAACTACGAATTGGCAAAAGTGATATTGCTTGAAATTGAAGAATGGAACGATGAAATTGCCGAAGAATTTGAAAAAAGTAAAGCGGCAACGCAAAGTCCTGTTCGTAAAATAATATTACCAGACTAGCGCCAGTAGTCAAAAACGTAACAAAAATAAAAGGAAGATATTATGTCCGTCACATCAAACCCGGAAGAACGCAAGGCATTAAAAATGATGATTGTGGAAATGACAAATAGTCTTGAACGAATTCAAGCAGAAAAAGAACACATGAAGGAAATCGCGGAAGCCGCCGAAGAAAAGTTCATGATAAAGAAAAAGTTTGTTAATAAAATGGCAAGAACAATGTTTTCGCATTCATATGCTGACCTACAGTCTGAAAATGAATCTTTTGAAATATTGTACGAATCCGTCATCGAAGGAAAATAATATGTCGGTGTATACAAGACAGTTAATTCATTTGTGAAGCGACCACTTCCAAATCAGCATGCTGAATTTGGAAGTGGTCTTCCTACAACTTGGGTACACTGGCGAAATAGCAACAGTTAGCTATCCCACTTTTTTAGTAATAGCGAGTTGTGTGTTCAGCAGTTCAATATAATTATATTCGTCAACAACTGTGGCTAACCATTCGTTGATTGCTAACGATGCCAATGCCTTTTTGTTAATAAAATAGTCATCCAATAATAGCATTCCACCTATATTCAACCTGTCCCAGCACCACGGTAATGCTATTTTGGTTGCGTCATAGTGATCTACATCTAAATATATAAATGAATACCGTTGTTGGGCATCAACCCCGTTGAAACATTCGGGAATATATCCGGAGAATGTTTTATATGTTGAATGGTGGCACCCTAATTTCTTCATTATCATATTAAAGCCGTCTACCCCACCAACGTCGAACTTCCCCTTTGGATATTGACCAGCATCATTGGACGATGGTGTATTCATGCCAATAAAACTATCATAAGCATGTGCCGCTTTTTGATATGATAATGCTACTTGGATGATGTGTTTGAACGTTCCGCCGCGTGCCACACCAACTTCTGCAAAATCACCATCAACCGTTTTCAGGTTGTTGGTTAGACGTTTAAGCTTTTCAAGTGTAACCGATGGCATGTTATACGATGGCAACCCCGGTATCCGAACGCACCCAAGTCGAGGTTCCATCTACCCAAGCCATTATAAACACGGGCGACGCTGCATCATCGGTAACATATACAGTTGAGCCGATTGGTTCACCCGCCAAACCAGAACCAAGGGTCAAGCCAGCCTTCGCGATTGTTGGTAAGACGGGCAGACCGGTAAAGGTAGGTGATAATAAATCCGCTTTTAATGCTAAATCCGCAATAATTTTACTGGCAGAAAATAATTCGGTGGCCGACGTTCCACTATCATTTATAACGCGGTGAATAGTTGCATCCGCCAAATGCGTATCAATTTGCGCATGTGAATTAGTACCAATCCCAACAATATTAGCATGATTAATACTGCCTTCTGTAAAATGTTCATTAGGATCAAAGTTCAACAACAAGTCATGGTCAATTGCGGCAACGTGTTGAGATACATTACTAACGGCTATGCGTGCATCTGCAAAAGTTCCACTTGTAACATCAGCAGCGACATGAACATGACCGGTATCAGACTTTAATGCTAAATCCGCAATAATTTTACTGGCAGAAAATAATTCGGTGGTCAACGTTCCACTATCATTTATAACGCGGTGAATAGTTGCATCCGCTAAATGCGTATCAATTTGCGCATGTGAATTAGTACCTATGTTACTTAAAAGTAAATGGTCTGTTACCCCTGATACAGGACTAACCGCTTCCCATGTAGTGGTCCCCAGATTATACGTTAATACTTGACCATTAGTAGCGGCAGCGACTGAGACATTATTCAAATTATCCAAGTCATGCGAATGACCAATCAATGCATAACTTTGCAAGTCGGATATCTGACTTTCTGTTATGCTTATTGCGCCTTGCGTAAAATGTTCATTAGGATCAAAGTTCAACAACAAGTCATGGTCAATTGCGGCAACGTGTTGAGATACATTACTAACGGCTATGCGTGCATCTGCAAAAGTTCCACTTGTAACATCAGCAGCGACATGAACATGACCGGTATCAGACTTTAATGCTAAATCCGCAATAATTTTACTGGCAGAAAATAATTCGGTGGTCAACGTTCCACTATCATTTATAACGCGGTGTATCCCATCGTTTCCAACATGCCCATCAAGAACAATACCATCGGCACCAACCGCACGACCGTCTACCGTTCCTGTTGTTATCAAATCAAAGGTACCAAGATCAAGATTGCCTTCCATCAATACCGTTCCGTCTAACCGAAGATATTCGGCATCAAACATGGCAGCAGCAGCAGGCTCGGCGATAACACCAGTAGCAATGGCCTCGATAGCGGTGGGATCAGCTGCGATTCCATCCGCAACACTTAATACATTTAATTGTTCTGCGGTTACTCTAACTTGTGGCATGTCCCACTCCTTTTATAAAAATGTTAATTAATTATCCAATTGTTCCAAAACCATAAAATTCCACATCGTCTGCAATTGCGGGTTCAGAACCGGCATTAAACGTAACAACAACCTGGGCTGGATTACTAAAGTCAACGGTAAATGCCTTAGTAGCACCTTCAACTTGCTTAATGCCATTCACAAACACCTGAATACCAGCCGAGCCCACAGCTGGTGCCGGTACGCCAAATGTCAATGAATATACCGCAACCACTGCTAATGGCTCTACCCGTTCATATAATGGTTGGGCAGCCGTAACGTTTTCCAATGCGACTACTTCTTCCGTACCATCCAAACCAGCCGTCCATCGTCCACCCGCTATTGCGTCATCCCATACGATTACTGCCTGTGGATCAATAATACCATTTCGGTCAATATGTATACCAGACCCGGTACTTCCGGATGTAGCACCTACATATCCAGCATTAAGTGTGACATTTTGATCAGTTACTACTAAGTTGGTAACATCCAAACTAGTATTTGTACCCACTACAGTGAGATCACCCGCTATAGTCACATTTTGTTGGAAAGCGGTGGTATCCGCAAACGATTTAATGCCAGTAATTGTTTCTGCAACACTTCCTGAACGACGAACATATTCGTTGCCAACCGCGTTGACAATTGAAATGTTACTCCAACTAGTACCATCAAACTGTATTAAATCATTTAACACTGGCGCGCCAACCGACACATTGGACACATCATTAAGCATCATTGTGCCGGTAATATAAGTATTCAGCGCCGCGTCCAAGTCAGTTATAACAGCCGCCGAATGGGTATGCATAGTCGGGGCAAACATACTGGTGGCGACCGACTGTTCAAAATATCTACTGTCCAACACGCCCGCGCCCGGAATACCACCAAATTCATTTTCCTGATAATATAAAGAGTCCAAGGCACCTGCGTCCAATGCTGCGATTGAATAAAATGTACCGGTACTCGCACCAAGAGGAAAATAATCGGTACCATTATTCGTAAATTCCCACAATGCGGTAGATACGGGTGGGCTACCCACCATAACGGTTTCATTAAATCTAATACCAACATTCGGGCCAGAAAAACGGTCAATATATATTCCACTGTCGTTTATTGACGAACCGCCTACATTTAATGTAAAATCAGCATTCGCGGTGCCGGTAACATCCGCTTTTAAATTTAAACCATTATCAACGTATGTAATTGTTGCAAAGTTATTCAATTGAGCTTGACTAACGCTGTCGGGTGGAATTGACCATAATGGTCTGGCATCAAATATCATTGCATCGGTAATTGCGGTAGTAGTGTCGCCAATAAACAACGCGGCCAGAGGTAACTCGTTGGTGTATGAGGATGCAGGTGGTAACACTGGTGTTCCTGATGCAATACCGTCCACTACATTTAACAATCCGGTACTTGTTACCGTAATTAGCACCCATTTCGCATCGGAGGCGGGTGCGGAAACTGTAGGACTTGTTCCACCAAAATATTCCATATGTTCGTTATTGGCTGTCCAGAATGAACCTTCAGATACGAAAACACTCATATTAGGAACGGCTTGCGCGGAAACCCGTAGTGGTGTAAAATAAGCTCCCAATTTTTTTGCGGTGTCGCCCTTGGGTGGAAGTGATATCATGCTGTCCTCTCCTTGATAAATGCTATGGTAACTTCGGTTTAATAGTTACAAATATTGTCTGGATGTATTTATTCAAGTTGCCGAAAAATTAATGGCGCAATAATGATTTTAATGTTGCTTTTACCCTAGTTGCCGGAATACCACCTTCAACGCAGCAAACTTATTTGAAAGTGGTCGCTTTAATTGCTTGACATGTAAAGCGCGAAGCGATACCATGGATTAAATAATAATAATAATAATAAGGAAGTAATGAGTTATATTAGTGCAATTAAAAAGAATAATGATGTTTTGGTGTGGGAACGTGTGGATGGTAAACGTCAAATTGTTAATTATCGCGCCCCATATTACTATTATACTAAATCGGATAATGGTACATACACTAGCATATATGGCGATAAGCTTGAACGGCATGATTTTGCTACGGGGAAAGAATTTATCGCCGCGAAGATGTCTGCTGTTAGCGCCGGACAAATCTTGTTTGAATCTGATATTTCCCCTGATTTAAAAATATTATCCGAACATTATTATGGTGTTGCCGCTCCAACGCTACATATAACATTCTATGATATAGAAAACGATTATGATTTAGAACGTGGATATGCATCTATTGATGACCCATACGCACCTATCAATTCTTTGGCACTATACAATAACTGGGAAAATAGAATGGTCTTATATTCTGTTCCACCCCCGAACTATGATGGGCCAATAGATGGTGCGGAATTATTGGAAGAACTTGCCAAAAAAGCACCATTACCCACTGATTGCACGGTTGAAGTCAATATATGTGTGGATGAATCCGAATTATTAAAGCATTTTTTAGATGAAATTGAAGATTCCGATGTCATTAGTGGCTGGAATAGTCATGGATTTGATGACCCCTACACCGCCAAACGATTAGAACGAATGGGCAAACGCTTTTTAAATCGTTTAAGTTTTCCCGATTCCCGTTCCCCACGTTTTAAGACAGAATTAAATAGTTTCAACGAGGAACAAACAGTAGTTGACATTTATGGTAGAATTGCTGCGGATTATTTAAAAATATTCAAAAAATACGAAGTTACCGAACGCCCATCCTTTAAGCTAGAGGCAATTGCTGATGAAATATTAATAGATAAGGAAACCGGTGAATCAACGTTATCTAAACTTGAATATGTAGGGTCATTAGCACATTTGTACCATACTGATTTCATAATGTTTATGCGATATAACTTGCGGGATACTGAAATTTTGAAGGGGTTTGAAGAACGATTAGGTTATATTGATATTGCGAATCAAATGGTACATATGTCCACCGGGTTGTTCCAGCATGTGACTGGTACAATTAAACTGGCGGATTTAGCAACCGTAAATTATTGTCACCATGAAATGAACGGTATTATTGTTAATGATGTGACACCACCTGATACAACGAGTAAAGCAAAGGGTGCATTTGTTCTAATTCCACAAATTGGTGAACATGACTGGATAGGTTCTATTGATATAAAGTCATTGTATCCTTCTGTTATCCGTTCACTTAATCTTAGTCCTGAAACAATCGTTGGTCAATTTTTAGAAGAAGAAGAAGCGTTCGATGCGATAAACGACAATAGTTCTAAAATATTATCATTAAAGTTGGAATCGGGTGATATACATAAAGTAGAAGCATCCGACTGGAAGTCTATTCTTAAGGAGAAGGGTTGGGCGATTTCAGGTTTCGGTACCGTATTTTCACAAAATAAACAAGGAATAATGCCAGCAATATTAAATGACTGGTACGACAAGCGACAACACTTTCAAGAGCTAAAGCAAAAATGTCTTGAGGCAAACGACAAGGCACAGGCATTATATTATGATAAAACACAATACATTTATAAAATAAAACTTAACAGTTACTATGGTAGTTTATTAAATGCATATTTTAGATTTTATGATAAACGGTTAGGTGAAAGTACCACCGCTACCAGCCGCGCTATATTGCTGCACCAATGTGCAAAGGTGACAGAATTATTAGATGGTGAATATACACTACCCGATGCATCGCGGCTTGATAAAAACGATAAAACCCATATTGGATATTCAAAGAAATGGTCAGTGATTTATGGTGACAGTGTTGCCAGCGATTCAACACTTATTCTTGAAAACGGTGGTGAATGTAAAATATCACAAATGTTTAAAACAGTGGATGAGCAACATAGCAACGGAAAAGAATATTATTTTCCTACAAATATGAAGACATTAACCTATGATGAATCCCAAAATAAAACAATATTCGATGATGTACTGTATGTCATGCGGCATAAAACAACTAAAAAAATGTTCAGGGTTTGGCTCACCAATACGATCTACGTTGACGTTACCGAAGATCATTCTTTAATTGGATATAAAAATACCGAGCAACGTAGTGATGGCGAAAGTGTTTTATTTGAAATAAAACCACAAGCGCTTGAAGACGGGACGAATAGTTTAATACACTTGACAGGTAGCGATAGCGCATACGATTTCGCTATTACACATGGTACCCATAAAATTGAAGAAATTGAATATGATGATTATGTATATGATATTGAAGTAGGTAATACCCATATGTTTTTTGCAAACAGCGTATTGGTACATAATACAGATTCAAGTTACTTCACTACGCATGGTAAAACACAAGAACAAGCCACCGTAATTGCGGATACTGTTGCCACCGAAGTTGATAAATCTTTCCCAGCGTTTATGCGTGATACCTTTTTATGCGGTGACGATTTTGCCATTAATATATCTACAGCTAGGGAAAATATAACATCTAAAGGAATTTTCATTGATAAAAAACGATATGTTTTACGGGTAGTTGATAATGACGGGTTTTTGTGTGATAAATTAAAAATAATGGGCGTTGAATTAAAAAAAACTACACTACCGAAACACATATCTAAAAAATTAACAACGTTCATAGAACAATATCTTAAAGGGGCAACTTGGGAAGAGTTAGCGGCTGATATCGTTGAATATAAGGAATTATTATATAATACGTCCGATGTATTGCTGATAGGATTACCCAAAGGTATCACAAAGCTTGAACAGTACACGCACACATTTAATAATCAAGATCCTAATAATAAAATATCTATTCCGGGTCATGTGGCCGCAGCAATTCATTATAACAAATGTCTTGACTTGTATGGTGATAAAGAAAGCATGAAAATAACATCGGGGATGAAAATTAAGGTTTTTTACTTACAAACTATGATTGGTAAATTTAAAAGCATTGCATTACCAACGGATATACAGCAGGTTCCGCAATGGTTTTTTGATAATTTCAACATAAATCGAAAAATGCATATTGAACGATTGGTAGATAAACCATTAAGCAACATTATTAAAGCTATTGATAAAACAGTACCATCTAAACAAAGTATGTCAGACGACTCACTATTAGGCTTTTAAAAAATGAAAAAAATATACACATCTAACTTTGCACGTCATAGTAATAATAAAAAGGCAATTGCAATAAGCCTATCTGTCCCGGAATGGTATGATGGTAAATGGTTTAAATATCTTGCGCCAAAAACAGATATGGTTGGTAAAATAAAGAAAAGTTCAGCAAACTATAATCAACGTAAATATACCCGTGATTATTTAGACGTTTTAAAGGCCAGAAACGTAAGCCCACACGCATTAGTGGATGTGATAGAAGATGGTACAATATTGTTATGCTATGAACCACCTGGTGCCTTTTGTCATCGACGGATTCTTGCCGAGTGGATTGAACGGCATACCGGTGTAGTTGTTTTGGAATGGAAAACACAAGATGAAAAAAATGAAGAGAAACAACATAAATTAGTTGACAGCATTTTCGACTTTTAATATAATAACGAATAACAATAAGGAGAACAGTATGAAACTGTCGGCAGAAGAAGTTCAATTTTTAGAAACGGTTATTACAACAGGAAAAAGTATCAACATTGATAATATCATAATCGAAGATGGCACTATTAGAGCTATTGATGATGATCGCACCGTGGTAATTTATCAACAAAACACATTGGAAATGCCGTTTGGGTCGATTGGTTTAAATCGTATTGGTGTCTTGTTATCGCGTCTTAAAGTAGTTAAAGAGAAAGATGATTTTTCTTTGGATGCCATCGCCTCCGAAGATGAATATGTTCGTTCTATCATCCTACGCTGTAATGGCACTAAGGTTGATTATCGTTGTGCAAATCCTGATACTATTCACGCACCAAAACAAATCAATGATGACCTGATTTATCGCATTCAATTGAATCAAGAAGCGGTATCATTAATGCAAGAAGGCGCTGGCGCAATGGGTTCCGATATTATTGCGTTTTCTGGAGGTGATGGCGTGCAGTTTTCATTAACCGATATCAGTAGCGATGTGTTTACGCATGAATTTGCCGCCGACTTTGATCGTTTAGACGATGCCGCACCCGCAACCTTTAATCACAGTTATCCAATAAAAACCATTTTGGCACTATTCAAGCAAAACCCAAATGGATATTTTGAAATTGGTGGGAAGGGGATTCTCAAAATCAACATTAATGGCCTTGATACCTTTGTATTGCCGCAAGTTTAAGTAGGAATTTAAAATGACCAATAAAAAACCAGTTATAAAAAATGACGAAACGTCTGCTATAGAAGATGTGATAGTTTCCGAGGAAATAAACCAAGTTGAATCTACATTAACAAAAAACGGGATATTAACACCAGAAATGATAGCGGACGTTAAAAAACAGGTGACCAAAGAAATAATAGAGGAAATCAAAGAAGAAAAAATACTGAAGAAAAAAGAAATTGAAATCCGCCAAGAAATGGAAGACATTGACTATCAAGCGTATGTTGATCGAATGTTAGCATCATCCGAACCTTGGGTGGACTTTGTTGGTGATGTTCGTGATACCGAAAAGGGCCAACGATTGCGGATGGAATGGAATGATGCTTATATTGTTTGGTTGAAATCAATTGGAATTACAGGAGCGGATGATGATCAAATCGTGCAGCAATATGTAACAATGCTGTTGAAGGAGATGACTGAATCGCAAGGTGATCCTAGTGCTAGTGAGTATGAGTAACTATAAAAAATAACAACGGGGTGTTAGGATGAGCAACTATTTGTGTTTTGATATTTCAAATTTACTATTTCGAACATTTTATGCAAATAAGTCGGAAGATGATGTTACCATTGCCGGATTAGCACTTCATCAATCACTACTTACGTTACAAAAATATTATAACAAATATAATCCAGATAAAATAATAATGGCGTTTGATCGTTCTAACTGGAGGGTAAAATATACAGAGAGTAAGGAATGTATATCAGGTAAAATATACAAAGCCCAACGTAGAAAAAATATGAGCATCCGTGAGATGGAGAAATATGATCGCTTTAAAGAACATTTATCTACGTTTGAAGAAATAATGACACGGTACACATCCGTAGTATGTTTAGCAGCGGATGGTTTGGAAGCGGATGATCTTATTGGTGGATTTTGCCAACAGTATGCAAGCAAGGATAATCATATAACGATTATTAGTACGGATAAGGACTTTATTCAATTACTTGGATTACCAAATGTAAAATTGGTTGAACCGGCTAAAGGTGAAAATCGAACATTATCGGAATGGAATAATAGTGCTGAATTATTCATGTTTGAAAAAATATTTCGTGGTGATGCTGGCGACAATGTACAGTCCGCATATCCACGAATTCGGAAAACCAGAATTTTAAAAGCATGGAATGATCCGATAGAATTGGTTAATATCAAACAAGAGGAGTTTACCGATCACCGAGGGGTAACTATTAAGGTGAAAGACATACTTAAGGAAAATGAGTTATTAATGGACCTTAGTAAGCAACCAACGCATATTCGTAAGCTAATTAAGGATACTATTACCACCGAAATGAATAATCCTGGAACCTACTCGTTCTTTGAATTTTTGCAATTCTTAGGTAAATATAAAATGAAAAAGCTCACCAACAATATAGAAACCTTTGCTAAAATGTTGAGTAGTTAACTATTATTTTTCCTTAGACCATGGGGTGAAGCCGTTCCATTTTCTACCTGTAGCGGTATACAGACCAAAAACGGCGGCAGCAGCACCAATAATAGTTGAAAGTAATATCGAGTGTTGCGCGGTAGGTGCAATAACAATGCAGTCCGATATATTGGCAGAAATACAATTTTCTATCATCTTTGGCTCAAGTTTCATATACCACGCAACCGTTTTATATACTAAATAAGCATATAGTCCAACTAAAATACGGGGGATTAAGCGCATTCCATCAATCGCTTCGAATACGGTAAGATATTTTTGTCTAATATTATCGATTTCCATTGGTATTCCCTATGTTTAATAAACTATGGCTAATAACCTATATATATATTTATATATATAAATAAATCGGGTGCCAACAGTTATCAACAGTTGTATAGTTGTGATTGTGGTGTTAATATAGATTGTGATTTTTATGCAGCAAATAATTTAAAAGAGTATGGTCGCCATGCGTTGCAGGGCGACCAAAAATGCACAAAAGAGAGCCGTTAGTCCAAGGATCATCTTGGCAAGCTCGTTGACATTGTGAATAACCAGTAACAAAAAACACTTGTTGCATTTTGTTACTATTTTAACAACGGAACAATAATGACATTACCTGTTGCACGAATAACCGACAAACTGTCGGATACCGATACCATTGTCACCGGCAGTGGGGATGTATTTGTAAATAATTTACCCGTGAGTACGATAACTAGCCTAACAGCGGGTCACACGTTACCCGGTCATAACTTTTATCCACCTACTGTAATTGTAACGGGAAGTGGCAGTGTATTTGTTAATAATTTGCCAATTAGTAGGGTAAACGATGCAACCGCACCACATAGCGACCCACCGCATAGTGACCAGCATTCCGCCGTCATTACCACGGGCTCTGGCAACGTGTTTGCCGGATAACCAATATGGCATTATGTACACCTAATTTTATACCAGGGAGCATAGGTTGTACCATGCCCGCAGCCAATGCTGTTCGTGCCCGCGCGTTAATAGGTGGTACGCTTTTTCGTAGCATAGGAACGGGTGCAACCAGTAATTTAATTTCACTTACTAATACTTGGCAGGTTCCAGTTGTCGCAGGGAACCCAATGGTATTACGTGATTATATTTCTGGTTCGGATAGTGTATGTGACGTAGTTGCTACCCGTCTAGATGTTTTCAACGATGGTATTCTTTATAATTCATATTCAGTGACACAAATAATCGAGCCACCCGGAAGCCCACCTATTTGTGTGGCGGGTGGTGCGATTGTAAATGGAATAGCTGAATTGCGTTCAATACTAAACGGTGCTGCCTCATTAGTGGTAATGCCACCTATTGATACCCCCACCACATTTGGTACGATAATCAATGATGGGCCAGCATTATTAGAATTTAAAACACCTGTGTTCCTTAGTGGTGGGGGAGGGATAAATACGGCACCATCACAAATGGAATTAGATTTAATTCGGACAGGACCGTTCTTTACACTAACACATATACGTCAAAGTGAAGATGATGGTGATCCGCTGAATGATGGTAGTATATTTGAAATTAATGAAACACGATATTGGAACGGTGCTTGTTGGGTTGCATTTGACACGATAAATGCACCGGAAAGCTGTAACACACAACCAGGATCGCCACCAATGGAAGGTTCTCCGCCCATATGTACCTAATATATTAACTAATCATTCCAAAAAAGTCTCACACCACAAAAACATGACTAAATAGATATAGGAAACGAACTATTACAAGGAGCGTTAAATATGTCTATAGCAAAGAGGGAAAGCCAAGTCCCACATGTAAAATGGATTGATTTGAAAAATGATGGTGTTTTATATGAATGTGCGGTATTCAAAGAAGATGAATTTGGAAATACTTATTATTTAGAAATTTCGCATTTGGACTCAATTGATAAATCGCGCTTAAGTAAAATTCTGTATAGTCGAAATGCGGAATCATTTGAATTATGGGACTTGATGAGCCAAGTAACACTTAACAATGGAATGAATGCACTTGAATACTTCCATCAATTAGTAAAAGTCATTTCGGATCGTGGTGTTATTATGAATCCACGATTGGGTAGCGTGGGCACAGGCAGCGTGAATACCACAAATGAATCAGAAATGAAATCAATGGAGTTAAACAATGTTGTTGTTGAAAGTGTAGCTAAAACATCCACACCTAAAACAAAAGCACCCAAGAAGGGGGCTGATAGCTAATTAAATCAGCAACTTAACGAAAAAGGCCCAAATGTTGGGCCTTTTTTAATGGTTGAAGCGACCACTTCCAAATCTTTGATTTGGAAGTGGATTCGCACAATGGTCACCCATTGTGTCTTCTGTGTTTCCACAGACTCCTACTACCAGCGCTTGACTTCCCAAGCGGAGAATGTTCGTTGCTGCATTGACATCTCCCGTAATATTTCATATTATTGTTCCATCATAGAGGAATTCACATGGAATATAAAATTGGAAGTAAACTAAAAGCAACTAAGGAACTTGAACTCACTAATCAAGTATCATTTACTGCCGATAAGGTATATATTATTAATTTTGGTGATGTAACTGGGAAGATGATTATTGATAATTTGGGCACGGCTTGGCATGTTGATGATGATATGCTTAGAGATTGGTTTATTGTACCCGCGTCCGATGAAAACATCATTGCCCGGTATTCGTATGCGATGGGGGTTATGGAATAATGGTAATTTTTAGTCTAAATTTTGTAATTGGTATTACTGGCATAGCATTGTTAACTATAAACGAAGAAGATGTTGCCAGTAAGTTAAAAACAAATGTGGTTCTCAATGATATTCAACAAATAGGCATCACTACGTGGATTGATGGTCTAATGTTAGAAAAAGAAATAGGGTTTGAACCCGGAATATATACGATTTGTGGCAAATTACAAGTAAATTATGAACAAATACAATATACTTATTATGATATAACTGTAATCCCACCCAACACTGGAAAAGATAATGGAAAATAACTATGTAAATATGCTTAAGCCGGGCGATGTACTCATTGGTACCAAGGATTTAGTTAGTCATATTACAGGTAATACTTGGACAAAAAAAGGCAACCACTATACCGTTCTTCCTACGTTTTATCGCGGTCAACCATGTATTACTACCGAACAGGGTGGATTTATTTCATTACGCGGATATCTTGAATATTTTGACTTGGTTGATGGACCGGACGACTTACATAAGCGATATGAACGCGCAATGCACGGGGTTTGAAGCGACCACTTCCAAATTCAGCTCGCTTCAAGTTGTCATCGACTACTATTTATATTAGTAATTCCGAACGTAGACTCTAATGACTGTATGGGGAACACTTTAAGCATTGTACCATTTTCTGTGTTTACATTTATTACCGTTATTCCACGATCTAATAGCGGCTGTTTGATTGTGTTATAGTTAGCAAGCATTGTTCGGTAAACAATTTCGGAATCAATGTTACTGTGGGGGTGTAAATCGGAATGCCAGTGTGACGTATTTTTATCACCACATGTCCCCCATTTCATATCTATGCCTAATAGATATATAGTTGTCCAACCAAGTTTCACAAGAAGCTGTAAACATGCGAACGTACTATTAGACCCGTGTGCTACTTTATATGGATCTGGGTCATCTATGAATCCGTTGGCTGCGACTAAATGTATTTGCTTATCCACAACAGGAAGCTTTGGAGGAACATTCATATTCAATACCCCTTGCCAAACAGGGGCCGAATGGTTAGTTAATGTTGTTAAATTTGATTCAATGTACGGTGGGTCAGTTAGGTAAATCAAATTACAATTGGGCAATACTAAATGACTACTGTTAATAGCCACAACAAACTTAGTAGGATCATCTAATATCTTCCAATCAAAGCCGATAAGTGATGAACCACCACCTACAATATACGCGGTTTTGTCATAGTCATTTGGATTCATTTCAATATTATATAGTTTGAATTATAATTATGCTTTGCAGTACAGCCTTTTTCGTGTTGAATTGTTGTGAATTCATCATCCGCTTCCGCTATCCAAGGATATATTTCTTTGATATTCGGGAAATTGCGTCGATTTAAAAATAAATCACATGGTGCTATACCATGTATTTTAGCAAAGGATATCAATTGATTAGCGCCATTGGGTGTTAGGTAATAACAATGAGCACCTGGAATATATCCGCCAGTTTTAGAAAACATTGGATATACGCCGGGAGACTGTTTTGCATTGTATGCGCCATAGCTTGGTCTACCAAGATTGATAATATCGCCTTTATTTTCTAAGTCTGGTAATTTAGCAAAAAATAATGCATCGTGTTCTAGCACAATGCCGGGATTGGAAGACACCGCAATTGTTCTCCATATTCGATATTGTGTTATAAAGTTGCCAATAACGGAATCAATATTTGAAAAGCTCGTATCAAAATTGGAAACCGTTAGATTCTCTTTAATTGCTTCAGCTTGTGCGATATCACGCCATACAGCTGGGTATAATTCAGCATCAATGTCAAATACTGCTGCCGACCGTTTACACCGTTCCGCAAACTTAATCGATTCAGGAAGATTAAATAATGTTACAATATATGCTTTCATGTGGGTCTGTCTCCTACAAGCAAATGGTCTTGTCATTTGCTTGATCTTTCGTCAGGTGCTAATCATTGAAACGACCACCACCAAAACAGTAACTTAATTTGGAAGTGGTATTCCGGCAATTTAGGATAACATTATATTATACTTTTATCTCAAATTGGGTTGTATAAAAATTATCTAATTTCAAGCCGGTTTCAAGAATAAATGCATCTACCGCTGCCACTACCCCCGGCTTATTCCCATAATCATCCCCAAATATTGAACCACCTTTTTTAATAATCTTTAATGAATTGCGCAAATCGGATAAACAGCCGTCAAAACTATGAAGCGCATCTACGTATACCCAATCAACAGTTTCAGTAAACGTCATAAAAAATTGATCTGTTGTTTGACGATGTATGGAAACCGGGTTATCTTTGAACTGTTGGGTAACCATTTGTGCAATATTGTCATAGTAACGTTGAAAGTCATCAGGATTTTGTGATCCCACTATTTTAGAATACCGGGCTAAATAGTCTGAATAATCACCAAATTCATCCGAATTCTCATATGCTACAACAGACCATGGATCAACTAAATGTAAATGCTTCGCACGTTTTAAAAATTTAACACTACTTTCGCCTTTCCATACCCCTAATTCAACCCCAACCGAATTATTTGGAATACGTTTCCACGTTTCATTACTTCCGACATTGCTACCAAACATCATATTCGATTTCCTTTATCTAAATTGACGAAATACCATGCGACATTGATAAATTAGGTAATTTAAACGTAAATAATTCTGGAACAATAGTCTGAATAGTGACATAAGCGGTGTTAATTATAAAATCGCTTTGCTCCCAACCTATTTTTTCATACACATCTATCATTTTTTTCGCACCTTGTGGTGTTACTGCATATGATGCTGTGCCTGGCATCATATGCGCACCGTTTATATCTGGATCATGTCGATAACTAAGTCCATTAATATTTATATTATTTATTCCCGGAATAGTAGGACATTTATTCATGTTGACAATTGGCAATAGTGTTGCTTGTGTTAACGCTGAGCAAATATTCATAACAAGGATATCATCAAAAACTTCATATTGCCAATCACCAATACAATGCGCATCGTGCTCAATTATTGCAATTGGTTCATTTAGCATAACACATTTTTTAAATAATCTATAATGGTTTAATGAACAACATTTTTTAGTGATGTACGTCGCGTAGTTATTGTTATAAAAATCAGTGGCACGTGAATGCAGCTTGGTTTTAATATTATATTGTGATTCCACCACGGATAATGTTTCTGGTGTTATGCCAAGAAATAATTCTGGTGACCATCCAGTAAATTCTAAAAACGATTGTTTTGCCGAGCGCGCATATTCGATTGATTGCACGTTGGGAATATAAATTATAAATGCCTTCATTCCGATAAATTAATTCGCTTTTCATATAACATATTTATATTTATTTGCGCATACAAAGACACGTTTCAACTATTAAATGTAACATGACCCGTCGCAGTTTGTCAATTTTTGTTGTATTTAACGCAATGGTTAGCAACCGTCGTGATCGATCCAGTTGTCATCTACATAGTTCACCATCGTTAATTATCCAAGTTCCCGGAAGACCACTTCCAAATTAAAAATGTAATTATAATGGTTAATCGGTATATATGTACGCATCATTACGTTGATCAATAATTGCTAAATTAGAACAGTCTACCGCAATCCCCCAACCAAAACCACTATCCGGGTTCGCCGCACTGCCTTGGAATATTTGTGTTTCTGACCATGTTGTCCCCGTCCTATTCCAAACAGATACGGTACCACGTCTCGTACTCGTTCCAATTGTGTTTGAATTGGCACCTATGTAAAGCTGTGGCAATACTCCATTATGGAACGCTACACTGGTCCCGAATCCACCAGAACCGGATATTATTTGTTGTATAATCCAAGGACTTCCCATATTTTCACGGATAAAAATATGTACTTCATTACTACCGGTGCTGCCCAATGCTAAATAATTATCATTAATATCTATTTGATTAGGCGCGAAGTTAGTTGATATACCTGAAATGGTTTGACTTAAATTCCATATACTACCCGACCACGTATAGTGATGTACTTCGTTTTTTCCAGCTTCATTAATTAATAAGTCATTATCCTTTATATACACTTCGCTTCCGAACTGTCCATTAGTAGTAGGGGCAGGGGCTGTAATTATTGTCTGTTCCGACCATGTGCCACCCGTTTTCGTAAAAATAGCCACTTGGCCCTCATTTGAAAAAGAACCACTAACACGTGGGGTACCAATAGCAAACGTATTGTCATCGTTTGATAAAGAAAGTGAAGAATCCACCATATCGTTATTGGTTGTTACATTAGATATAGTTAACGTATTGGTAAGTGCCCATGCACTACCGGTGCGTAAATACACTTCTATTGCGGTTGTAGAAACACCAGAATTACTAATTATTAAATTATTTGTATCACTGCTTAGTCCAACCCCTGATCCAAAATTCCCCGGAACGGTAACCGCCCCTCCTCCACCTGCAAAAATATTCTGTTCAAGTGCCCATGTGGCACCATCGTATCTATATACTTGTACTTCACCGTGCGTAAACGCAGCATTACCATCCGCATTACCATTACCTGTAACAAAAGTATCACCACTAATGGCTACAACACGGTTCCAAGGCAGTCCGGTATCGGTAGTGAACAATGTGTTTTCTGTCCATATACCGGAACCACCACATACTACGGGTGGTGCAAATACTGATAGTGGTATAAATGCGCCTGCGCCATCCAATGCTGTTGAATCCCATACCAATATATCATTATTTTGTATATCAGTACAGTCAACGTTTTGAAAAGTACATATATCACTCAATGTTAAGTCAATTACAGGTCCACGGGTAGGTGTTGTCATTATTGTTCACATTCCTTATATTCATTCTGCGGTCGTAATGTCACCCAACCACAATCACTATTAGCAACCTTTGCACTAAAAAGAACTATTTATCCAAGTTGCCGAAATACCACTTCCGACTTCAGTCCGCTGATTTGGAAGTGGGCGCTTCAAGATGTTTTACTGTGGCCAAATGTCTTTTTCTTTAAAAATTAAATATAGTATCGCGGCTATTACAGCTGTTATAATTAAACATGTCATGCTTTTTCTCCTTTTTTTGTATTCAACGTATTTATCCAAAGTGCCGAACACTAGCAACCACTTTAATCATCAATAGTAGTTGAATGTGTTTGTATTACCTTTGTTATAAATGGATAATATTCTTCTAAATATGGAAACAGTTGTTTACATATTGTTGCATCATTCGGCCAAACCCCTAGCGTATGGAACTTATCTATGCACTCTTGTGCCGCCCATGGTTTGATCAAATACGCACTATTTCCTGCCAATCCATCCGGTATATCACGGTTATTAGCAGTAGATGCCCATGTCTTTTCATGTGTACCATTTATATTTCTAGTTATCATTTGCTTAGCCCACCATTTCCCATTACGGGTGGCATTTTCGGGATTATTAATTTGACAAATTCCGTTGAACGTAATATCTGGTAACGGTCTTAAAAAAACGGCATCATGCTCAAGAATAAGAATAGGTTCATCTAGTTCTACGCATTTCCGCCATAATAAATAATGTGACATTGAACAACCAATTTTAGTTCGTAAATCACTAGTGGTATATGGAAATTGTGTGAGATTAGTGTTAGGACATTTCACACGCTGTGTGTTGTTTTTAGCCCATGACCAGTTTAATCCATATGACTCCATTGTTGCGTATGCATTATTCTTATGAATTGCATTGAACTTTTCGATCACTATATTATATTGTTCGCCACTAGCAATACATCGATTAGCAACTACATTGGAATATTCATGATTCTTAAGTGTTATTACAAATGATTTCAATTATCCGTGACCTCTGATATTATTAGCGCGTGAAAGGTCGTTTATTATTTTAGGAATTTCTTGTCCCTTCTGTGGTAAAACATTAGATAAGAAGAAATGTATAAAGTAGGATTCTGATAATACCTCATCCCGAACCCCCTTAAACAATGCATTCCATTTCCAATTTAAGTTTTTTAATTGCATTCCAGAATCACGAACCCATACATTCAAAAGTGTTTGATCCGTACTCCATTTAAAATTACCATAACCATTTACATATTTTTCAAATTCGGACCGCTGAATAAACTCCTTTGGGGTTTGACCATTCAAATACCTTTTTATTTTATTTGAAAATAGCATAAGTCCCATATTATAAAATTCATACCCAAATGTTGGGGTATGCCCCCAATTACGATTAGCAACGTTGGAATATTGTCCAGTACTATATGCTTTAATTTTATTAATATATTGTGTGGTGAGCGGCATATCTTTTTCTAAAACCCCGGCAAACACTGTGTCATTGTCCAATTGATCAAAAATATTAGGTGAATTATCACGAATATAGATATCTGCATCTATGATGCAAGTTGCATCGTATTCATCAAGATATTCAAATGCTACTTCTTTTTCGAAAATGGGCAGGTATCCAAGGCGTTCTACCGCTTGAATGCTACGCTGTGAGTTCAATGGTCTTATTTTTAATTTCGGTTCAGTTTGAACAATATGCGTTATATTATGTATTTTACAATAGCGAGCCACGGATTCTATGCATATGTCGTAAAATGGTGGAACCGTTCCGACTTTGACTTGGTATATTAGGGTTTTCATAATATTATTGCATTAATGAATATTCAATCACCGCATTACGTCCTGAATCCCTATACATAAGAAAGAATTTGGACTCGTTCGACGGTAGTGCAATACCTTCCATAAACCCTGTGTCTGACCGAACTTGATCAATAACATCAGATACAATAGCGGTACTCAGATCACGGGGGGTGGTTAGTGTCAATTTTACAACTTCCGGGCCGCTCGCTGAAGTATTTGATATATACATTCGCAAACCATCATCAGACATCCAGACACCCGAAGGTGAGGTCGGGCCAGCTATACCTAAGCTATATGTAGTTATAAGGGTTGCGGTATCGACTTGGTGGGCAACGCTCATTGTATATCTTCTTACAGTGTCAACACTATCATCCGTAACATACATATCTAATCCATCATTTGTCACATATAAACCGCGAGGGTTTGCGATTGTTCCGAATGTGAATACCACGCCGGATACCGTTGATAAATCAAAACCGGTAGAAAGGGTATATTGTCGAATCAAATCACTATTATTCCCCACTATATAAAGACTTTGCCCATCATTAGAAAATGATAGTGCTTCCGGTGCGAGTTCAATAGTATTTAATGTAGCGCCCGTAGGGGTAACCGTACTGGTTAAGTCAAAACCAACTGATAGGGTATATTCAACTACTCTATCCTGTGATTGCCCAATAACAAACATTCTAGTACCATCCGTACTAAATGCAATATCATTTAAGTTATCATCATCCACCAAATATTCTGCGGTAAATTTGTAATTGCGAATATCACCAGGTTCATATAAATCTGCACCAATTATATCCCATTCATCCGTTCCTACTTTTAATATTCGTGATCGACCACGGTGCATTCGGTCATATGTAAGATGAGGGAAATTAAGAATCACTCCGGGTGCCGCAGTAATTGTAGTTACACCACCACCAATCGTTGCAATTTCAATGCTATCTCCAATCGCAAATGCAGCTGTTGCATTTAAAGGAACGGTTAATGTAGTATCATTATTACTATTAAATCTAATATAATCATTTGCATCAGTTAATAATAAAGTATAATCGGTGGTTTGTGTATTAATAGTAGGGGGGGATGCACCGCCGCCACCTGCGGCAACTTCCAATCCGATAGTGCCGGTGGCATTATCATAGGTAAGAACGAAGTTATCTTGTCCGGCACCGATCACTTGATCGGCATCGAAAGCCATCGTGCCCAATAGGACATTTCCGGTACCATTAGGTGTTATGTTAATATTAGCATTTGCTAATGAAACAATGGCATTGCCATTGACATCCAATGCACCGCCAAGTTGTGGGGTTATATCGTCTACTATATCAGCAAGTCCACCGCCGCCACCTGCGGCAACTTCCAATCCGATAGTGCCGGTGGCATTATCATAGGTAAGAACGAAGTTATCTTGTCCGGCACCGATCACTTGATCGGCATCGAAAGCCATCGTGCCCAATAGGAC
>Ga0256839_1001821_pt1 | contig 25069 bp, 14 predicted proteins | sample 354166metaG_FD_185968 | JGI IMG/M metagenome (GOLD analysis project Ga0256839, IMG submission 185968) | Hydrothermal vent microbial communities from Mid Atlantic Ridge, Atlantic Ocean - 354-166 | ecosystem: Environmental > Aquatic > Marine > Hydrothermal vents | place: Atlantic Ocean: Mid... | reverse complement strand
GTTGCCGGAACTGCTGGTGCTGTCCGACGATGTGGTCAAGATCCTGATCCGCAACAAGGCGCCGCGCAAGGACATTGCGCTGGCCTCACGCCAGCTCGCGTTGATCCAGAGCGTGCAGAACAGTCTCAACCAGATCACCACCGGCGGCGAACAGGTGATGGCCGCGGCCGACCAGTTCGGGCGTGAAACGGCGCTTATCGAGCGCATCCTGATCGCCATGCTCGAAGGCAGCAAGGAGCTGGGCATCAGTCAGTTCACCGGCGAGGAACTGGTGGACAAGCTGCTGCAACTGGCGGACCTGTTCTCGGTGGTCAAGAAGAATGTCAACCACATCCTCGAGAACTCCCCGCAACTGTTCGAGGTGCGTGAAGCCGCCGACCAGGTGCAGCGGGCCACGCCGAAACTGCTCGAGGATATCGGCAGCCTGGAAGCCGACCTGGCCGAATACGACAGCCACATCCGCTTCTACATCTGGGGTGCCTATGCAGCCGCGGTGCTGGCCATACTGCTGCTGCTGTGGCTCGGTTACAAGCTCATTCAGGGCACCCGCCGCCAGTTCGAGGAATCCCAGGCGCGCAACGAAGCCAACCAGCGCGCGATCCTGCGCCTGCTCGACGAAATGACCAGCCTGGCGGACGGCGACCTGTCCACCCATGCCACGGTGACCGAAGACATCACCGGCGCCATCGCCGACTCGGTCAACTACTCCATCGACGCGCTGCGTGATCTGGTCAGTACCATCAATCAGACCGCTGAACAGGTGTCCGGCGCGGTGAACCGTACCCAGGCCACCACCCGTGATCTGGCCCAGACCTCCGAGCAGCAGGCCAGGGAAATCGCCGAAGCCAGCTCGGCCATCACCGGCATTTCCGAGGGCATGAATCAGGTATCCAGGAACGCGAACGATTCGGCCGATGTAGCGCGCAACTCGGTGAGCATCGCGCACCGGGGCGGTGAAACCGTGCGCAAGACCATCCAGGGCATGGAGGCGATCCGGGAACAGATCCAGGAAACCTCGAAACGCATCAAGCGCCTCGGCGAAAGCTCGCAGGAGATCGGCGACATCGTCAGCCTGATCACCGAGATTTCGGACCAGACCAACATCCTCGCGCTCAACGCGGCGATACAGGCCTCCATGGCCGGCGAGGCCGGGCGCGGCTTTGCCGTGGTCGCGGACGAGGTACAGCGCCTCGCGGAGCGGACCGGTGACGCCACCAAGCAGATCGAGGCGCTGGTGAAGACCATCCAGGCCGACACCAACGAGGCGATCTCGTCGATGGAGCAGTCCACCGCCCATGTGGTCGAGGGCGCCAACCTCGCCGAGGATGCCGGCAGCGCACTGGAGAAGATCGAGACGGTATCCACCAACCTCGCCCAGCGCATCCTGCAGATCTCCAAGGCGACCCAGAAGCACGCCAGCGAGAGCGTGGCCATCACCGAAACCATGGGCAGCATCGAACAGATCTCGCTGAAGACCTCGCGCAAGGCGGCGGAGGCTTCGGAATCCATCGGTGAACTCACCGATCTGGTCAAGGCACTGCGCCTTTCGGTGGCCGGCTTCAAGCTGCCGGCGGACGAACTGACCGAAAGCACGGTCATGCACCAGCCCGAGGAGAGCGAGGCCGTCAGCGACGAAATGGATATCGAAATCGAAGCCGGTCAGGCCTAGGAGCCGAGCATGGATTTCAAGCAGACATCGATCAAGCAGAGCGCGCTGGGCTGGGTCAAGAAATCGATCGACGAAACCCTCGAGTCCGTTCGCCGCGACCTCAACGCCTACATCGAGGACGACGACCGGGCCGCTCTGCAAGCGGTGCAGCAAAAGCTGTCGTCACTGCGCGGCGTGCTGACCATGATCGAGCAGTACGGCGCCGCCATGCTGACCGAAGAGATGGAAGCGCTGGCCGGCCATGTGGCGGAACGCGAGCAGCGCGATGATGCGGCGCTGGAAGTGCTGTTGCGCGCCGTGCTCCAGCTGCCCGACTACCTGGAACACATCCAGGCCGGGCAGCGCGACATCCCGATCGCCATCCTGCCGCTGCTCAATGATATCCGCGCCGCGCGCAACCAGGACCTGTTCTCCGAAAAACTGCTGTTCCTGCCGGATCTGTCCATGCACCACGAGGACGGCGATGCCGAACAGATCGAGGAAGCACAGAACCTCGCCTCCCGTGCGCTGGCCAAGAAGCTGCGCCCGGCCTACCAGCTGGCCTTGCTCGGCGTCATCCGCGAATCGGAGATTCCCGGCAACCTGGCACGGCTGTCGCGCATCAGTGAAGTGCTTGAGGAGCGCGCCCATTCCGAGCAGGTGGCGCGGCTGTGGTGGATCGTTGGCGCGCTGATCGAATCCATCGCCCGTGACGACCTGCCGCTCGGAGTATCGGTGAAGATGCTGCTCGGCAAGGTGGACCAGCTGATGCGCCAGCTGATTCTCCACGGTGAGCGGCAACTGTTGACCCATCAGCCCATCGACCTGATCAAGAACCTGCTCTATTACATTGCCCAGCCGGAGTGCAATGGCCCCAAGAGCCAGGCGATCAAGACCGCCTATCGGCTGGAACAGTTCCTGCCCAGTGACGAAGCCGGTGGCGAGGCCATTGCCGGACCCAATCAGGAACTGATGAAAACCGTCGCCGATGCGGTGCGCAACGATCTTGAGCAGGTCAAGAGCCGTCTCGAGGTCTATGTCAACGGCGACATGAGCGAGACCGGGCAGCTCGCTGACCTGCCTGCGGAACTGCATGTCATTTCCGATACCCTGGCGATGATCGGCCTGGGTGCCCAGCGCGAGCTGATCGAATCCCAGATCGATGCCATCGAGGCGATGGTCTCCGGCCGGCAAGCGCCGGAGCAGGAACGCCTGCTGACCATGGCCGGTGAACTGCTGCAGGTGGAGCAGGCGCTGGAAATGCTCGAGAAACGCCCCTACGCAGCGAGCGAAGAGGTGTCCGGCGAGGCCAGCAGTCTCGATTTCGAGATGGACAACATGCTCTCCGCAGTGGTCACCGCTTCCCTCGACAACATCCAGAAGATCAAGGACGCCATACTCGACTTCATCAAGGATTCCACCAAGGAAGAAAACCTTGACTTCTGCCGCGACCTTTTGAGCGAAACCGCCGGTGCCCTGTCACTGCTCGGTGAAGAGCGGGCGGTCAAGGCCGTCAATGGGCTCATCGACTATCTGCAGAGTCACGATGTGGTCGATTTCATGGACGCCGACCGCCTCGATCAGCTTTCCCAGGTGGTGGTCAGTCTCGAATATTACCTGGAAGCACTGGGTGAAAAGCGGAAGGATGCCGATACGGTGCTCGAGGTCGCCGAAGAACAGCTCGAACTGCTGTTGAAGGACGGCTACCAGCGCGGTCTGCAGGCCGAAACGCCGCAAGACCTGCTCATCGACGACGGGGATCACGAGGTGCATGCCGTCGACGAGGCGGATCTGGAGCAGGTCGATTTCGCGCACATGGAGGCCGAACTCGGTGCGGCAGAGGAACACCCCGAACATGAGTCCGCTCCCCTGGCCGAAGTGGGAGACCTCGATGACTTCACCGAGATCGAAATGCCGGTGGCCGCGATGCCGGAGGAGCCACCGTCGTCCGAAGGGCTCAGCGTCGAAGAAATCAGCAGCGAACTGGAGCAGTTGCGTGACAGCCTGGCTGCAGTCGGTAACGAAGGTGGAACCGGGCTGGACATCGATCTGACCGGTGAGGTACCGGTGGCCGCACAGCCCGCAGCGGAGCCAATAGCCCCGGCTTCCGAGCCGGCCACGGATGACGAGCCGGTGCTCAAGCCCGGCAGCGATCCGGAGATCCTCGAGATCTATCTTGAAGAAGCGGAGGAGGAAACAGAATCCATTCGCCAGCTGCAGCAGGACTGGAAACAGCACCCCGGTGACGAGAACGCACTGAAGAACATCCGCCGTTCCTTCCATACCATCAAGGGCAGTGGCCGGCTGGTCGGCGCCCTGCGCATCGGCGAATTCGCCTGGGACTTCGAAAGCCTGCTCAACCGTGTCATCGACAAGACGGTGCCGGTCGACGATGCCATCATCGATGCGGTGGGTGAGGCCGCCGAGGCCCTGCCGCAACTGATCGAGGAGATCAAGACCGGTCGCCCTCCCGCTGCCGATATCCCCCGCCTGCGCGGCCTTGCCCGATCGCTCGCCACCTTCGATTCCGGGCAGGCGATGGAGCTGCACCGCACCGGTGTCATGCCCGCGGTCAGCCCCGGAGAACAACGGTCGGCATCGCGCGAGAGCGAGGAGGAAGAAGCGTCGGAGTCGGCCGGCGAGCCGATGACCGAGATCCTGCCCCGTATTGGCGATGAGCCGGAGCCGGTCGATTTCGACCTGAACCTCGCCGCACAGGCTGCTGGCGAAGCCGGGTCTGATGAAGGCACAGGCAGTGATAACGGTCCGGCCCCGCAAGCGTCCGAATTGCAATTGTCCAAGCCCGAAGAACAAGCGCCCGTCGGCGTGCAATCCCCGGAGGCCAGCGATGTGTCCGAAGATGGCGCGGAGGAACCGCCCGACCCTTTAGCCGGGGCGGCAGGCGAGATTCCCGGTGGCGCAGCGTCCGGGGAACCCCTGTCCGCAAGCCCCGAGTCGAGCGAAGAAACCGGCCTGCAACTGGACCCGGAACTGCTGGTCATCTACCAACAAGAAGTCGAATCCCACCTCGGCACCGTAAATTCCGCCCTTGAAGAGGCCGCCGAAGCCGGCGAGCTGAGTCCGCGCGAGGACCTCTACCGGGCGCTGCATACCATACACGGCGCTTCGCGCACTGCAGACATCGAAACCATCGGGCAGCTCTCGCGCCTGATGGAGACCCCCCTCAAGAGCCTGCTCGAGAAGGGCAAGGGGCTGGATGCCGCTGCGGTCGAACTCTACCGCCGGGGCAGCGCGGCCATCGAGTCGATGACCCGCGAGCTCGTCGAAACCCGCCAGATGCCGCCGCTGGATCCGCTGTTGCAGGAAGATTTCGAGCAACTGATGGACAGCCTGGTCGATCATACCGTGGTCCTTTCGCGGCCGATGGAGCAGATCGAACACAATACCCAGTCCTTCCTCGACACCATGAGCATGATGAGCGAATCGGGTGACGAGGACCAAGACGACGAACTGGTCGGCATCTTCATCGAGGAAGCGGTCGACCTGCTGGAGATGAGCGACCGGGCGCTGCAGAGCTGGTCGGAGGAAGACGCTTCCGATGCCGAAGCACCGAACTACAACCGGGTGATGGAACTGCAGCGCTACCTGCACACCCTCAAGGGCGGTGCCAAGATGGCCGACTTCAGCCCCATCAGCGATCTCAGCCACGAACTGGAATCACTGTTCATCGCCCTCATCGACGGCCGCGTCGAAAAAAGCGAAGACCTGATCGAAGTTCTGCGCGACAGCTTCGACCTGCTGCACCGCCAGGTCGAACAGGCCCGCGCCCATCAGCCGATGGACGATCCACAGCCGCAGATCGATCTGCTGCAGCGCCTGCGACGCGGTGAGGACATCGAAGCGGACGATACGCCTTCCGCAGCCGCTGAGCCAGCTGGCGAAACGGCTCCGCCGCAGGATGAGACCGCCGAAGAAACCGCACCGTCGCGGCCCGAACCGGCGGTGGTTGAATCCCGCCCTGGCGAGCAGGACATCGTCAAGGTGCGTTCCGATCTGCTCGACAACCTGGTCAACTCGGCCGGTGAGGTGAGCATCTACCGGGCGCGCATGGAACAGCAGGTGGCCAGCTTCGGCAGTCACCTGGGCGAGCTGGCGCAGACCATCGCCCGGCTCAAGAATCAGTTGCGCCAGCTGGAGGCCGAGACCGACGCGCAGATCCACTACAGTCACCGCCGCGATGCCGAGCTGACCCAGAGCTTCGACCCCCTGGAAATGGACCGCTACACGCAGATTCAGGAACTGTCCCGCGCCCTCAGCGAATCGGTGGACGACCTGTCGAGCCTGCAGAACCTGCTCGGCGAGCAGGTCAAGGATTCGGAAACCCTGCTGTTGCAGCAGTCGCGCATCAATACCGACCTGCAGGACGGACTGATCCGCAGCCGCATGGTGCGTTTTTCCGGCCTCACCTCCCGCCTGCGCCGGCTGGTGCGCAAGACCGCCGCCGAACTGGCGAAGAAGGCCCGGCTCGAGGTCCACGGCGAAGACAGCGAGGTGGACGTGAAGGTGCTGGACCGCATGGTGGCGCCACTCGAGCACATCCTGCGCAACGCCATTTCGCACGGCATCGAGAAACCGATCGAGCGGCTCAACAAGGGCAAGCCTGAAACCGGCACCATCCGCATCGACATCAGCCGTGACGGCTCGGATGTGGTGCTCCGGGTCAGCGACGACGGTGCCGGCATCAATATCGACAAGGTGCGCGCCCGCGCGCTGGAACTGGGGCTGATGAAGCCGGACGATCCGTTGCCGGACGAAGAGGTGGTGCAATTCATCCTCGAGCCCGGCTTCTCCACCGCCGAACAGGTGACCCAGGTGGCGGGCCGCGGTGTCGGCATGGATGTGGTGGACAGCCACATCAAGCAGCTGGGCGGCACCCTGCAGATCAGCAGCAGTGCCGAAGGCACCGTGTTCACCGCGCGCCTGCCGTTCACGCTGTCGATCAACCAGGCCATCCTGCTGCGCGCCGGTGACGAGGCCTATGCCCTGCCACTGATCAACATCGAGGGCATCACCCGGATCGAAGCCGACCAGATGGCGCGTTACTACGAACAGGACAAGCCGCAACTGCACTATGCCGGGCAGACCTATCAGCTCTACTACCTGTCAAGCCTGGTGGGCGTCAACCCCCGCTTCCACGCCCAGGACCCGCAGGCCAAGGAGCCGGTGGTGCTGGTGCGCTCCGGCGATCAACGGGTGGCGCTGCACATCGACGAAATCATCGGCAACCGCGAAATCGTGGTGAAGCCGCTGGGCAAGCTGCTGGGCCCGGTCAAGGGGTTGTCGGGCGCGACCATTCTGGCCGATGGCCGGGTGGTGCTGATCCTCGAAATCAACGGGCTGGTGCGACAGGGGCTGACCACCGGCATCAGCCTGCAAGGCGATGCCGAGACAGCCGTCGAGGAAGCCGGCAAGGTGGCCCGTGCGGGCCGGGGCAAGGTGATGGTGGTGGACGACTCGATCACCATGCGCCGCGTTGCCACCCGCCTGTTGAGCAAGAACGACTATGAGGTGGTCACTGCCAAGGACGGTGTGGACGCGCTGGCGCAGCTGGAAGAAGAGCGTCCGGATGTGATGCTGCTGGATATCGAGATGCCGCGCATGGACGGCTTCGAACTGGCCACCCACATGAAGAACGAGCCGCGCTTCCGTGACATTCCGATCATCATGATCACTTCACGCACCGGCGCCAAGCATCGGGATCACGCAATGCAGATCGGTGTCGACCGCTACATGGGCAAGCCGTATCAGGAAGACGAACTGCTGGAAAACATCGCATCACTGGTAAGGAGGGCCTGACATGGCCGAACAGGATCCGATACGCTGCATGCAATTGCCGCTCGACGGGCTGCAGATACTGGTGCCCAATGCCGCGGTGGCCGAGGTCATCGGCTATGCCGAGCCCGAGCAGCCGCCGCAAGGCGAGCCCGGGCTGCGCGGTGAAATCCACTGGCGCGGAGTGATGGTGCCGGTGATCTCGGTGGAAGCACTGTGCGGAATGCCCCAGGGGGAGCCGGGTCCGCGCAGCCGCATCGCCATCATCTACCAGCCCGACGGTGACCGGGAGCTTCCCTATCTCGGCATCATTCTGCGTGACATCCCGCGGGGTTACCTGGCCGACGAGGGACGGATGCAGTTGCTGCTCGACGGGCACGACTGCCCCTATCTGCTGGGCCGTGCCGATCCGATGCTCGATCACCTGATGGTGCCGGACCTCGACGCCCTGTTCGACACGGTGCGCCGCCAGCGCAACGGCTAGCTCAGCGCAGGTCTCCGGCTGCCTGTTGCATCAGTGCGAGAGCCGTGACCGCGGCCGTCTCCATGCGCAGCACCCGGGGGCCGAGACGCCATCCGGTGTATCCGGCCTGCCGCGCACGTTCGATCTCGCCGGCCGTCAATCCGCCCTCCGGCCCGATCAGGCAGGCCAGGGTCGCTGGGCGCTGGCCGAGCGCGGAGGGGTCCGCCGTTCCTTCGAAATCCAGCATCAGGCGGCTTCTTACGCCTTCCACGACCAGTGCGCTGTCGTACTCCTCGACGAAGTCGATGCCTGGCAGCAGGCTGCGCCCGCATTGCTCGCAGGCCGAAGCGGCGATGGCGCGCCAGTGGGCGAGTTTCTTGGCCCTGCGCGCGCCGCGCAGCGGGGTCTGGGTGCGTTCGGCATTGAACAGCCGCAGCCGCCTCAGCCCCAGTTCGGTGGTCTTCTGCACCAGCCAGTCGATGCTGTCGGGCTTGCCAACGGCCTGGATCAGCAGGCTGTCCAGCGGCGATTCGAGCGGGTTGGCCCTGGCCGTACCCAGCCGCAGCCGGGCCTGCTTGCGGCCGGTCTGGATCAGCTCGGCAGAGAAATCCTGCGGGCGGCGGCCGTCGAAGACGGTCAGTCGGGCGCCGGGCGTCAGGCGCAGCACATGCAGCAGGTAATGGGCTCGGTCCCGCGGCAGGTCGATTTCCTGCCCGGTTTCGAGTTCCGCGTCGAGGAAGAGCCGCGGCAGGCGCACGGTTCAGTCGGCGGCCAGGCCGAGGTTGCGCAGGATCTGCAGGGTCAGCCCTGACTGGTTCATGGTGTAGAAATGCAGACCGGGCGCACCGCCATCGATCAGTTGTTCACACAGCCGGCTGACCACCTCGATGCCGAACTGGCGCTGAGATTCGAGATCATCCTGCCAGGCCGCCATCGACTTGCGCAGCCAGCGCGGTATTTCGGCGCCGCACTGTTTGCTGAACTTGCGCAGGTTGGCGAAATTGACGATCGGCATGATGCCGGGGTGGATCGGCTGTTCGATGCCCCGCGCCCGGCACAGGTCCAGGAAATGGAAATAGCCATCGGCATTGAAGAAGTACTGGGTCAGGGCCACATCGGCGCCGGCCGCCATCTTGTCGGCGAAATGGGCGACATCGCGCAGCAGGTGCGGCGCATCGGGGTGGCATTCGGGGTAGGCGGCCACCATGATGCGGAAATGGTCGCCGTGGTGCTCGCGCACCAGCCGCACCAGGTCTTGCGCATGCTTGCATTCGCCCATGCCCACCAGACCGGAGGGCGGATCGCCGCGCAATACCACCAGGTGGCGGATGCCGGCGGCACGGTACTGATCAAGCAGTTCGAGGATCTCGGCGTTGCTGGCTCCGACGCAGGTGAGGTGCGGCGCCGCCGGCGCCTCGCCGGATTGCTGGATGTCGAGCACGGTTTCCAGCGTGTTGTCGCGGGTCGATCCACCGGCGCCAAAGGTGACGGAAAAGAACTCGGGGCACTGGCGGGCCAGCACCCTGCGCGTGTCCGCCAGCTTGAGCCGGCCGGCCTCGGTGCGGGGTGGAAAGAACTCGTAACTGAGCGTGATCTCGCGGTTCATGACGGAGCAGGCTCAGTAACGGTAGTGGTCGGGCTTGTACGGGCCTTCCGGCGAGACTCCGATGTATTCGGCCTGTTCCGGCGTCAGTTCGGTCAGTGCGGCGCCGATCTTCTCCAGGTGCAGACGGGCCACTTCCTCGTCCAGCTTCTTCGGCAGCGTGTAGACGCGGTTTTCATAGGCCTCGGGTCGGGTGTACAGCTCGATTTGCGCCAGCGTCTGGTTGGTGAAGGAGTTGGACATCACGAAACTGGGGTGGCCGGTGGCGCAGCCCAGGTTCACCAGCCGGCCCTCGGCCAGCAGGATGATGCGCTTGCCGTCGGGGAAGATGATGTGATCCACCTGCGGCTTGATGTTCTCCCATTCGTATTGGCGTAACGAGGCGACATCGATCTCGTTGTCGAAATGGCCGATGTTGCAGACGATGGCCTCGTTCTTCATCGCCGTCATGTGGTCGTGGGTGATGACATTGAAGTTGCCGGTGGCGGTGACGAAGATGTCGGCCTGGCTGCAGGCCTGCTCCATGGTCACCACCCGGTAGCCTTCCATCGCCGCCTGCAGTGCGCAGATCGGGTCGATCTCCGTGACCCAGACGGTAGCGCCGAGGCCGCGCAGGGACTGGGCGCAGCCCTTGCCCACATCGCCGTAACCCAGCACCAGTGCAATCTTGCCGGCAATCATCACATCGGTGGCGCGCTTGATGCCGTCGACCAGCGATTCGCGGCAGCCGTAGAGGTTGTCGAACTTGGATTTGGTGACCGAATCATTGACGTTGATGGCCGGGCAGGGCAGCTCGCCCCGTTCCTGCATCTGGTAGAGGCGGTGCACGCCGGTGGTGGTTTCCTCGGTGACGCCGATGATCAAGGCCAGACGTTCGGAATACCAGGTCGGATCGGATTCAAGGCGCTCGCGGATCGCGGCGTACATGACCCGTTCTTCCTCGCTGCCCGGGGCGTCGAGTACCGCAGGGTCCTTCTCGGCCTTGGCGCCCAGCACCAGCAGGCCGGTGGCATCGCCACCGTCGTCGAGGATCATGTTCGGGTAGCCGCCGTCGGACCATTCCATGATGCGGTGGGTGAACTGCCAGTATTCCTCCAGCGATTCGCCCTTGTAGGCGAACACCGGGATGCCGGAATCGGCGATGGCGGCCGCCGCATGGTCCTGGGTGGAAAAGATGTTGCAGGAGGCCCAGCGCACTTCGGCGCCCAGCGCCACCAGGGTCTCGATCAGTACCGCGGTCTGGATTGTCATGTGCAGCGAACCGGCGATGCGTGCGCCCTTGAGCGGCTGCTTGGCGCCATACTTGCCGCGCAGTGACACCAGTCCGGGCATCTCGGTTTCGGCGATGCGGATTTCCTTGCGGCCCCAGTCGGCGAGGGACAGGTCGGCGACGACGGATTCGGCAGCAGCGGCAGCGGTCTGGGATGGGGTCATAAAATCACCTCTCTAGTGAGTTCATGAGCGCCGTTGGTGAGTGTCCTTGCTCCGAGCCTGGCAGAGGGGGTCTGTCGCAGCGCTCCTCGGAAGCAAAGCGCCCGCACCGGAGGGCCGGTACGGGCGAATCGTTGCGAAGTCTAGCCGTCCGTGGCGGAAAGTCAAAGCCCGGCGGCTTCGCGCAATGCGTCGGCGCGGTCGGTACGCTCCCAGGTGAATTCCGGTTCCTCGCGGCCGAAATGGCCGTAGGCGGCGGTCTTGCGGTAGATGGGACGCACCAGGTCGAGCATCTGCTGGATGCCCCAGGGGGTCAGGTCGAAGTGTGCGCGTACCAGTTCGACGATGCGGCTGTCGTCGATCTTTCCGGTACCGAAGCTGTCGATGCTGATCGAGGTGGGCTCGGCCACGCCGATGGCATAGGAGACCTGGATCTCGCAGCGGTCGGCCAGCCCGGCGGCGACGATGTTCTTGGCCACATAGCGACCTGCATAGGCGGCCGAGCGATCGACCTTGGACGGGTCCTTGCCGGAGAAGGCGCCGCCGCCATGACGCGCCATGCCGCCATAGGAGTCGACGATGATCTTGCGTCCGGTCAGGCCGCAGTCGCCCACCGGGCCGCCGATGACGAATTTGCCGGTGGGATTGATGTGGATGCGGGTATCGGCGTCGATCCAGCCTTCGGGCATCACCGGCTTGATGATGTTCTCCATGACCGCTTCATGAAGGTGGCTCTGGTCGATGTCCGGGTCATGCTGGGTGGACAGCACCACCGCCTCGCAGCCGGCGACCCGGCCGTCCTCGTAGCGCAGAGTGACCTGGCTCTTGGCGTCCGGGCGCAGCCAGGGCAGGACATGAGTCTTGCGCATCTCGGCCTGGCGCTGGACCAGCCGATGGGCATAGGTGATCGGCGCCGGCATCAGTACGTCGGTTTCATTGGAGGCGTAGCCGAACATCATGCCCTGGTCGCCGGCGCCCTGTTTTTCGGGCGCTTCACGGTCCACGCCCTGGGCGATGTCGCTGGACTGCTTGCCGATCAGCGAGATCACCGCGCAGGTGGAGCCGTCGAAGCCGACGTCGGAGCTGGTGTAGCCGATGTCGCAAATGACCTTGCGCACCAGGTCGTCGAGATCGACCCAGGCCTCGGTGGTGATCTCTCCGGCGACGATGGCGGCGCCGGTCTTGACCAGGGTCTCGCAGGCGACGCGGGCGTGTTGCGGATTCGGGTCCAGCTCGAGTATGGCATCGAGCACCGCGTCGGAGATCTGGTCGGCCACCTTGTCGGGATGCCCCTCGGAAACGGATTCGGAGGTGAAGAGGTATCGGCTGGGCATGGGGAATTCTCACAAAGGAAAACCCCCATTATAGCGCCTTTGCTGCGGATACGGACAAGCCGGCATCCTGCCCGTATGTCGGTTTTGCCGGCAAAAACGGCGGGCTCTGCTATTTGTCGGTATTCCCGTTCAATATTTCGGGACGCTGGCCGATACCGGTCTTCGTAACCCGTTCTGCCTGAAAAGAGGTGACTTGCCTTGCTGAAGCATTTCCGTTCCCTGTCCCTGGTCCATCAATTGTCCCTGGCCGTGGTACTGATCACCGGCCTGGTGTTTGCCGGCCTGACCGTCTATGTATCGAACCGTACCTCCGAATCGGCGCTGCGCTCGGTGGAGCAGGAGCTGGGCAAGGAGGTGTCGCTGATTGCGATGAACCTCGAGTTCCTCTACAAGACGCTGGAAGGCCAGACCGCCAAGATGAGCCGAATCTTCTTCAACATGTTTGGCGGGGGCGGCTTCGAGATCGATGACAGCCAGAAGGTCCGCATCGGCGATCGGGAAGTGCCGGCGCTCAAGGTATCGGGGCAGGTGATCAACGACAATTTCAATCGCGTCGATGCCTTCACCATGATGACCCGCGGAGTCGCCACCATCTTTCAGCGTGTGGGCGATGATTTTCTGCGTGTCTCCACCTCGCTGGAAAAGGAAGACGGCAGCCGCGCCATCGGCACCTTTCTGGGCAAGGGGCACCCGGGATACCGCAAGCTGATCAACGGCGAAAGCTATGTCGGCCCGGCCCGGCTGTTCGGTCGTTACTACATGACCGAGTACCAGCCCTTCAAGGATGCCTCGGGCAAGGTGATCGGCATCCTGTTCATTGGCTTCGACTACAGCGACCAGTTCAAGCTGCTCAAGGAAAAGCTGGCCGCAATCCGCTTCGGCGATACCGGTTATGTCTTTGCAATCGATGCGGTACCGGGGCCGAGACAGGGGGTCGCAGTGATCCACCCTGCCCTCGAAGGCAAGAACCTGCTGGAGGCCAAAGACGCCGCGGGGCAACCGGTTTTCCGCAAGTTGCTGGAAGGCGACAAGGGGGTGCTCGAGTACCTCTGGGAAACCCCGCAGGGGGAGCCTGACGAGAAGATCGTCGCCTATCAGCGGGTGCCCGGCTGGAACTGGGTGGTGGGCGCGGGAAGCTTCGTGCATGAATTCACCCATGACGCCGATGCCCTGCGCAACAGCCTGATCATCATGTCGGCGCTGGCCGGTCTGCTGATCGCGGCACTGATCTTCCTGGTGCTGCAGCGCATGCTGCGGCCGCTGGGCGAGATCGGCCAACGCATGGAACGGCTGGGCGAGGGCGACCTGAGCAGTGGCCTGGATCTGCCCGGAACCGACAGCACCGATCCGACCCGCAACGAAGTGCAACTGCTGGGCCGGCAGGTGAAACAGATGATCGAATCCCTGCACCGCCTGGTCAGTGACATCAGCCGCTCGATGCAGGCGCTGAATGGCGCCGCGGAGCGGGTGTCCCAGGTCGCCAGCCAGACCAATGAGGGGGTCAAGAACCAGCAGCAGGAGACCGATCAGGTGGCCTCCGCCATCAGCACGCTGGCCGGCAACAGTCGGACGGTGGCCGAGCAGGCGGCCGATGCCGCCAGCGAGACCCGCGCCGCCGACCGGAAGGCCGCGGAGGGCAGCGCTGTGGTGCGCAATGTGGTCGGTTCCATCGAGTCCCTGGCCGGAGAAGTCGAGCAGTCGGCGGACATCATCGCCCGGGTGGAGCAGGAGAGCGAAAACATCGGCAGCGTGCTCGAAGTCATCGGCGGCATCGCCGAACAGACCAATCTGCTGGCGCTCAATGCGGCCATCGAGGCCGCGCGGGCGGGCGAGCAGGGGCGCGGTTTTGCGGTGGTGGCGGACGAGGTGCGCAACCTGGCGCAGAAAACCCAGGAGTCCACCACCGAGATCAACGACATGATCCAGCGCCTGCAGACGAGTACCCGTGAAGCGGTGGCTGCGATGCAGGCCGGACGCAGCAAGGCCCAGGAAAGCGTGAGCCGTGCAGGCGAGGCGGGCAGTACCCTGGGCGAGATCGCCCGCTCCACCGCGTCGGTCACCACGGTCACCGAACGCATCGCGTCCTCGGCCGGAGAGCAATCGGCCGTGGCCGGAGACATTATCCTCAGTGTCGAACGCATCCGCGAGATCGCCAACACCACCGCATCCGGTGCCGATGCCATGCGCGCCGCGACCGGTGAGTTGCAGGCCGTGTTCGAGCAGTTGCAACAGCTGATCGGCCGTTTCCGCGTCTGAACCCCCCCGGGGCTGCGGTCGCCGCCCCGGTGTTTTCCCCCTGCCTCGTTCTCTTCAGCGGCCCGTTCCGGTCGCGCTACCGGGCTGCTTGCCATAGCCCGATTTGATACGGTGATAATCAATTTGATTTGCCGAAATGCCTGTTCTGGGCGAGAATAGCGCGCCTTTAATACTGCCAGTGGTCGATTTCCGATTCCGGCGCTTCAAGGCGCCGCCCTGCAAATAACTGATTTTATTTACGTTTCTGTCACAGAGTTTTCAGGCTGGGCAGGGGCGAACCGTTTTTTACCTATCTGAGGAGAAAGCTATGCCGTCTCGTAGAGAGCTTGCCAACGCCATTCGCGCGCTGAGTATGGACGCCGTCCAGAAGGCGAATTCCGGCCACCCCGGCGCCCCCATGGGCATGGCCGACATCGCTGAAGTGCTGTGGAACGACTACATGAAGCACAACCCCAACAACCCCAAGTGGTCCGACCGCGACCGCTTCGTGCTCTCCAACGGTCACGGCTCGATGCTGATCTACTCGCTGCTGCACCTGACCGGCTACGATCTTTCCATTGACGACCTCAAGCAGTTCCGCCAGCTGCACTCCAAGACTCCCGGTCATCCCGAGTACGGCTACACGCCGGGCGTCGAGACCACCACCGGTCCGCTCGGCCAGGGCATCACCAACGCCGTCGGCATGGCCATTGCCGAGCGCGCCCTGGCGGCCCAGTTCAACAAGGGCGGACACGACATCGTCGATCACTACACCTATGTCTTCCTTGGCGACGGCTGCCTGATGGAAGGCATCTCCCACGAGGCCTGCTCGCTGGCCGGAAACCTCGGTCTGGGCAAACTGATCGCTTTCTGGGACGACAACGGCATCTCCATCGATGGCCATGTCGAGGGCTGGTTCTCCGACGACACGCCGAAGCGTTTCGAGGCCTACGGCTGGCATGTGGTGGCCGATGTGGACGGCCATGACCCGGATGCCGTCAAGGCGGCCATCGAGGAGGCGCGCAGCGTCACTGACAAGCCGTCGATGATCTGCTGCAAGACCGTGATCGGCTTCGGTTCACCGAACAAGGCCGGCAGTCATGCCTGCCACGGCGCGCCGCTGGGCGAGGAAGAGGTCGCCGCGACCAAGAAGGAACTGGGCTGGGAATACGGCCCCTTCGAAGTACCCGAAGACATCTACGCCGGCTGGGACGCGAAGGAGAAGGGTCAGCAGGCCGAGGCCGAATGGAACCAGAAGTTCGGCGCCTACAAGGCCGAATACCCGGATCTGGCCGCCGAGTTCGAACGGCGCATGAACGGCGAACTGCCCGCCGACTGGTCGGCCAAGGCCGAAGCCTTTGTCGCCGAGACCGCGGTCGAAGCCAAGAGCCCGGCCACCCGCCAGGCATCACTGGCCGCCATCGAGGCCTATGCGCCGCTGCTGCCGGAGCTGTTTGGCGGCTCCGCCGATCTGGGCTGCTCCAACCTGACCGAATGGTCCGGCTACAAGCCGATGCGCGCCGACAACCCGGATGCCAACTACATCAATTACGGTGTGCGCGAGTTTGGCATGTCGGCGATCATGAACGGCATCGCCCTGCACGGCGGCTTCATTCCCTTCGGCGCCACCTTCCTGATGTTCTCGGAGTACGCACGCAACGCGTTGCGTATGGCGGCGCTGATGAAGGTGCGCAGCCTGTTCGTCTATACCCATGACTCCATCGGCCTCGGAGAGGATGGCCCGACGCATCAGCCGATCGAGCAGATCCCGACCCTGCGCATGATTCCCAACATGGCGGTCTGGCGCCCCTGTGACGCGGTGGAGACCGCGGTCGCCTGGCGCTGTGCGATCGAGCGCGAGGAAGGCCCGAGCAGCCTGATCTTCTCGCGCCAGGGGCTGCCCCACCAGGAACGCACCGCCCAGCAGATCGAGGACATCGAGCGCGGCGGTTACATCCTCAGGGACTGCGACGGCACGCCGGATGCGATCATCATCGCTACCGGTTCCGAAGTGGCTCTGGCCATGGGCGCGGCGGAAAAGCTGTCCAACCGCAAGATCCGTGTCGTGTCCATGCCCTCGACCACCGAGTTCGACAAGCAGGACGAGGCCTACCGGGAGTCGGTACTGCCCTCTGCCGTGCAGTCCCGTGTCGCCGTCGAGGCCGCGGTCACCGACGGCTGGCACAAGTATGTTGGCTGCAAGGGCGCCATAGTCGGCATCAACCGCTTCGGCGAATCCGCGCCGGCCGGCCAGCTGTTCGAGCATTTCGGCTTCACCGTCGACAATGTGGTCAAGGCCGTCGAATCGGTGCTCTGAACCACGGACTTTTTTGAATACTCAGTAACCTTCAGGAGAACAACACCATGACAATCAAAGTCGGTATCAACGGTTTCGGCCGTATCGGACGCATGGCCTTCCGCGCCATTGCCAAGGATTTCAGCAGCGACATCGAAGTCGTCGGCATCAACGATCTGCTGGAGGCGGACTACCTGGCCTACATGCTCAAGTACGACTCCGTGCACGGCAACTTCCCCGGTGATGTCAAGGCAGAGGGCGGCAACCTGGTCGTCGATGGCAAGACCATCCGTCTGACCGCCGAGCGTGACCCGGCCGACCTCAAGTGGGGCGACATCGATGTCGACATCGTGCTCGAGTGCACCGGCTTCTTCCTCACCGAGGAGACCTGCCAGAAGCACATCGACGCCGGTGCCAGGAAGGTCGTCATGTCTGCGCCCTCCAAGGACGGCACGCCGATGTTCGTCTATGGCGTCAACCACGACAGTTACGCCGGTCAGTCCATCGTGTCCGCCGCTTCCTGCACCACCAACTGCCTGGCCCCGATCGCCAAGGTGCTCAACGACAAGTGGGGCATCAAGCGCGGTCTGATGACCACCGTTCATGCCGCCACCGCGACCCAGAAGACCGTGGACGGCCCGTCGATGAAGGACTGGCGCGGTGGTCGCGGCATCCTCGAGAACATCATCCCCTCCTCTACCGGCGCCGCCAAGGCCGTTGGCGTGGTGCTGCCCGAGCTCAACGGCAAGCTGACCGGTATGGCCTTCCGCGTGCCGACCTCCGATGTCTCCGTGGTCGACCTGACCTGCGAACTGGAGAAGGAAGCCACCTATGAGGACATCTGTGCAGCAATGAAGGAGGCCTCCAACACCCCCGGCATCGGCGACACCCTGGCCTACACCGAGGACAAGGTGGTATCCACCGATTTCCGTGGCAATTCCAACTCCTCGATCTTCGACGCCGGCGCCGGCATCCAGCTGGACGGCACCTTCGTCAAGGTCGTTTCCTGGTACGACAACGAATACGGCTACACCTGCAACATGCTGCGCTTCACCAAGCATGTCGCGGCCAACTGATCCGCTGTCGTTCTGACGGTTTCCGTCCCGGCCCCGCGCTTTCTGCGCCGGGCCGGCCGGAACCGTTGCCTGAGGCGACCGCCCGGCCGCCTCAGGCAACGGTTTCAATCACTTTCATTCCCTACTCATCCGCAGGAGATTTTCCCATGTCCTTCATCAAACTGACCGATCTCGACCTGGCCGGCAAGCGCGTGCTGATTCGCGCCGATCTGAATGTGCCGGTCAAGGATGGAAAGGTGACCTCCGACGCCCGCATTACCGCTTCCATGCCGACCATCGAATACTGCGTCAAGCAGGGTGCCCGGGTGATGGTCATGTCCCACCGCGGCCGTCCCACCGAGGGTCAGTACGATGAAGAGAACTCGCTCAAGCCGGTGGCCGAATGCCTGTCCGAAAAGCTCGGCAAGACCGTGCCGCTGATCAAGCATTACCTCGAAAAGACCCCGCAAGTGGGAGAAGGCGAGGTGGTACTGCTGGAGAATGTACGCTTCAACGCCGGCGAAAAGGCCGATGATCCGGAGCTGGCGAAAAAATACGCCGCGCTGTGCGATATCTTCGTGATGGACGCCTTCGGTACGGCGCACCGTGCCCAGGCTTCCACCCACGGCGTTGGCAAGTACGCGCCGGTCGCCTGTGCCGGCCTGTTGCTGGCCGACGAACTGGACAACCTGGCCAAGGCGCTGGCCAACCCGGCGCGCCCGATGGTGGCCATCGTCGGCGGCTCCAAGGTTTCCACCAAGCTGACCGTGCTCGAGGCATTGTCCGAGAAGGTGGATCAGCTGGTGGTCGGCGGTGGTATTGCCAATACCTTCATCAAGGCGGCCGGCTACAATGTCGGCAAGTCGCTGTGCGAAGACGATCTGGTCGATACCGCGAAGATGCTGATGGAGAAGATGAAAGCGCGCGGCGCCAATATCCCGATCCCGACCGATGTGGTGGTTGCCAAGGAGTTTTCCGAGCATGCGGAGGCCACGCTCAAGAAGGTCGATGAAGTGGCCGACGACGACATGATCTTCGACATCGGGCCCGATTCTGCCAACGAGCTGGCGGACATCATCCGTCAGGCCGGCACCATCGTCTGGAACGGTCCGGTCGGCGTGTTCGAATTCGACCAGTTCGGCGAGGGCACCAAGACCATCGCCATGGCCATTGCCGAGGCCGACGGCTTCAGCCTGGCCGGTGGCGGCGATACCATTGCGGCGATCCAGAAATACAACATCTACGACAAGGTGTCCTACATCTCCACCGCGGGTGGCGCTTTCCTCGAGTACCTCGAGGGCAAACCGCTGCCAGCCGTCGTGATGCTGGAAGAGAAGGCAGCCGAACTGGCCAAGTGATGAGCGCCGACGGCACCAATGTCGTTTTGCGGCGGACCAAGATTCTCGCCACTCTGGGTCCGGCCAGCGAATCCGAGGAGATCCTCGACCGGCTGATCAAGGCCGGGGTCGATGTGGTACGGCTGAACTTCTCGCACGGCAGCCCCGAAGAGCACCGCGCCCGCGCTGAAAAGGTGCGCCGCATCGCCGGTCGCAACGACCGCTTCGTCGGCGTGCTGGTGGATCTGCAGGGGCCGAAGATCCGCACCCAGCGGTTCCGCGACGGCAAGGTGCGGCTGAAGAACGGCCAGAGCTTCGTCCTCGACGCCGAGCTGGGTGTCAATGACGGCGATGAACAGGCCGTCGGCATTACCTACCCGAAACTGCCGGATGACGTGAAGCCCGGCGATATTCTGGTGCTCGATGACGGGCTGATCGTACTGCGCGTGGAGCGCATCGAAGGACGCCGGATCATCACCCAGGTGCTGATCGGTGGCGTGCTCTCCGACAACAAAGGCATCAACCTGCGCGGTGGCGGCCTCTCCGCGGAAGCGCTGACCGAAAAGGACAAGGCCGACATCAAGGTGGCGGCCGAGATCGACGCCGACTACATTGCCGTATCCTTTCCGCGCAATGCCGGGGATGTCAAGCTGGCGCGCACGCTGCTGCGCCAGGCCGGCGGCAAGGGCGGGGTGGTGGCCAAGATCGAACGCGCCGAGGCGCTGGACAACATCGACTCCATCATCGATGCATCGGATGCAATCATGATCGCCCGCGGCGATCTGGGCGTGGAGATCGGCGACGACCAGTTGCCGGCGGTGCAGAAGCGATTGATCAAGCTGACCCGCGACCGCAACCGGGTGGTGATCACCGCCACCCAGATGATGGAGTCGATGCGCGAGAATCCGATTCCGACCCGCGCCGAGGTGTTCGATGTGGCCAACGCCGTGCTCGACGGCACCGATGCCGTGATGCTCTCGGCGGAGACCGCCAGCGGCCTCTACCCGGTGGAGACGGTGACCGCGATGTCGCGCATCTGCCGCAACGCGGAACAGCAGACCGCGGCGCTGCGCTCCCATCACCGGCTGGACACCACCTTCAAGCGCGTCGACGAGGCGATCGCCATGGCCAGCATGTACACCGCCAACCACCTCAAGGTGCGCGCCATCGCCTCGCTCACCGAATCCGGTTCCACCGCGCTGTGGATGTCGCGCATCAGCTCCGGCATTCCGATCTATGCCCTCTCCACCCACGAGGAGACCTGCCGCAAAGTGTCGTTGTATCGAGGCGTGACCCCGGTAGACTTTCCGGTGATCGAGGACAACAATCACGCGGCGGCCAACCAGATCGCGATCGATGTCCTGAAGAAGGAAGGCGTGGTCACCGACGGTGATCTCGTCATCATCACCAAGGGTGACCTGATGGGCACCGGAGGTGGCACCAATGCGATGAAGATCGTCAGGGTCGGCGACATGCCGGAACTGGCGGACTGAACGATCAATTCACTCAACAGAGAAAAAGGGGAGTCATTATGGCGCTTATTTCAATGAGACAGTTACTCGACTACGCCGCCGAAAACGATTTCGGCATGCCGGCGTTCAATGTCAACAACATGGAGCAGGTGCATGCCATCATGCAGGCTGCCGACGAGACCAACAGCCCGGTCATCATGCAGGGCAGCGCCGGCGCGCGTTCCTATGCCGGTGAGCCCTTCCTGCGTCACCTGATCACCGCAGCCACCGAGATGTACCCGCACATCCCGATCGTCATGCACCAGGATCACGGCTCCGAGCCGGCGGTCTGCCTGCGTTCCATCCAGTCGGGTTTCACCTCGGTCATGATGGACGGATCGCTGATGCCCGACATGAAGACCCCCTCCACCTTCGACTACAATGTCGAGGTCACCCGCAAGGTGGTCGAAATGGCCCACGCCGGCGGCGTGTCCGTCGAGGGCGAACTGGGCTGCCTGGGCTCGCTGGAAACCGGCGAGATGGGCGAGGAAGACGGCCACGGCGCCGAGGGCAAGCTGGACATGGACCAGCTGCTGACCGATCCCGAGGAAGCTGCCACCTTCGTCGAGCGTACCGGCGTGGATGCCCTGGCCATTGCCATCGGCACTTCCCACGGCGCCTACAAGTTCACCAAGGAGCCGACCGGAGACATCCTCCGCATCGACCGCATCAAGGAAATCCATGCGCGGATTCCCGAGACCCATCTGGTGATGCACGGTTCTTCCTCCGTACCCCAGGAGTGGCTGGAAATCATCAACAACTACGGCGGTGACATGGGCCAGACCTATGGCGTTCCGGTCGAGGAGATCGTCGAGGGCATCAAGCACGGCGTGCGCAAGGTCAATATCGATACCGATCTGCGCATGGCCTCAACCGGCGCGATCCGCAAGCACCTGGCCGACAACCCGAGCAACTTCGACCCGCGCAAGTTCCTCAAGGCCTCCACCGAAGCCATGAAGGAAATCTGCAAGGCGCGTTACGAAGCCTTCGGCTGTGCCGGCCATGCCGACAAGATCAAGCCGAAGTCACTCGAAGAGATGTACAAGTTCTACCTGTAATCTCGATTCGGCTGCTCGAAAAAAGGGAGCCTGGCTCCCTTTTTTCGTTGGGCCCGACGAAAGGAGAAAGTCATGATCATCAAACTGCTGCGCGAAGGCCTGGGCCGGTTGATCGTGTTCATCGACTGGCTGACCCGGCCGAAACCGGTACAGCGCTTGCCGCAACAGCAGCGGCTGGTCGAGGAACAGGTCAGTCACATGAAGCTCTACCAGCTCTATGCCTGCCCTTTCTGCATCAAGACCCGGCGGGTAATGCGACGGCTCAATCTGCCGATCGAAACCCGGAATGTGCACACCGGCAGTCCCTGGCGCGACGAGCTGGAGCAGGGCGGTGGCCGCATCCAGGTGCCCTGCCTGCGCATCGAATCCGATGGCCAGGATGTGTGGATGTACGAATCCTCGGACATCATCCGTTTTCTGGAGCAGCGCTTCGGTGATGGAGCCGAAGCCGCTCAGGCAAACAGGGATGGCGGATAGGGGGTCGGTTCGCCGCCATGGGGGCAATGCAAGACATCGACCCCGACACGCTGGCGTAGCGCTTCCAGATGCTGCGCCCGCGCCTCTCCGGGAAGGGTTTCATTGAGGATCAGCGCGCCCAGTGGCAGCCCTTCATCGCGTGCAGCCCGGCAGGTCAGCAGTGCCTGGTTGATGGCACCCAGACGGTCGGCCACCACGATCACCAGCGGCAGGCCCAGACGGCGCGCCAGATCCGCATTGAGGCCATCCTCGGCCAGTGGCGAATAAAAGCCGCCGGCTCCTTCCACGATCACGAAATCGTCCGGATCCAAACCGGCGCGTACGGCCTGCTCCAGCTCATCCAGCCGCAGGCTCCGTCCTTCCGCGCGCGCCGCTTCATCTGGCGCGGCGGCCAGCCGGAAGCGCAGCGGGGTGACCTGCCGGTGTGGTGCGCTGTCGGCGGCCCGCGCCAGTTGTTCTCCATCGGCCGCGATCAGGCCGTCCCTGCCCTCGGCACAGCCGGACTCCACCGGCTTGCGCGCCTGCACGGCCAGCCCGCGCTGCCGGGCGGCGTGTATCAGCCGGGTGGCGCACCAGGTTTTGCCGACACCGGTATCCGATGCGGTGATGAACAGGCCGTGCATGCCGGTCTCCAAAGAGTGTGGGGGGCTGTCATGGTACTGCACGCGCCTGGCCAGCGTCACCCAGCCGACGAAGCGGGCAAGAATCAGACCGGATGCGGCTGTTCGTGTGCCGGCGCGGGAGTATAATCGCCACCCCTTCCTACAGAGCAGTGGTCATGCAGGACTTCACCATCGGCCAGCGCTGGGTCAGCGCCGGCGAATTGCAACTCGGCATCGGCATGGTGATCGAGGTCGAGCACCGCACGGTGAGCATCATCTTCCCGGCCACCGGCGAGGTGCGCGTTTATGCCAAGCAGAGCGCGCCCCTGTCGCGGGTCGGATTTTCCGAGGGTGACCGCATCAGCGATCAGGACGGGCGTGAACTGAGCGTGCTTTCGGTGGAAGAACAGGGTGGGTTGAAGGTCTACCACTGCATCGATGATGGGGGCGAACCGGTGCGCCTGCCGGAAGGGAAGATCAACAACTTCCTGCAACTCAACCAGCCGTTGCAGCGCCTGCTTAACGGGCAGATTGACTTCAACAAATGGTTCGAGCTGCGCGCACGCACGCGCAAGATCGCCAGCATCCTCGCCGGTTCCGATCTGCAGGGGCTGACCGGCTGCCGCACCAGTCTCATCGACCATCAACTGTACATCGCCCATGAGGTGGCTCGTCGGCATGCGCCGCGGGTGCTGCTGGCCGACGAGGTGGGCCTGGGCAAGACCATCGAGGCCGGGCTGATCCTGCATCAGCAGCTGCTGACCGAACGCGCCCGGAGGGTGCTGATCATCGTGCCGGAAAGCCTGCAACACCAGTGGTTGCTGGAGATGATGCGCCGTTTCAACCTCATGTTCAGCATTTTCGACGCGCAGCGCTGCGCGGCCATCGATGCCGAGCATGCCGATGGAGACGGCCTTGAAAATCCCTTCCACAGCGAACAACTGGTGCTGTGCAGCCTGGAATTCGTCTGTGAAGACGGGGATCGCTTTGCCCAGTTGCTCGACGGCGAGTGGGATCTGATGATCGTCGATGAGGCGCATCACCTGGTGTGGGACGAAACGGCACCCAGCCGTGAATACCGGCGCATCGAACAATTGGCGGCGCGGGTGCCATCGGTATTGTTGCTGACGGCGACACCGGAGCAGCTGGGCAAGGAAAGTCACTTTGCCCGGTTGCGTCTGCTCGATCCCGACCGTTTCAGTGATCTGTCCCATTTCATCGAGGAAGAAGCCCATTACCGGGAGATTGCCGATCTGGTCGATGCCCTGCTGCAGCGTCAGCCGCTGGACAGGGCGCAGCGCAGTCTGCTGGAATCAACGCTGGGCGAGGGCGACAACGGACACTGGCTGGAGCGAATTGACGATGACGACGATGCCCTGGCCGAAACCGCGCGCGCGCATCTGGTGGACCACCTGCTGGACCGTCACGGCGTCGGCCGCGTGCTGTTCCGAAATACCCGTCATGCGGTGCAGGGATTTCCCGAACGCAAGCTGCATCCGGTACTGCTTCCCTTTCCCGAAGTCTACCGGGAACTCTATGCCGAACTGAACGATGAAGACGGGGTCGGCACTGGGGATGCGGAAGACGATCCCCAGTGGCTGCTGTCGCCGGAAATCGTGCTCAAGGCGCTGACCGGTGGTAGCGACCGCTGGACTGGCATGGATCCGCGTGCCGGCTGGCTGGTGGACTTTCTGCGAGCCCATCGCAATGACAAGGTACTGGTCATCTGCGCCAGTGCGGACTCTGCGCTGGATCTGGCGCAGATGATCAAGCGCGACAGTGGCTTGCCAGTGGCCGCCTTTCACGAGGGCTTGAGCCTGGTCGAGCGGGACCGCGCGGCGGCCTGGTTCGCGGACAGGGAGGACGGCGCGCAGGCGCTGATCTGTTCCGAGATCGGCAGTGAAGGCCGCAACTTCCAGTTCGCCCATCAGCTGGTTCTGTTCGATCTGCCCTGGAATCCGGACCTGCTGGAGCAACGCATCGGGCGGCTGGACCGCATCGGCCAGACGGAAACCATCGGCATTCATGTGCCCTGCATGAGCGGCAGTGCCCAACAGGTGATGATGAGCTGGCTGCACGAAGCCCTGAACGCCTTCGAGCAGACCTGTCCGGCCGGGCACAGCGTCTTCATGCAGATGCGCCATGAGCTGCTGCAGGCCCTGAAGCACCCACAGCAGAATGCCGAGGATCTGATCCGCCGCAGCGCCGAAGTGCACCGCGACCTGA
>Ga0256839_1001820_pt1 | contig 25085 bp, 17 predicted proteins | sample 354166metaG_FD_185968 | JGI IMG/M metagenome (GOLD analysis project Ga0256839, IMG submission 185968) | Hydrothermal vent microbial communities from Mid Atlantic Ridge, Atlantic Ocean - 354-166 | ecosystem: Environmental > Aquatic > Marine > Hydrothermal vents | place: Atlantic Ocean: Mid... | reverse complement strand
TGACGATTTTCTCGTCGAGAGCAAATTCAATCTCTTCCATAGAGCCAAAAATCTTGCCCTCACCCGGCTCTTTTTCTTTTTCCAGCGACAGATAATAAAGACCAAGAACAATATCCTGCGATGGCACGATAATCGGCTTGCCATTGGCGGGCGAGAGAATGTTGTTGGTGGACATCATCAACACCCGCGCTTCCAATTGCGCTTCCAGCGACAATGGCACATGAACCGCCATCTGGTCGCCATCAAAATCGGCATTAAAGGCGGTACAAACCAGCGGATGCAGGTTGATGGCCTTACCTTCGATCAGCTTTGGCTCAAATGCCTGAATACCAAGACGGTGCAAGGTTGGCGCACGATTCAGCATCACCGGATGTTCGCGAATAACTTCGTCGAGAATATCCCAAACTTCCGGGCGCTCTTTTTCAACCAGTTTCTTGGCCTGCTTCACGGTTGCCGAAAGCCCCTTGGCGTCAAGGCGCGAATAGATAAACGGTTTGAAGAGTTCCAGTGCCATTTTCTTCGGCAGGCCACATTCATGGAGTTTCAGCTCCGGCCCAACCACAATCACCGAACGACCGGAATAGTCGACGCGCTTACCCAGCAAGTTCTGGCGGAAACGGCCCTGCTTGCCTTTCAGCATATCGGACAGGGATTTTAGCGGACGCTTATTGGTGCCGGTAATAACCCGGCCACGACGACCATTGTCAAACAGCGCATCCACAGATTCCTGCAACATGCGTTTTTCATTGCGGACAATGATATCGGGTGCACGCAATTCGATAAGCCGCTTAAGACGGTTATTCCGGTTGATCACCCGACGATAGAGATCGTTCAAATCAGAGGTTGCAAAACGGCCCCCATCCAGCGGCACCAGCGGCCGCAATTCCGGCGGGATCACCGGAATGACCGTCATGATCATCCATTCAGGCTTATTGCCGGAATTGATAAAACTTTCGATCAGCTTCAGGCGCTTGGCCAGTTTTTTCGGTTTCAGTTCAGAGGTTGTTTCCGCAATTTCCTGGCGGATCTGGTCGCATACGGCCTCCAGATCCATACTCATGAGAATTTCACGAATGGCTTCCGCGCCAATGCCGGCGGTAAAGCTGTCATCGCCATATTGTTCCTGCGCTTCGAGATATTCATCTTCTGTGAGCAGTTCATTGGGCTGCATCGGCGTCAGGCCTGGCTCAATGACGATATATTTTTCGAAATACAAAACCCGCTCGACATCTTTCAAGGTCATGTCGAGGAACATGGAGATGCGGCTTGGCAAGGATTTCAGGAACCAGATATGCGCAACCGGCGCCGCCAGTTCGATATGGCCCATGCGCTCCCGGCGTACTTTGGACAGGGTTACCTCAACGCCGCATTTCTCGCATACGACGCCTTTATATTTCATCCGCTTATATTTGCCGCACAGACATTCATAATCTTTGACCGGGCCAAAAATCCGCGCACAAAAAAGGCCATCTTTTTCCGGTTTAAAGGTCCGGTAATTGATGGTTTCCGGCTTTTTGATCTCCCCGAACGACCAGGACAGAATTTTCTCTGGGCTAGCCAGCGAGATTCTAATCTGGTTAAAAGTCTGCTGGGTAGCCAGCGGGTTGAACACATTGGCGAGTTCCTGAGACATAATGTCCTCTCCTGAATGCCGGCGGCTTTGCTTAACGGTTAGCCGCGAAAGGATTAATTCTTTTAAAAACACCTGCCCGACCCCTGCCGGGCAAGTGCTTAATGACTAGCGATTTTGCAATTCAACATTAAGACCAAGGGAACGCATCTCCTTGACCAGAACATTGAAACTTTCCGGAATACCTGCTTCAAAATTGTCATCACCGCGTACAATAGCTTCGTAGACTTTGGTCCGACCAGCCACATCGTCGGATTTGACCGTGAGCATTTCCTGCAAAGTATAGGCAGCACCATAGGCTTCGAGCGCCCAAACTTCCATTTCACCAAAGCGTTGACCACCAAATTGCGCCTTACCGCCCAGCGGTTGCTGGGTAACAAGTGAATATGGTCCAATCGAACGGGCGTGGATTTTATCATCCACCAAATGATGCAGTTTCAGCAGATATTTATAGCCGACGGTTACAGGCCGTGCGAATTTTTCACCGGTGCGACCATCAAACAAAGTGACCTGCCCGCTTTCGGACAAACCCGCCTTGTTCAACATTTCGACAATGTCTTTTTCGTCTGCGCCGTCAAAAACCGGCGTTGCAATCGGAATACCCTTGGTCAGATTGCCACCAAGCTCGATCAGTTCTTCATCGCTTGACGGTAATTCCTGATCATCACCATAAATATCTTTCATTTTGGCGATATATTTGTCACGAGCACCGGAGCGTTTGAACTCTTCCAACACTTCGCCAATCTGGCGGCCAAGGCCACGACAGGCCCAGCCGAGATGGGTTTCCAGAATCTGCCCGACATTCATCCGCGATGGCACCCCAAGCGGGTTCAGCACAAAATCAACCGGCGTCCCATCATCAAGAAACGGCATATCTTCCATCGGCGCAATTTTGGAAATCACACCTTTATTGCCGTGGCGGCCAGCCATCTTGTCGCCCGGTTGCAGCTTGCGCTTCACCGCCACAAAAACCTTGACCATCTTCATTACACCCGGAGGCATTTCATCGCCCCGTTGCAGCTTGTCGACCTTGTCTTCAAAGCGCGCTTCGAGACGGTCCCGGCTTTGATCATATTGCTTTTTCAGGCCCTCGATCTGCTCTTGGGCTTTTTCATTGCCAAGGGCGATTTTCCACCATTGACCACGAGACAATTCCGCCAGCGCGGCCTCGGTAACGCGGCCTGTCTCCATGCCCTTCGGCCCGGAAACAGCTTCCTTGCCAAGCAGAATATCTTTCAAGCGCCCAAAAATATTGCGCTCAAGAATAGCAAGCTCGTCATCGCGGTCTTTGGCAAGGCGTTCAATTTCCTCGCGTTCAATCGCAATAGCACGCTCGTCTTTTTCAACACCATGACGGTTAAACACCCGCACCTCGACAACCGTGCCGGACGTGCCCGGTGGCAGGCGCATGGAGCTGTCACGAACATCGGCCGCTTTTTCACCAAAAATCGCCCGCAGCAATTTTTCTTCCGGCGTCATCGGGCTTTCACCCTTTGGCGTAATTTTGCCAACCAGAATATCGCCCGGATGCACTTCAGCGCCAATCGCGACAATCCCGGCCTCATCGAGATTGCGCAAGGCTTCTTCGGATGTGTTGGGAATATCGCGGGTAATTTCCTCAGGACCAAGCTTGGTATCGCGGGCGGCGATTTCAAACTCTTCAAGGTGGATCGAGGTAAAGACATCATCGCGCACAATGCGCTCTGAAATCAGGATCGAATCCTCAAAATTATATCCGTTCCATGGCATAAAGGCGACGAGGACATTTTTACCCAAAGCCAATTCACCAAGATCGGTTGACGGGCCATCAGCGATAATATCCCCGCCCTCAACCCGATCACCAATCCGCACCAATGGGCGCTGATTGATACAGGTCGATTGGTTGGAACGCTGGAACTTGCGTAAATTGTAAATATCAACGCCGGGCTTGGAATGGTCTTTTTCTTCTGTCGCGCGCACAACGATACGGGTTGCATCAACCTGCTCGATGACGCCCGGACGACGGGCAAAAACCGCGGCGCCGGAATCCCGGGCCACAACTTTTTCCATTCCCGTGCCAACCAAAGGCGCTTCGGCCTTGATCAATGGCACCGCTTGGCGTTGCATATTCGAGCCCATCAAAGCGCGGTTGGCGTCATCATTTTCCAAAAACGGAATAAGCGCCGCAGCCACCGAAACCAATTGTTTGGGCGAGACGTCAATATAGGCAACTTCATCACGCGATACCAAGGTCGGCTCACCATTGACCCGGCAATTAACCAACTCATTGACCAACATGCCCTTATCGTCAACGCTGGCATTGGCCTGGGCAATCGCAAAGCGCTGCTCTTCCATAGCCGAGAGGTAAACAACCTCATCGGTGACACGGCCATTTTCCACGCGCCGATAAGGGCTTTCAATAAAGCCGTATTTATTGACCTGCGCATGGGTCGCCAAGGAATTGATAAGACCGATATTTGGCCCTTCCGGCGTTTCAATCGGGCAGATGCGGCCATAATGGGTTGGATGCACATCGCGCACTTCAAAGCCGGCACGCTCGCGGGTCAACCCGCCGGGGCCAAGCGCTGACAGGCGGCGCTTATGGGTGATTTCAGACAATGGATTGGTCTGGTCCATAAATTGCGATAATTGCGAAGAGCCGAAAAACTCACGCACGGCTGCCGCAGCCGGCTTGGCGTTGATCAGATCATGGGGCATGATCGTATCGATCTCGACCGATGACATCCGCTCCTTGATCGCCCGCTCCATACGCAACAACCCGATGCGATATTGATTTTCCATCAATTCCCCAACCGAACGCACGCGGCGATTGCCAAGATTGTCGATATCGTCAACCTCACCCTTGCCATCGCGCAGATCTGCCAGCGTTTTCAAAACCGCCAGAATGTCTTCCTTGCGCAAAACCCGCAAATCATCGGGCACATCGGTAAAGCCAAGGCGCATATTCATTTTTACCCGCCCGACAGCCGACAAATCATAGCGCTCGCCATCAAAGAACAGGCTCGAGAACAAAGCTTCTGCGGTTTCCAGCGTTGGCGGTTCGCCCGGACGCATGACCCGATAAATATCAATCAGCGCCATATCCCGATTGGAGTTCTTGTCCGCCGCCAATGTGTTGCGCAGATAGCCACCGCGGGTCAGGTGATCAATATCCAGCGTTTCAAAGCTGTCGATACCCAGCTCGGCCAACTCTTCCAGTTTTTCGAGCGTAATCTCGTCCCCGGCCTCTGCATAAAGCTCGCCGGTTTCACGATTCACGAGATCACAGGCAAAATAGCGCTCAGCCATTTGCTCATCGGTCAGCAATAATTGTGCAACCTTGTCTTCTTTGAGCTTCTTGATGGTGCGGGCCGTAATTTTCTTGCCCGCCTCGACCACAACCTTGCCATTTTTCGCATTGATCAGATCATAATCAAATTTCGCACCCTTGAGGCTGTCCTCATTGACCGGCATGGTCCAGCCGCCTTTTTTGACGCGCTTGTGCTCGACCCGCTTGTAGAAAGCATCGAGAATATCTTCCTCATCCATGCCCAGCGCATAAAGAATGGTTGTCGCCGGCAGTTTGCGACGACGGTCGATGCGCACATTGATAATGTCCTTGGGGTCAAACTCAAAGTCCAACCAGGAACCGCGATAAGGAATAACCCGGGCCGCAAATAACAGCTTGCCAGAGGAATGGCTCTTGCCCTTGTCATGATCGAAAAACACACCCGGCGAGCGGTGCATTTGCGAAACGATGACCCGCTCGGTGCCATTGATGATAAAAGTACCATTATCGGTCATCAAGGGCATGTCGCCCATATAGACGTCTTGCTCTTTGATATCGCGCACGGATTTGGCACCGGTTTCCTCATCCACATCAAACACCACGAGGCGCAAAGTCACCTTTAGTGGCGCTGAATAGGTCATATCCCGCTGCTGACATTCCTCGGTATCGAATTTCGGATCCTCAAAGACATAAGAGACATATTCAAGAAATGCCGTCTCGTTGAAATCGGAAATGGGAAATACGGATCGGAACACCGCTTCCAGTCCATCGCGTGAGCGATCCTCCGGTTTTGCAAAACGTTGCAAGAAGGCTTCATAGGAGTTTTTCTGAACCTCGATCAGATTCGGCATGGAGATAGCATCTCCAATGCGTCCAAAACTCTTCCGAATACGCTTTTTTTCAACGAAAGATTGAGCCATCTTTGTTGTCCTCTATCATGGTAAAATGAACTTGCCCCACAAGCAAAATGCCGGGAATTTGCGCCTGAATTCGAGACGCGCAAAAACCCGCGATTAAGGACGACCCTTAACCCGCGAGAGCGTAGTTCAAAATTTGTTCAATAAATATATGTCGCACGTGCCGCCAAGCCTGTTTCCCCGCACTCCCTCGCAAGGAGGCAGAACGGGGGGAAGAACGAAAGCTTTAGTCGGGTCGGACCAGTATCGCAAGAGGGAATCTATGAAAATTTCCCCACAATACACTGCCAGACCATAGCGAAGACCTGTTTTACCGCAAGATCGCCGCCCAACCCTCTGAAAAGCCAAGATAAATGCCCCGGCTCGGCCAATAAAGGCAAGGCTGGGACCTGTTCATCAGGGAAGCCCCCCAAGACAGCTTCAAGACAGCTTCTTGGCGAGGGCTCGCCCCTTTTAGCCGCTCTGCGAGACTATTTAACCTCGACCTTGGCGCCGGCTGCTTCCAGCTTGCCCTTGATCTCTTCGGCTTCGTCCTTGGAGACGCCTTCCTTGACCGGCTTGGGAGCGCTTTCGACCAGCTCTTTGGCCTCTTTCAGACCAAGGCCGGTAATGCCGCGAACCTCTTTGATCACATTGATTTTGCTGCTGCCCATATCGGCCAGAATAACATCAAATTCGGTCTTTTCTTCAGCCGCACCGCCATCGCCAGCACCACCAGCAACCATAACAGCACCACCGGCAGCCGGCTCGATGCCATATTCGTCTTTGAGGATGTCTTTCAGCTCATTGGCTTGAATGAGGGTGAGATTGACCAGTTCTTCAGCAAGTTTTTTAAGATCAGCCATGGATTTCGTTCCTTAAATGTTAGCCCGCAAATTGCGGGGTTTTCGTATAAAAGCTATCAGCCTTACGCGTCTTCGCGTTCGGCCAGGGTTTTGGTAATGCTGGCGAGATTGGCGCCCGGTGCCGTGATGGCCCCCGCAATATTCGCCCCCGGTGCCATCAGGCAGCCGACAATTTGTGAGAGAACTTCCTCCCGTGAAGGCATTTTCGACAGAGCCACAACGCCTTTTTCATCAAGCGGGGTATCACCCATAACACCGCCAAGCAGGACCAGCCGGTCATTCTGCTTGGCAAAATCAGCCAATATCTTCGGCGCTGTAATCGGGTCTTCCGAATAGCAAAGCACGGTCGGGCCGGTGAACAGGTCAGAGATTTTCTCCCCTGATTTGCCTTTAACGGCAATTTTGACAAGGCGGTTCTTGACCACCTTCATACCCCCGCCCGCTTCACGCATATCATTGCGCAGGGCAGAGATTTCGGAAACTGTCAGACCGAGATTATGAACAACAACAACGACTTCGTGATTATCGAAGACATTGCCAATCCACTCGACGGACTCTTCCTTTTTGGATCGTGCCATTGGCATAAGAGCAAAGACCTTCCAGTTAATCTGCGTCGAGACCAAAGAACGTAAAATACCCCCTGATCTCTTGAACAATGAAACGGCCAGACAGGACAAAACCCGCGCCAGCCGCTTTCGCGACACCCCTCCCCGGAACAGTTAAAGGGAACGTTTTGACACGCAAATTTGCGCAACAAAAAAGCCCCTCCCGAACCGGAAAGAGCCTGTCCATAAAGATGGCGTAAAAGAACGGCCACACGAGCACCAGACTCGCCAGAAATCCGTTCATTTTCTGCCTATATGAGGGATATTTTAAGCGCTATTGGCCCTTTCAGACCGGAAACGCCCCTCATGGTCTCGGGACAGGGTGAAATTCAGGGCAAGCCCCAGACTTCGAGGGGCTTATGGCGCAAAAGAAAATTCCCGTCAAGGACCACCCGACCAAAAATCCCTCAATAATTCTGCTATCTGCCAGAGAATCCTTGCCGACACGCAACATAATAAATATATTACAGTCAGGTAATGTTTTAGGGGCATATCAAGGGAGTTAGGGCATGGCACAAAGAAAATTCGACCTGCAACCATTATTTGTAGAACCCCTGTTCAAAACCAATATTGGCGACATCATCACCCCTGATCAGGTCGCATGGCTAAAAGGGCTAAAACTGATCCGCAACCGCACCAATTTCATCACCGAGGACCTCTATATTTTTGAAAAAACAGAAATGGCCTCGGTCAAAACCGCCATTCAGGAAATGCTCGACCTCTATGCCAGGGAAGTGTTGGGTGTGCCCCATAAGCTTTATGTGACCCAAAGCTGGGTTTTGATGAACGAGCCAGGCATTGGCATGCATGCCCACACCCACTCAAACTCTGTGGTATCGGGTTCACTCTATTTTACGGATATGCCAAAACCAAACCCGAAAATGGTGTTCAACAAGCATCGCACCTATCAGCAAATAGAACTGACACCGGAGCGCGAAAAAACCAATATCTATAATACGACGGTGAATGTGGTGGAGCCGAAAAAAGGCGATCTGGTCCTGTTCTCCTCAAGCCTGCAGCATTATGTAGAGCCCAATATGTCCAACCAGAAACGCTATTCCATCGCCTTCAACACCTTCATCAAAGGCAAGCTCGGCGATTATCGCGATGTCTCGGAATTGCAGTTGTAGGGCCTGGCCCTTCAATTCACCAACAAGATAAAAACCCCGCACCATTTCTGGTGCGGGGTGTGTTATTCGGGGGCTTTGGGCTGCGATCGCGGCGACCCGCGCGAACTAGAGCTTTTTCGGTTTTGATTGAATCAAAACCGGGCTCTAATTTTTTGTTTTTGAGTACTTCTTGTCCGAAAACCGGCCTCATCCTGAGCTTGTCGAAGGACCCACTTTTCGCAGAAGTGCTCTAACTACTCAGCGCGTCACTGGTGTCAACGCTGACGCCCGGACCCATGGTTGAGCTGAGCCCGATTTTCTTGATGAATGTGCCCTTGGCCCCTGTTGGCTTGGCCTTATTCACCGCTGCCACAAAAGCGCGAATATTTTCTTCCAGGGCCTTCTCGTCAAAGCTGGCCTTGCCAATGCCCGCATGGACGATACCGGCTTTTTCAACCCGGAATTGCACCGCTCCGCCTTTGGCATCTTTGACCGCCTTGGTAACATCGGGTGTCACCGTGCCGACCTTGGGATTTGGCATCAGGCCACGCGGACCAAGCACCTTACCCAAACGCCCAACCAGCGGCATCATATCCGGCGTTGCGATAACCCGATCAAAATTGCTTTCGCCCTTTTGAATGGCTTCCATCAAATCTTCCGCGCCAACCAGCTCGGCACCAGCGGCCTTGGCTTCTTCGGCTTTATCGTCACGGGCAAAAACCGCAACGCGCACGGATTTACCGGTGCCATTGGGCAGGTTGACCACGCCGCGCACCATCTGATCCGAATGGCGCGGGTCTACACCCAAATTCATGGCAATTTCGATGGTTTCATCAAATTTTGCTGTGGCGTTTTCTTTGACGGTTTTTACCGCTTCGCTCACGCTGTGGGATTTACTCCGATCAACCTTTTCGTTGATGGCTTTCATTCTTTTTCCAAGTGCCATGATTTAAGCCTCCACTGTCAGACCCATCGCGCGGGCAGAGCCCTCGATGATTTTTGTTGCTGCGTCGAGATCATGGGCGTTCAGATCTTTGAATTTTGCTTCGGCAATCTCACGGCATTGTGCCAATGTCACCGTGCCGGCGCTTTCACGCCCTGGCGTTGCACCACCCTTTTTGAGTTTCGCCGCACGCTTCAGATAGTAAGAAGCGGGTGGTGTTTTCATCTCAAAGGTGAAAGATTTGTCGGTGTAAATGGTCAAAACCGTCGGGATTGGCATCCCTTTTTCCATCTCTTGCGTAGCGGCATTAAACGCTTTGCAAAATTCCATAATATTAACACCGCGCTGGCCAAGCGCCGGGCCGATAGGCGGCGACGGATTGGCGGCACCAGCAGGCACCTGTAGTTTCAAATAGCCTTGTAGTTTTTTAGCCATAATAAGCCTTCTTGAGGTTCTGGCCGCGTTCCCCGCCGGCATTTGCCTTGCGGATCCTGTGGCCGTTGAAGGGTCGTGGTCTGGTCAAAGCTGGTCTTTGCTCTTTCCTCCCACGGGTGAATTTGTCGGCTTTTAGGAGCAAAAGGCCCCTTGCGCAAGGGGCAAAAGCCGAAATCACCAAAGTGGTCGTTTCGGGGCTAATCCTTGAGAAGAAAGAGAAGAAAGGAAATCGGGGCACCCTATTCAAAGGGGGAGAGAGAGAGAGAACCGGGTGCCCCGTTCCATCCCGGCAGAACCGGAATATTGCTAGTCTAGGCGAGGTCAAACCGTCCTGCAACCTTACAAAATGGTGAGATTTAACAAATCACAGTTAATTTATATGCCCAAAGGCATATATTTAGGCGCCCTTTTCAACCTGACCAAATTCCAGTTCAACCGGTGTTGCCCGCCCGAAAATTGAGACCGCCACTTTAACCCGCGCAGCGTCCATATCGACATCTTCAACAATGCCCGAAAAGGAGGCAAAAGGTCCGTCAATAACCCGGACGGTCTCGCCAACCTCATAAAGAACCGTTGGCCGTGGACGCTCCACTGTCTCGTCAATAACACCGATAATGCGATCAACTTCCTTCTGGCTAACCGGTAACGGCTTTTTACCGGTACCCAAAAAGCCGGTCACTTTGGGGACTTCATTGATCAAATGATAGGTCTGGTCTGTCAGCACCATTTTTACCAGCACATAGCCCGGGAAAAAGCGTCTTTCGGTTTCAACCTTGCGCCCCCGACGAATTTCCGTGACATTTTCGGTGGGCACCATGATCTCTTCGATCATGTCCTCAAGACCTTTATCCTTGGCGGCTTGCATAATCGCATCAGCGACTTTCTTTTCGAAATTCGAATAAGCGTGAACGATATACCATTTGGCTGTTTGAGACATAAATTCAATCCGTGATGTTAAAAAAATAGTTCTGGCTGGTTTTCAAATATCGCAACGGGTCAGACGCACCCTAACCAAGCGAGAGAATCAGTTGCACAATCTCGCGGGCGGCCCAATCAACCACAAAGAAAAAGGCCGACATGACAACCACCATAATCAGCACCATAATGGTTGACACCATGGTTTCATTCTTGGAAGTCCATGTAACTTTTCTTACCTCGGCCCGCACCTGACGAATAAACTCCCACGGGCCAACGGATGGCTTTTTCACCGGTGCGGCCGTGTCGGCATTTTTGCTTTCCGTTGAAGGAAGCCTGGTCTTCTTTTTTGAATTTTTCGCCATCACTTTTCTCTCGACTTTAGTACAGGATAGAAATTTCTATCCTCTTCTTCTGGCGCTATGTTCACCGCACCATTGTTTCGCCTTGGATGTCGGGAACATGTCGCCCTCCATCGCTGTTCGCACTATCGGATAGCGCCTGCACTCACCCTTACTGGCCCCCACGCGGTCAATTTCGACCCGCCCATTCCAACTGTCCTTATAAGCTGCCCAGAAATCACAAGTTTCACACTTCAAATCCTGCATTCTACCCTAAATCCTCCATGGCCTCAAAAAACACCCAGCCTCCAAGCTATCCCCTTAGTCAACTGGCAGCATATGGCCGGGTTCTGCACTTGGCAGTTTCAATGGATATCCGGCATGTCAGGGAGAATGGCATAGGTAGAGACTTCCCCGGAGAAGTCAAGACGGCCTCGCTTTTAGAGTCTTTTCGGTTTTGATTGAATCAAAACCGGGCTCTAAGTCTTTGTTTTTGAGCACTTCTTATCCGAAAACCGGCCTCATCCTGAGCTTGTCGAAGGACCCACTTTCGGGAAGTGCTCTAACAAAGAGAACAAATTGGCATTTTAAAAGGCCCCAACCCCTCTTCTGGCGGGGTCCTGCGAGGGGAAACAGGACCGGACAAAGAGGAATTGGGGCCGGAGGAACGCCTTTTTTAAGCGTGAAGGCTCTTTTATGGCCTTGTTGCCTTAAAAATTAGCGCCAATGGTCAGCCACATTTTCTTGGTATCGGTGGCAAAGCTGTCAGCATTATAATCGGCATATTTGAGCGCCACATAATAATTCTTGCTGATTTTCTTGCTCACCTGCAGATCCCATTCGCTGCCATAATCCGCCCCGCCAGTGTCAGCCGAGAAATCATGATAGATGGCATCAAATTTGATCCCTTTCATGGCGCCTTCAATTTCAGGCTTCCAGGAGAAGGCTACATAAGTGTCCTTGAGGCCGGTTCCGGGTGTTGCCAGAAACTTGTCGGCCCAACCATTAAACTTGTGCAAGGTCGCCAGAGGGGTCTGGAAAGCAACGCCATTATCAGCGCCCAGAACCTCATAGCCAATCTTGCCGGTCAGGCCGTTGGCCGACAGACCGGCTGAAACCAGCGTGTAATTGGCGGTATAGGCGTTGGGATTATTGCCGGCATCGCTTTGGCTGGCAAATTCAAGCTCATAGATGAATTTGGCGCCGCTATCGCCAAAATCCTGCTTGCCTTCAAGGCGCGCACCGATTGTGTTGCTGGAAAGACCAAAAACCGGCGCATCATCCAGATCGATAAACAGGCCATAGCCGGTCAGCTTGCCGATGCCAAAGCCTTCATATTCCGCGTTGACGATATGGGTCGACGTGCCAAGATCACCAAAGGGATGGTCATTGCCGAAAATGCGATTGACGTTCCAGACATAACCATAGGTCAGCTTTAAATCCTTGATCGATTGATTGACCGCGCCAACCATATCCCAGGTTTGATCATTTTGACGCCAACCAACAGTGCCGACAAAGCGCTGATTGTTGAAATTAAGCGCTGTGCGTCCGGCAATCAAAACCGTATCGGCAATGCCTTTATAGGCAATATAGGCCTGATTAACATCTGTGATAAGCGGGTCGGCAATGACCGGATATTGCGCCTTGCCATTGACCGTGGAATTATAATCACCAATGCCAACTTGTGAGACATTATCAAATTCGATGACACCGAAAAAATCGTTCCAGTCCCCGGTTTGATATTTCAGTTTAATGCGCAGGGTCGAGGCTGTCGCATCCTGGGCAAAGCCCGTCTGATCAACGGTTTCATAGCGATAACGAAAATTGATATTGGCCTTGCCGCCCATAATCGCTTCAGCAAGCGTGTTATTGGTTTTCGGCGCCTCTACTTTTTCGGGGCCGGTTGCCGCTTGTGCTGCCCCTGCTCCAAGAATGAAAAGTCCTAAAGATAAAGCAATGGATTTCTTACCCATGATCTGCCCCAATTCTGGTTTGAGCTGCTAGAGCCTGTTCGGTTTTGATGGAATCAAAACCGGGCTCTAAATCTTTGTTTTGACGCGTTTCCGGACGGATAACCGGTATCCACTTATCCTGGAAACGCTCTGGAAAACTACACCTTCACCTCTAGGCCCAAACGCAAAGCAAATGCTTGATGAAGATCAAGCATTTGCTTTTTTTATGTTGTTTTTTAAGCTTTATTCTTTACCCGCGCTTGCGCACAATCTGATAGCCCGGACGCAGGATATATTTGATCGGCGCACTGAACATATGCACCAGGCGGGTGAACGGAAAAATCAAGAAAATCGTCAAACCGAGAATGATATGCAGTTTAAATATCATCGGCTCATGGGCGACAAAATCAGCCGCACCACCGCGGAATGTCACGATATGCTGGGCCCATTCCGCCAGCGCTATCATCGATTCGCCATTGGTGCTTTTGGCCGATTCCGGAATTGTCAGCAGGCCGAGAATGAGTTGCACAAATAGCAATAATAAAATGAACATATCCATGAATTTGGTGGTTGCCCGCACCCGGTCATTGGTGGTGCGCCGCCAGATCAAAATCACCATGCCGACAAAAGCCATGGCGCCAAAAATACCACCGGCGGTCATCGCAAGAAGCTGTTTTTGTCCGGCGGTTATAAAGGGTTCATAAACCGCATGGGGCGTGAGCAGGCCGACCAGATGGCCAAAGAACAATAAAATGATACCCACATGGAACAGATTACTGCCAAGGCGCAGCCCTTTGCGCGACATCAACTGGCTGGAATCGGCTTTCCATGAATAGGGGTCACGATCATAGCGCAACAAGGAACCGAGAAACAGGCTGGCCAAAGCGATATAGGGAAAAATACCGAAGAAGAAAGTGTTGAGAAATTCACTCATGACTGCCCCCTTAAATTATGTGTTGCATGAATAGCAGGATTTGTCGGCAAGGCGCCATCGGCGCAAGTGCCACATTCGGGGGCACCGCCAAAGGCTTCCGGCTCTTCCCATTCCTTGTCCAACTCATCCAGAGTTTGAATATTGGGCAGAGCCGCATCCGCCGCCTTCAAAATATCTGCCTTGGATAATTTCGCCCCGGAAAGCGCGACAATTGCATCCATGACACTCGCATAACCGCTTTGTCGGCGGCGTAATTTCTCCGCCATAGTGGCAATAACGGGCGCTGCCTGGGCCAGCGTTTCGCGCCCCTCCTCCGGTTCGCAAATAGAGATGAACTCAAGAAATAGCGGCAGATAATCCGGCAATTCTCCAACTCCTATCTGCAGGCCCTTTTCAGCATAACGCTCGGTCAGGTCAATCATCGCCTGACCGCGAAACCGCGATTCCCCGTGCACATGCTCAAACAAATGCAGGCAATGGGCGCGACCACGGTCAAAAATATCCACATAGGATTCCTGCGCCTGCAATAGGTCCAGCGCAGCCAATTCATCCATAAAAGCCAATAAAGGCTTTAAGGTTTTTTCTTTCAAAAATCCGTCTTCGCGCAGGACATCCTGCAAGGCGGGCATTTGGACCTGTAACTCAGTACCCGGATAAGCAAGCAATCGGGAAAGGACACGTAAACTTCTCATCGCGGACCTCCTTTCTTGCCCCAGCCATCGCCGGCAGTTTGTCCCCCGCGCGGATTGCCATTCATGGTATTGGCATGGGTTTGTGAACCGAACAGATTAGCCTTTGGAGCCTCACCGCCATGACAGCCATTGCCGAAACTGAAACCGCATTCCGCTTTGGTTTCAAAGGCAATTTCATGATCAAACGGCCCATCGCCCGCATATTCCCGGTGATTGGTGGGGATGACAAAGCGATCTTCATAATTGGCAATCGCCATCATCTGATACATATCGGCCATTTCATCGGTGCTCATGCCAAGACGTTGCAGTAGGCGTTCATCGGTAAAGCCCTCAACGGTTTTAGCGCGCATAAAGGACCGCATCCCCATCATCCGCTCCAACGCAGAAACAATGGGTGCTTCGTCCCCTGCGGTCAGCAGATTGGCGAGATATTTCACCGGAATGCGCAAGGATTTGACATCGGGCAACATCCCGTCACTGCCCAGCATACCGGTTTCATGGGCTGATTGAATGGGTGATAAGGGCGGCACATACCAGACCATTGGCAGTGTGCGATATTCCGGATGCAATGGGAAAGCAATTTTCCATTCCATTGCCATTTTATAGACCGGCGAGCGTTGTGCTGCTTCCAGCCATGCCTCCGGCACGCCATCCTCGCGGGCACGGGCCAGAACTTCCGGGTCATTGGGGTCAAGGAACAAATCACATTGCGCCTGATAGAGATCTTCTTCATCAGGCACCGAGGCCGCTTCTTTTATCTTGTCGGCATCATAAAGCAGCACGCCAAGATAGCGGATACGACCAACACAGGTTTCCGAACACACCGTTGGTTCCCCCGCCTCAAGGCGCGGATAACACAAAGTGCATTTTTCCGATTTACCGGACTGCCAGTTGAAATAAATTTTCTTGTAAGGGCAGCCCGAAACGCACATCCGCCAGCCGCGGCATTTGTCCTGATCAATCAAGACAACTCCATCTTCTTCGCGCTTATAAATCGCACCCGATGGGCACGACGCGACACAGGCCGGGTTGAGGCAATGCTCACACAGGCGCGGCAGATACATCATGAAGGTGTTTTCAAATTCACCATAGATCTGCTTTTCCATCTCGCCGAAATTATAATCCGCCGAGCGTTTTTCAAACTCGCCACCCAGAATCTCTTCCCAGTTCACACCCCAGACGGGCGCTTCCTTGGTTTTGCCGGTAATCGCCGATTTCATTCGTGCCGTTGGCACGGTGCGCGATTCCTTGGCGGTTTTCAGATGATCATATTCATAAGTAAAAGGCTCATAATAATCATCAATTTCCGGCAGGTTGGGGTTTGCAAAAATCTGCGCCAGCAGGCTTGCCTTGCCGCCAGCCTTTGGTTTCAACTTGCCGGATTTTGTCCGCTCCCAGCCCCCTTTCCATTCCGACTGATCTTCCCAGTTTCGCGGATAGCCAAGACCGGGCTTGGTTTCCACATTATTGAACCAGGCATATTCAACGCCGGATCTGGAGGTCCAGACATTTTTGCAAGTGATAGAGCAGGTGTGGCACCCGATACATTTGTCGAGATTTAGCACCATGCCGATTTGTGCACGAATGGTCATTTTGCTACCCCCTGATTGATATCGAGATTGATTGACTGGCCTTCCTTATAGGGTTCTTCCATCCAGTCGAGTTTGGGGGCTTTGCGGACGATAACAAATTCATCGCGATTGGAGCCAACCGTACCGTAATAATTAAAGCCCCAGGCCAATTGCGCATAGCCGCCAATCATATGGGTCGGCTTGACGACGGCACGAGTGACCGAGTTATGAATCCCGCCGCGCTGTTTGGTAATCGCATTGCCCGGCGTGTTCATGGTTTTTTCCTGCGCATGATACATCATGCTCATGCCTTCCGGCACACGCTGGGAGACAACCGCCCGGGCAGAAATAGCGCCATTGGCATTATAAACCTCGATCCAGTCATTATCCTCGACATCGATTTTCTTCGCATCAATTTCCGAAATCCAGATAATCGGCCCACCCCTGTTCATGGTCAGCATCAGAAGATTATCGGAATAGGTGGAGTGGATGCCCCATTTCTGGTGCGGCGTAATCCAGTTCAGTGCTATCTGTTTGGACGATCCGCCAAGATCCTCAATCGTCGAATTGATCGAGCGGGTTGATATTGGCGGCTTATAGACGCAAAGCGTCTCGCCAAAATCACGCATCCATTCATGATCAATATAGAATTGTTGTCGCCCGGTCAGGGTGCGCCACGGTATCAGCTCATGGACATTGGTATAGCCGGCATTATAGCTGACATGCTCATCTTCCAGACCCGACCATGTGGGCGAAGATATGATTTTACGTGGTTGTGCCTGCACATCCCGGAAGCGGATTTTTTCATCTTCCTTGGGCCGCGCCAGATGGGTGTGGTCGCGACCGGTAAATTCGCTGAGCGCCGCCCAGGCCTTGACCGCCACTTCCCCATTGGTTTCCGGCGCCAGACTCAGCACAACCTCGCAGGCATCAATCGCCGATTCGATTTTCGGCTGCCCTTTGGATATGCCCTCTTTGCGCACCGTATGGTTTAGCTGCCCAAGAAGTTTAATCTCATCCTTGGTATCCCAGCCAATCCCCTTGCCGCCATTGCCAAGCTTGGCCATGAGCGGACCAACGGAAGTAAACATATCATAAAGGGCCGGATAGTTTCGGGTGATCTCGACCAGCCCGGGCATGGTTTTGCCGGGGACCGGATCACATTCGCCTTTTTTCCAGTCTTTGACATCCAAGGGCTGGCCAAGTTCACCCGGCGTGTCGTGAAGGATCGGCACGCTAACCAGATCTGTTTCCTCGCCCAGATGGCCGGGGCACAGTTCGGAAAATTTCTTCGCTAATCCCTTGAAAATATGCCAGTCACTGCGACTTTCCCAGGCTGGCTCCACCGCCTGTGAAAGCGGGTGAATAAAGGGGTGCATGTCGGAGGTATTGAGATCATCTTTTTCATACCAAGTGGCCGCCGGTAAAACGATGTCCGAATAAACAGCCGTGGTCGACAGGCGGAAATCCAAGGTCACAACAAGGTCGAGCTTTCCTTCCACAGCCTTGTCGTGCCATTTCACTTCTTTGGGTTTGGCCCCGCCGGTAACGCCAATATCTTCGGCCATCAGCGCGTTGGAGGCCCCCAGCAAGTGCTTTAAAATATATTCATGGCCCTTGCCCGATGAACCAAGAATATTGGAGCGCCAGACAAATAAATTGCGCGGGAAATTGGCCGGATCATCGGGATCTTCGCAAGAAAATTCCAGCTTGCCATCGACCAATTGCTGGGTCACCCAAGCCTTGATATCACCATCACCGGCTTTGGCCTTGAATGTCAGGGGGTTCTGGTTGAATTGCGGCGAAGAGGGCAGCCAGCCCATACGCTCCGAACGGACATTGCAATCAATCAGTGAATAATCCTGCCATTTTTTCTTGTCAGCCAAAGGCGAAAGAATTTCATCCACATGAAGCTTTTCATAGCGCCACTGATCTGAGTGATTATAGAAAAACGAGGTCGAATTCATCTGCCGCGGCGGACGGTTCCAGTCGGTCGCAAAGGCCAGCGGTATCCAGCCGGTTTGCGGGCGCAGTTTTTCCTGCCCCACATAATGGGCCCAGCCGCCACCGGATTTGCCGATACAGCCGCACATAATCAGGAGATTGATAATCCCCCGATAGATCATATCCATATGATACCAGTGGTTGATCGCTGCACCGAGAATGACCATGGACCGGCCCCTCGTCTTGTCGGCATTTTCAGCAAATTCCCGCGCTACCTGAATAACTTTCTCCCGGTCAACGCCGGTAATTTTTTCCTGCCATGCGGGCGTATAGGGAATATCGTCATCAAAGGACGATGCGACATTGCCCCCGCCAAGGCCGCGATCAATCGCATAATTGGCTGCCGTCAAATCATAAACGGTTGTGGTATAGGCTGTGGAGCCATCTTTCAGCTTGACTTTGCGAACCGGAACATTGCGCATCTGCACGTCGTCATGGGCGGTATGGGCAAAAATTTCCTGATCATGGGGGACGCCACCAAAATAGGGAAATGCCACTTTTACCACATCATCATGGGTTTCAATAAAGCTAAGTTCGGCCCAGATATCCTTGCCGCTAGCGCGGTCTTTGGCTTCCAGATTCCACTTACCCTTGGCGCCCCAGCGCGCGCCGATCGTGCCATTGGGGGATTTGATGGATTTGGAATGCTCATCCCAAATAACCGGTGACCAGTCGGCATTATCAGCAATACCAAGGTCATCATCAAAATCACTGGCCCGCAAGGTCCGCCCCGGATGGAAAGCCCCATCCTTTTCTTCAAGCATGACCAGCATCGGCATATCGGAATAATTGCGGATATAATCTTCAAAATATTCCGATTTCTTACCAAGGTGATATTCCTTGAACACCACATGCCCCATGGCCATGGCCATGGCACTATCGGTGCCCTGACGGGGGTTGAGCCAAATATCGGTCAGCTTGGCGACTTCCGAATAATCCGGCGTTACCGAAACGGTTTTGGTGCCCTTATAGCGGGTCTCGGTAAAGAAATGGGCGTCCGGTGTGCGCGTCTGCGGCACATTCGAGCCCCAGGCAATGATGTAAGAGGAGTTGAACCAGTCGGCGCTTTCCGGCACATCCGTTTGCTCGCCCCAAATCTGCGGTGAGGATGGCGGCAAATCGCAATACCAATCATAAAAACTGAGGCAAGTGCCACCCATCAGCGACAAATATCGTGTGCCCGCCGCATAGGAGACCATCGACATGGCTGGAATCGGCGAGAACCCTACAACCCGATCCGGTCCATAGGTTTTCACCGTATAAATATTGGCCGAGGCAATGATTTCATTGACCTCATCCCAGCTGCCACGCACAAAGCCGCCAAGCCCTCGCAGCTTTTTATAATCATTGGCGATCTTCGGGTTTGAAACAATACTGCCCCAAGCCTCGACCGGATCGGGATATTTTGCCTTCGCCGCCCGCCATGCTTTTAGCAGACGTGAGCGAATCAAAGGAAATTTCAGACGGGCCGCCGAATAGAGATACCAGGAATAGCTGGCCCCGCGTGAACAACCCCGCGGCTCATGATTGGGCATATCCGGTCTGGTGCGCGGGTAATCCGTTTGCTGGGTTTCCCATGTTACCAAGCCGTTTTTGACATAGATTTTCCAACTGCAAGACCCGGTGCAATTTACCCCATGGGTCGAGCGGACAATTTTGTCATGGGCCCAGCGTCCGCGATAGGAACGTTCCCAGCCGCGATCTTCTTCTGTCACAATGCCATGGCCATCGGCAAATTTACCGTCAATCTTGGAAAAGTAGGTCAGCCTGTCAATGAAATGGCCCATTTTGGTCTCCTGGATAATTTGTCATATTGCCAAAAATACTATCCCGCTGCTCTCGCCTGGCTGGCGAAAGCAGCGGCTGTTCCTGTTATGGATTTTTCACATAGGCATCCTTGCGAAGATAGAACCACCAATTGATGATGATGCAGAGGACATAAAAGGCTGCAAATCCATAAAGCGCATATTCCGGTGTTGTCGCTTTAATCTGTTCGCCAAAGACTTTGGGAATGATATAGGCACCATAGGCCGCAATCGCCGCTGTCCAGCCAAGCACAGGCCCGGCCTGCTCCTTATCAAACACCACCGCAATGGTCTTGAAGGTCGAGCCGTTACCAATCCCTGTTGCTGCAAACAGAATAAGAAACAGGATAAGAAACGGCACGAAATAATCCTGCGGCGTCGGCGACATATAGGCCTGTTTCATAAAGTAGGCGACACCGAGCGCGGCAATGACCATGATTACGGAAATGATCTGGGTCACCCGCGCGCCGCCTATTTTATCGGAAACAATTCCGCCAATAGGTCGAATAAGCGCACCAATAAACGGACCGGTCCAGGCAAACATCAAAGCTGACGGCCCTTCAGGATTAGGAGTCGTGTGTGTCATAATGCCGTCAATTTCAATGTGCTGGAACCCGAAGATCACTTTTATGGCAAGACCAAAAGCGACCGCATAGCCAATGAAAGAACCAAAGGTCATGGTATAGATAATGGTCATGGCCCAAGTGTGTTTATTGTTGAAAATCTGATATTGATGTTTCAAACTTTGCCCGATGGAACCGGGGATCATTCGCAGGGCATAAACGGTCAGGACGACCACGATTGGCAAAACAAGCCATTTGGAAACCATCCAGCCGGAGCCGCCGACATCCGCCGGCAACATCAGCCACAAACCAAAGGTCGAGGTGATAAGACCAATCAGCAACATGCCTATAATTTTGCCAAAAGCAGGTAATGGCCCTTTAACATTGGGCGATACATGCGGTGCCTTGATATTATTCATGCCAAGCCAGACGGCAATGACAATCGGAATTAAAACCGCCACCCAGATAAAGCCGGCATTGTGCAAATAAGTCTCTGTGCCCGCCGGAATTTTGCCAATGAGCGTGCCGGATGTCGCCTTCAGGGTCATGGAGGTGCCACCAAATATGCCCACCGTCATTACCAGAGGAATGACGACCTGCATGGTTGTAACACCAAAATTACCAAGACCGGCATTCATACCCAGAGAATAGCCCTGCACTTTTTTGGGAAAGAAAAAGCTGATATTGGACATGGACGCAGAGAAATTACCGCCACCAATACCGGACAACAGCGCCATTAGCTGAAACTGCCAAAGGGGTGTGTCCGGGTTTTGCAATAAAATCCCGGTACCAAAAGCCGGTATAATCAGCAAAGCCGTCGTCAGGAAGATGGTATTGCGCCCCCCGGCAAGCCGGATGAAAAAGGTCGACGGAATACGCAAGGTCGCCCCGGTTAGTCCGGCAATCGCCGCAAGTGTAAACAATTGTGACTGCTCAAAGGGATATCCAAGATTGATCATCTGTACCGTGATGATCCCCCAATAGAGCCAAACCGCAAAGCCGCACAGAAGGGCTGGAATTGATATCCACAAATTGCGATTGGCAATTTTTTTACCGGTTGCGTTCCATTGGGCCTCGTCTTCCGGGTCCCAATCATATAGATCTTTAGCCATTTTTAGCTCCTTCGCTTATGGTATCTTGAAGGTCTCCCAATTCAGGCAGATCTTTCGGCCCAGATTGCTCTGGGAATTTCGCTTTTTCCGACCGGATGATGGCGATATGCATCCAAACCAGATTGATGGCGACAAGGATCGTCAGCAGCATGAAATGGCTGGTCCAGACACCGATCAGGTCGTTCATCACACCAAAAGCAACAGGCAGGAAGAAACCACCAAGGCCGCCAATAAGTCCGACCATACCGCCGACGGACCCCACATGGTTCGGGTAATAAACCGGAATATGTTTGTAGACAGCCGCCTTGCCCAGCGACATGAAGAAGCCGAGAACAATGGTAAGACCAACAACCAGCCAAAGTGGCACCGTGATGTTAAATTCAATTGGTCCCTCAATACCGGCAACCGTATAGGTGGTGGAAGGATAGGAGAGCACGAACATCACCGCCAGGGACACACCAAAGGTCCAATACATCACAGCGCGGGCACCGATTTTATCAGACAGATAGCCCCCAAGCGCCCGGAAAATAGAACCCGGCAAAGCGTAAATCGCGGTCAACAGACCGGCGGTTGCCAGAGAAAGGCCATAAGCCCCCGTGTAAAAGCGAGGCAACCACAGGGCCAAAGCCACATAGGCGCCAAAGACGAAGAAATAATAGAACGCAAAGCGCCACACCTGCATATATTTCAAGGGTGCAAGCTGTTTGATAAACCCATCACCGCGAATACCTTTGGCCTTGCGCTCCTGCTGGGCCGGATCATCCTTGGTGAAAATATAAAATAAAATAGCGGTCACTGCGAGCACCGCTGCATAAACAAAAGCAACACCTTTCCATTCACCACCAAAGGCAATCAGCAGATAGGGAGCACCAAAATTGGTTATCGCCGCGCCGACATTACCAACGCCGAAAATACCAAGCGCTGTGCCTTGCTGTTCTTTGGGATACCATTTGGACACATAGGCGATACCGACAGCAAAACTGCCCCCGGCCAGACCAAGGCCAAGCGCCGCCAGAAGAAACATGAGATAGGTATCGGCAAAAGTTAATATCGCCACCGCAACAGCCGTGACCAACATCAATAATGTGTAAACCAGGCGCCCGCCAAACTGATCGGCCCAAATGCCAAGAAAAATACGACTAACAGAACCGGTAAGGATCGGCGTAGCGATCAACAAACCGAATTGAGAATCATTCAAGCCCAATTCCGCCTTGATACGAATCCCGATAATGGAAAAAATTGTCCAGACCGCGAAGCACACTGTAAAAGCCAATGTCGACGAGGTTAAGGCCGTTGTTTGCTGGCCCTTTGTTATGTTATCTAAATATCCCACAGCTCTGCCCTCTGTAAGAAGTGAAATGGCTCAACCGATTTCAAGCCATGCTGAATGGATAGCCGCGCCCATGTAAATTAGGATTGATCTGCATCAAGACCGTTGTTTTTTCACGAAATCTGTAGCGAGACAGAAGAAAAACCGTTACAAGCCCCCCATGACCAACAGCCCATCACCCTCCACCGAAACTGTGCAATTATTGCTGAAAATGGGAGAATTGGCCCATCAATGGCAATTGGAAAGAGGCCGGACAGGCCTTTTCGTTGACAGCGAAGGGGAAATTTTCAGCACCGAGCTACGCGCGCAATATCTGGTGAGTGACAAAGCGCTCGCTGACTTCCGGGATAGCGTGCAACAATATTCCAAGGTTGATACAGACCCCCTGCGTCGCGCCAAGCTCGAAAACCTGCTGACGCAAGGCGAAAAACTGTCCGAACACCGATCAAAGGTTCAGCAGGGAAAAATCAGCTACGCTGCCGCCCTCAATGCCTATACCTATAAATATTTGGCACCGACTCTGGATATATGCGTGGAGCTGGCTTTGCAACTCCCGCAAGTCGACCCCGTCAAGGTCAGCGCCTATTCCAACTATCTGCAGTGGAAAGAACGCTTGGGGCGCGAACGGGCATGGGGAGCGCATGGGTTTTGCTCAAACGCCTTTCGCAATCGCGAATTTTCCGAGCGCATGATAAGCCTGATTGAAGAGCAAGACGCCTATCAGCGCGCTTTTTTCTCTCTCGCCGCCCCCGAGCAAAAAAGGCAGATTGAAGCGGTCATGGGGGGCTATGTCATGGAATGCCTCGATTTTATCCATGAGCAGTTGGCTCAAACCGATAATACTGAAGGGCTGGAAGCGATTTCACCCATCACCTGGTTTGATCTTCTTACCGGTAAAATTGACCGCCTCCATCTTGCCGAGCAAAGTCTGGTTCAGGATCTCGACCATAGAGCCGGCCAGACGGAGACCATGACCGCCAAAAGCCCTCGTGCCAGTCTTTTTGAGCCCTATATGCCCTTAATCAAAGCGCTTCCGGCCTTTTCAAAATTGGCCGATGAAGACCTCGACAATCTTTTATCCCATGGGGATGTACGCAATTACGACAAGGGTCAAATATTGTTCATGCAAGGGGAAACCCTGTCGCGCTATTATCTTATCCTTGAAGGCTGGGTCAAAATATTCAAAGGCACGGATTCCGGCGATGAGGCCATACTGCAAATGCTGTCGGCGGGTGATTCGCTGATGGAAGCGGCTGTCTTTCTCAATATTCCTTCTATTGTCAGCGCCCAGATTGTCCAAAACACGACATTGCTCTCCATCCCCGCGCCAATCGTTCGGCAAAGCCTGATGGATAATGCCAAATTCGCGTTGAATATGATTGGCTCTCTGTCTTTGCGCTCCCAAGGGCTGATTCAACAGATAGAGCATTCGCGCCTGAAAACCGCCTCGGAGCGGGTTGGCTGGTTCCTTTTGAAACTTGGTATTGAGCAAAGTGGTGGCGAATCGAGCGCCATCACCCTGCCCTATGACAAATCCACCACCGCCTCCTATCTCGACATGACGCCGGAAACTTTCTCGCGGGCCCTGAAGCAATTTCGCAATAAAGGCTTCAGCATAGAAAACGACAAAATAATCAAGCCCACCCCGACCGCTCTGTGCCAATATTGCGACGAAACTCTGGCCGCTGCCTGTATCTATAAAGACGAAGAAAACTGCCCCCAGACCTATATGGATTGATCGACGGGCGTTTATTCCGGTCAGGGTCAGGCTAATTATGATTAGTGGGTTCAGACTTTCCAACGCACAGAGCAAGGGAATCCCTCTCTCTAAGCTGATAATGGAAATGGCAGGGGCGGAGGGACTCGAACCCCCGGCCCTCGGTTTTGGAGACCGATGCTCTACCAACTGAGCTACACCCCTGCAAAGGTCCTGCCCGGCTGGATAATCAAAATGGGCAGGTCAGGGCTGTTTACCCAACCAGCGCCCCGAGCGCAAATGAATTTACCAATAAAAACCCGGGACCAGCCCGGCGCTAGAGCCCGGTTTTGATGGAATCAAAACCGGGCTCTAAGTCTTTGTTTTGACGCTCCTGAGCCAAGGCGAAGGGCCGGAC
>Ga0256839_1001819_pt1 | contig 25087 bp, 24 predicted proteins | sample 354166metaG_FD_185968 | JGI IMG/M metagenome (GOLD analysis project Ga0256839, IMG submission 185968) | Hydrothermal vent microbial communities from Mid Atlantic Ridge, Atlantic Ocean - 354-166 | ecosystem: Environmental > Aquatic > Marine > Hydrothermal vents | place: Atlantic Ocean: Mid... | reverse complement strand
GGCGGATGATCGGGGCCTCGTCGGCGCTTTCAAGCAGATCTTCGGGTTCGGGCAGCTGATCGGCAATGTCGTTCAGATCCAGGTCATCGCCGATGTCATCCATCATCTGCTGGGCCTGGGCAGAGCCCTGCTCGTAGGTCTTTTGCAGCAGGATATTAAATTCATCCTCCGTGAGCGGCTCAAAACGGGCCGGGGAGCCAAGGTAGCGCTGGGCCTCGATCAGTGCCAGCGCCGTGCTCTCTTCAAGGTGTGCGATGGTGGCCTTTTCGTCATCCCCCGTTTTGATCAGCACACCATGCCGTTTGGCGAAGCTGTAGGGGAGTTGGGCGTGATCCTGCTGGTCGTTTTGCGGCTCGGCCATCTGATCTTATCTAATCACTGCGGAGGGGTTCAGATATGTCGCTTACGGGTGCCCCATTATTCAGCAGGGGCAATAACGGACGGCTCTCATCAGGTGCCAGATTGAGTTGCCACCTCTCCTGATTCTTGTCGATGTTCATCTGCAGATTTCTGATGTAGTCATATTTTGAGTTGGTCAGCCGCAGGCTGGTGCGCCGGTCGCGGATGATCTCGGGGCGCAGAAAAACCATCAGGTTGGTTTTGTTGGTTGTAGAGCTGGTGTTTCTGAACAGAATACCCAGTATCGGGATGTCTCCCAACAGCGGCACCTTGGAGAGCGTTTCAGTCAGGTTGTCTTTGATCAGCCCACCCAGCACGATGGTCTGTTTGTCATCCACCAGGATGGTGGTTTCCAGTGTGCGTTTATTGGTTATCAGGTCAGCTGCCGTGGTGGCAGTTGTGACACTGGAGACCTCCTGCTCGATCTTTAGTTTGATGGTGTCACCCTCATTGATCTGCGGGGTGACCGTCAGCTTGATGCCCACATCATGGCGTTCAATGGTCTGGAACGGGGTGGAGGTGTTATTGCCAGTGGATGGGGTGTACTGCCCCGTAACAAAGGGGACATTTTCGCCGACATGGATGGTGGCTTTCTCGTTATCCAGTGTAAGCAGTGATGGCGTGGAGAGTATATTGGTATCCGTATCACCCGCAAAGGCTCTAACCGCCGCACGCAGGCTGCCACCGGTGTAGTAACCCAGGCTAAACCCTTGTCCTGCATTGGTGAATGGCAGAAGGGATTGCGCATCAAAGCCCTTACCGCCAGGGGTGGTATCAGTGGCGGCAGGGGATGAGGTCTGCCACTCCACTCCCAGCTCCCTCGTCTTGTCATCAGTCAGCTCTGCAATCACGGCCTCGATGTAGACCTGGGCGCGGCGGATATCCAGCTGGTTGATGACCTGCTTGAGCGAACGCATGATCAGCGGCGGGGCGGTGATGACCAGCGCATTGGTCGCTTCATCGGCCTGAATATCAAACTGGGGTTTTGCCTGCGCCCCTTTCTTGACCTCTTTTTCGGCCTCCAGCTGTTTGCTGCCGATGCCTTGCAGCACCGTTACCAAATCCTTGGCCTGGGCATAGCGCAGGTAGACCACCTCGGTCTGCCCTTCGACAGTAACCGGCGTATCCAGATGTGCGATCAGTGCGCGCAGCTCCAGCCGCAGATCCGGGTTTCCGCCCAGCAGGATGCTGTTGGTTCGGGGGTCGGCTACCAGAATGGGCTGCTGCCCCGGCGGTGCCTTGCCCTTTTGTGTGTTGTTGCGCAGCGATGTCAGTACCTGAACCAGATCTGCCGCGTTGGCATGCTCCAGCGGGAGGATCTCCACTTCGTTGCTGCCGAGCCGGTCGATGCGCCGGACAATGCTGATAACACGCTCCATGTTGGCAATGGAGTCGGAGATGATCAGTGTGTTGCTGTCCGCATGCACGCCCAGATGCGCCTGCTGTGGCATCAGTGGGCGCAGAATAGGCACCAGTTGCGAGGCCATCACATGCTTGACGGAGATGACGCGGGTAACCGTCTCATCCGTGCGGTGGGTCTGGGTCTGGGTGATGGTGCGAATGTTGTCCTGTTTGGCGATGGTATTGGGCACAATCTTGTTGATGTCGCCGCTGGGGACCACCGCAAACCCATGCACCTTGAGCACAGAGAGAAAGATCTCGTAGATGTGGTTACGGTTGCTGGGGGTGGATGAGATGACCGTTACCTTGCCCTTGACGCGCGGGTCTACAATGAAATTCTTGCCGGTCATCTCGGATACGGTATTGATCAGCACCCGGATGTCGGCATTGTTCAGATTCAGCGTAAGGGTGCCCTCGGCCCAGAGCGGCCCGCAGAGGATGAACAGTAAAAAGATTAACTGGAGACGCTTGAACATAGGGTACCGTTTCTTTGTTCCTTAATTCGGGTTGATTTCTGTTATTGCTATTATTGTAGGCTGGATGCTATGGGCAACGGATTCATTATGCGGGAAATGTGGATCGATTCAAGCTGCACGGCTGGCTCCTGACATTTACCGGGCAAACCTCTTGCGCAACTCTGCCATCTCGTCGATCAGCGCCTGCCGCTCACTACGCTGGTTGCCTGAGGCGCTGGCAGGTCGTGACACCCTCTTTTGCGCCGCAGCGGATCTGCTGCGTACGGTTGCTGGTTGACGCTCCTGGGTGGTGAATATCTGTTGCCCCTCTTCATCCATTGAGGGGCGGGGCAGCGCAAGGGATTCATGCCGCCCGTTGCGCTCCAGTATGACCCGGAAAGCTTCCACTGCGAACAGCGTGGCTCCACCGGGTATCTCGTCACCGACCCGATACATCGCCTGCGCATTGTCGGATGAGCTGATAATGGCCCAGCTCTCCTCGGTGCCGGATTTGCCGAGGATCGTGCCCTGAAGGGTCAGCGCCAGCGGGGTTGTGGGGGCTTCAATGATCTCTCTTTTAACGCTGTTCTGGGGCTGGCTGGAACCATCACCAAACAGGTGCCAGCCGGGGATCTGGCTCAGGTTGACCGTGCTGGCAGGTGCCTCGCTGCGGCTGCGCAGGATTATCTCGCCCTCTTGATCGGTTCCCTGGGTTGCATGGTAGGCATTGAACATATCGAACAGAGCCAGTGCAAGCAGTGCCGCAGATCCAAGTGCCGCTGCGGTCGGCAGCAGCCGGGGTAAAAGGGACTGGGCATCGTTCACAGGCTGTTTCGAGTCTCTTGCAAATCCAAAGCTATAGTATAGATGTGAATGGCTCTTTTGGTTTTATTATGGTGCCGATCCTACAAAGGTTATCTTTGATGGCGAACACCAATATAATGCCTGACAGCGGCTATTAATGGTAGGCTCTGTTTGGTATCCGGGCAGTGGCAATCGACTCCCTGGCCGGGGTGAGTCCTTAATGATTTATGGAGGTAAGGTGAAGATGTTTGCCAAAAGGCATAACTGCAGCGGGAAGAGGAGTGCATCCGGCTTCACGCTGATTGAAGTGATGGTGGTGGTGGTTATTCTGAGCATCCTGGCCGCCATTGTGGTGCCCAAAATCATGGGCAAACCGGATGAGGCGCGTATCACCAAGGTGCAGTCGGATATTCGCTCGATCTCTGCTGCGCTGGATCTCTACCGTCTGGACAACTTCACCTACCCCACCACGGATCAGGGGATTGAAGCGCTGGTCACCGCACCGGGCGGCCTTGCCAGTGGTGCCCGCTATCAGGAGGGCGGCTATATCGACCGTGTGCCAAAAGACCCCTGGGGCAACCCCTATAACTATCTTCAGCCTGGCACACATGGCGCATATGATCTCTACTCCTTTGGCGCAGACAATGCACCAGGCGGCCAGGGGATCAATGCCGATATTGGGAACTGGACTGCGGAGTAGCGAGTGGCTGGAAGATGGCTCTCCGGCCAGTTTACGCCCTTGCGGCACCCGCGAGCCGGTTTTACGCTGCTGGAGCTGCTGATTGTTATTTTTATCATCTCGCTTATTTCAGCGGGATTTGTAAGGGTGCTGGCCGGCTTTGGCGGCACCACACTTTCACTGGAGGATGAGACAAGACGGCTGCACCGGCTGCTGACCCTGACCGCACAACAGGCTATCTTGCAGGGGAGCGAGATTGGCCTGCTGGCTGAGGCGGATGGCTATCACTTTGTTCTGCCCATCAAAGATTATTCTGTAGCTTTTGAGGATAGTGATCTGCTCCAGTATCACCAATTGCCACAGGGTTGGCGTCTGGAGTTGCAGCAGGATGGACAGCTCATCCCCCCCGCGGAGGTCACGATAAAAAAAGAGGCCACAGAAAAAGAGACCCGGCAGCCAGCGCCATCCATCATTTTTTACAGCAGCGGTGAGATTACCCCCTTCCAGTTGCGCATCTACGCGCCTGATCATCCCGAGCCCACCATAATCGAGGCCAAAGATAACGGAGAGATCGAGGTGCATTTTCAGGAACCGGATCAGTGACCCCAATAGCAAGGCAAACCGGGTTTAGCCTCATGGAGGTGCTGGTGGCACTTGCGGTATTGGCTATTGCGATGGCGGCACTGGTTGAATCCGCAGGCAGTTTCACCTCAAACCAGGCCTATCTGGAGAATAAAACCCTTGCCCATTGGGTCGCGCTGGATCAGCTGACCCTGCTGCGGATATCCGACAGCCCGTCTCTTGGCTCGCAGGAGGGGGAGCAGGAGATGGCTGGCCGAATATGGAGCTGGAGTCTCCTGCTCTCCTCAACGCCCGACCCGGATGTCATGCAGGCGAAGGTGGCGGTTAAACAGGAGAACAGCGAAACCGTGTTTGCCCTGCTCACAGGCTATGTCGAGGTGAAACAGTAGTGTCCCTGGGGCAGAACAGTCGCGGTTTCACGCTGATTGAGGTGTTGATTGCGCTGGCGGTTTTTTCGGTAATGTCCGTAATGGCCTATGGTGGACTAAAGACGGTTCTGAATGCACGCAACGGCACAGAACGAGCCGCAGAGCGATTGACCGAACTACAGATGGCCTTCCTCTTGATACAGCAGGATATGCGGCAGATGGTGCCGCGCAGTATCCGTGGCGAGTATGGTGAACCGGAGTCGGCGCTGTTTGCCGATTCAGGGGCCGATTACCAGATCGCCTTTACCCGGGGGGGAAGAGACCACCCCCGCCGACCAGGCCGCAGTGGCCTCTATCGGGTCGCCTACCAGTGGGAGGAGGATGAGCTGAAACGCCTGGTCTGGCCAGCGCTGGATCGTGCAGATGACAGCCCCCCCAGGAAGATGGTGCTGTTGCGCGGCGTGAGTGATATTGCCTTTAGCTTTTTGCAGGGTGGCTGGAGTTCCAGCTGGCCTGTGCCGGGTGCCGATGTGAGTCTGGATTCACTGCCAAGAGCGGTTGAGATGGTGGTTGTGCTGGAGGATTGGGGCACCATTACCCGCACTTTTGCCACGCCGTATTGAGTTTTGTAATTAATGAGCCGAGCACCAAAAAAATCTGCGGGGGTCGCCCTGGTTACTGTGCTATTGGTAGTCGCTGCTGCTACCATTGCAGCGGTATCAATCAGTTCGCGCCTGCAGGTGGATATCCGTCGCACTGAAAACCTGTTGCGTGCAGACCAGGCCTGGCTGCATCTGCTGGGTATCGAGAGCTGGGCCAAAGGCATGCTGGCTGAGGATCTCAAAAATGGCCCGGGGATTGACAGCCAGGACGAAGAGTGGAACGAGCCGATGAAGGATGAGGTGGAAGGCGGCATGGTGGAAGGAAAGATTGTAGATCGGCAGGGGCTGTTTGATCTCAACCGGCTACTGAGACCACCTGACGAAGAGGCTCAGATACCGGGTGTCCGGCCACCACCGTCGGTAGTGAGCGAAGAGGATGTCAACCGTTTTAAACGGCTGCTGGTAAATCTGGAGCTGGATGAGCTGCCAGTGGATGAGCTGGCGGATGCCCTGCTGGACTGGCTGGATGAAGACAGATTACCCAGAGATTTTGGTGCCGAGGATGGCTTCTATCAATCACTCGACCCGCCCTACAGCACCGCAAACCGTCCGATGGCACACCCCAGTGAGCTACTATTGGTAAAGGGCTTCACCCCGGAGATCTATGAGAAGCTGGCAGGCTTTATCACAGCACTGCCGGAACGTGTCGAACTTAATGTCAATACCGCAGAGGTAGAGGTGCTACAGAGCTGGTTCAAGGGCTTTCAATACAAGGATGCAGAGGCGCTGGTCGATGAGATGAAAAGATCCCCCTATGAGGATGTTGGCAGCTTCATGACAGATGGCCTGGCGCGCTTCAACCTCACCACCTCCTCAAGGGATGGGCTGGGTGTTGAGAGCAGCTACTTCAGGCTGCACAGCAAGGTGACGGTAGGCAAGAGCAAGGTGGCTGTAGCATCCCTGCTGCGCCGATTACCAACAGGCGATATAGAGGTACTACAGCGCATGCGAGAGGATATGTTTTAGTGGCAGAGCAGATTTTAATCCGTTTTTCTGGCGACCAGTTTGAGTGGCTGGCCGCCAACAGCAAGGGGCAGCCACGCGCCGGGGTCGGGCGTGGCGGTGGCGAAGAGCTGGCCGCTGTCTGCAAAGGCAGACAGGTGGTTCTGCTGGTGCCGGGTGCGGATGTACTGCTGACCCACGTGACCATTCCCACGCGCAATGCGGCAGGCATCGCCCGGGCGCTGCCATACGCAGTGGAAGAGCAGCTGGCAGAGGATATTGACCACCTCCATTTTGCCAGGGGTGCGCAGGATGCTGAGGGCAACATCCCGGTCGCAATCATTCGACGCCAATCCCTGGATCACTATCTGGATACACTGATGCAGCTGGGTATCCGGCCTGCATCGGCCTATGCTGCACCGCTGCTGCTGCCCTGGCAAGAGGGTGCCTGGACGATTCTGATTGAAGATAAAAAGGCACTGCTGCGTTATGCCCGCGAGCAAGGCCTGGAGTTGGAGCCAGAGAGCCTGCCGCCTGTTGTAAACCGTCTGCTGAAAGAATATACAGCTGATGAGCAACCAAAGCTCAGGGTCTGGTACAGCGGAGAGAGCGCCCCTGATCTTGCCGCACTGGATATGACAGGCTGCGAAATGGACATCTCACCTGTGCCAGAGACCGCAATGGCCATGATGGCCGCCACACTGGCTAAAGATACAGATCTTGACCTCCTGCAGGGTGACTATGGGCGGCAGGATGCATCATCATTGATGACACTTAAACCATGGCGCGCAGCAATCGCACTGCTGGTGCTGGTCGGCCTGCTACAGCTGGGAAGCGCAGGCTACAGCCACTGGCAACTGGTGCAGGAGGATAAGCGACTGGCACAGGATATTGAAACACTCTATCGCGATGCATTCCCTGATGCTGGCAAAATGAGACGTGGCAACGTGCGGCAACAGGCCGATCAAAAGCTGGCTGAGCTGCGGCAGCAATATGGTCGTGGTTCAGATACCTTTCTGGCGCTGCTCTATGTCAGTGGTGAAGAGCTGCACAAAGAGAAAGCGCTGCAACTGGAAGGGTTGAACTATAAAAGTGGCACCCTGAATCTGCGCCTGCGAGGATCAGATCTGAGTCAGTTTGAGGTTTTTAAACAAAAACTGCTGCAGGGGCGAGAGCACGAGATCAAGGTTGAAGTGCTCTCTGCAGTATCGCGCAGAGAGGGTGTGGATGGCCGCATCATGATACAGGAGCGCAAACAGCCATGACCAAATGGTGGGCAACACTCCAGGCGCGCGAGAAAAAAATGTTAGGTTTCGGTTTTATCGCACTGGTTGTGATGGGCGGATACCTGTTTCTGATAGAGCCTTTTATGGATCAAAGCGCACTGCTGACAACAAGGGTGGCGGCACAAAAAAATCTTAAGGCCCACCTGGAGAGAGTGGCGCTTGAGGCTAAATCCTTGCGCTCCAATGCCAGTGGCGCAATCAAACTGAGCGGCTCAGGGAGAGATACGCTGCTGGCCGTCGTAAGCAAAAGCAGCCGCAAGAATGGCATTAAAGAGGCCATGAAACGGATCACCCCCGAAGGGAGCAACAAGGCCAGGATCTGGCTGGAGGATGCCTCCTTTGATCAGATGATTGCATGGGTGATGACCATCAATGGAACCTATGGAATCAATGTGGAAAATATAAATGTCTCCGCAACAGACGAGCCTGGGCTGGTGCGGGCAAAGCTGACACTGGTGGCAGCAAAACAGTGACTCAGGCAGCAACCCCTGTCTTTGCCATATACGCACGCTTCATTGCAGATTCAAAATCCTCATTCGAAGGATAGGCGTAACCAAACACGGGTTGCCATAGCCGGTTGTTCTCCATACAGAGATAGAAAAACACCTGCCCATGCCAGGCTGCAAAGCTGCGGTAGGCGTGAGAAAACATCTCCAGCTTCACCTCCTCTGAATAGCTCAGTTTTCCATCACTGTTAATCAATGGCAGCTGTAAAATCTTGCTTTTCAGCCCCCGCTGGCGAATCTGCTTAACCACCGATTTCGTGTAGGTCAGCGTGCCAAATGAGACCAGCGCCACCTCTTCCGGTTTGAACAGCTCCTGCAGACGCTGAAAGATCTTCCCGTAGTCTGCCTTCCAGTTGTCATAATGAATCATCGGGTGGAAATGAAAGCCGACCACGATGCCTCTGTCTGCAACCTGCCGGGCGGCATTGATTCGATCATCCAGTGTTGCAGCACGATGCTCTTCATTGCTGATGATGGTGGGCGTGTTGAGCGACCAGGTGCAGATGATGTTGGGTGGTATCTCATGCTCCAACAGGTAAGCAATGTTTTTTGATTTGGTTTTCAGCTCTAAAATAACATTGGGATTGGCACGGGCGAAGGCGGTTAATGTATCCAGTATGCCGTGCTTGTTGCCCCACAGCAGTGAGTCGGAAGATTGCCCGGTTCCAATGTGATAGATCTGCTTTGGATCCAGCTCAAGCGTTTGCAGCTTTTCAGCAAAGCGCTGGTCGAAGTAGATTTTATCTTCGTGATAGAAGGCCTGGATGCTGCAATAACTGCAATCAAATCCACAGTTGTCGATGGCATCGAGCGTCATCAGATTACAGCATCGCGTGCGCTCTGAAGCGACTGGACAAAACCCCAGTCCCAGCTGTTTTTTATCCCGTGTCTCCAGCTTGAGTTTCTGCGGCGGCAGAGAGGGCTTTTTTTTCTTTGGATAGCGGGTGGCAGCATTTTTTAACGCCAGCCAATCTGCTGTAAGCTGGTTGATAATGATCTTCTTCGCCGCCTTTCCTGCGCCCTTCTCTATCTGTGCACTGTTCCAAAGTTGCTGGATGGAGGTCTCCCCCCACATCTCAAGATCGCGTGCGATCTCACAGATCTGGCGCAGCTCTTGTAGCGTAAAACGATACTGGCCTGCCTGGTGGCGAATAAAGGTCTGTAGCTCTGCTGGGAGCAGAGGAAACAGGGTCTGTTCAAAAATAGCAGAAAACTTCTCTGCGTAGTTATCAGAGGCTGGCACTTTTACTGTTGGCAGATGTTGTACTGGGTAAGGTAATCGACTTTGTACTGATCCAGCAGCGGCATCATGGGCGCCATCCCCGTAGAGATCTCGCCGCACCGTTTTAACTCCTGCAAAGCAGAACTCTGCGCCAGTTTTTTGCTGAAGGTGATGACTAGCTCTTGCGCCTGATCACGCTCTCCATTCGCACACAGCGCCTTCACCTCATCGGCAATCTCCCTGGCGCGCTCCTCCGCAGCGGTAATCTCGGTGCGGTCGATCTTCTGTATGCAATCTTGCAATTTCTGCATCTGTGCCAGCATGGCCTGCATCTCTTCTTCATCCATTTCATGTTTTTCAGCCGCAAACAGGGCCAACGGGGAGAGTAACAATAACAGGTAGATAGGTGTTTTCATGGCTTCATGTATTGAGTTAGACCTAAATCCTGCAAGTGATCGTGCTTGCAGAGTGTAAGATATTGATTCGTAGAGTGAATGACAACTTTGAGTGTCATCCTTATTGTGATGGCCGAAAAGCTTCATATCGCTATACGGATCAATAGCTTGCGCTATGTGAGCGCGAGCACTTGCAGGATTTAGGTTAGAAGATAACTACCCTTCGGTTCGGGTCTTTATGAATCGGAGTATGCTGGCTCCGGCATACCAGAAGAGTGCGACAAGCCCGCCCAGCATGGCAATACCCACAGTGCCCCAGCCGATGAGCCCTGTGGTGTCTGACTCAATCCAGAGGCCAAAATAGGCCACCACTGAGCCAGCCAGCCCCAGCAGCATTGATTTTGCCCCAAGCTCTGCTGACTTGTGCGCACGTTTGGGTCGCTGCGGTTCATTCATCTGAAAAAAACACCAATGGTTGCTTGCGGGGAGTGGACGGGGGATCGTATCCTATCCAGCTGAGCAGTTACAAGAGAGATTGTCTTAAATGAAAGATGCAGTAAAAGAGTATTACGGTAAAGTTCTACAGGGTTCCAAGGATCTGAAAACGGATGCCTGCTGTACGGATACGGAGATCCCCGGTTTTGTAAAGCAAGGGCTGAGCAGGATTCATGCCGAGGTAGCGGGGCGTTATTACGGTTGTGGCCTGGTGATGCCGGAGTTGTTGCAGGGTATGCGCATCCTCGATCTGGGCTGCGGCGCGGGTCGTGACTGCTTTCTGCTCTCTCAGCTGGTGGGTGAAGAGGGGTATGTGCTGGGTGTGGATATGACCGATGAGCAGCTTGCTGTGGCCAACAGGCACATCGACTATCATACCGGGCAGTTTGGCTTCAGCCGCCCCAATGTCGAGTTTAAAAAAGGCTACATCGAGCAGCTGGATGAGCTGGGGCTGGCAGATAACAGCTTTGACATCATCATCTCCAACTGCGTCATCAATCTGTCACCGGATAAAGAGGCCGTTCTGCGCGAAGCCTACCGCATTCTAAAACCGGGCGGGGAACTCTATTTCTCTGATGTCTATTCAGATCGACGAATTTCAAAGGAGCTGGCGGCAGATCCGGTTCTTTTTGGTGAATGTTTGAGTGGTGCCCTCTATTGGAATGACTTCCACAACCTGGCCAGGCAAGTGGGGTTTTTAGATCCCCGGCTGGTGGAGGATCGTCCCCTCTCCATCGATAATGACGAGCTGGCAAAACGTATCGACCACATCCACTTCTTCTCAGCAACCTACCGGCTCTTTAAGCTGCCGGATCTGGAGCCTCACTGTGAAGACTATGGTCAGGCTGTGATCTACAAAGGCACCATTCCGCACTATGAGCGCCAGCTTCAATTTGATAAACAGAATCTCATCCAGGCAGGCACCACCTTCCCCGTAAGCGGAAACACCTTCCGCATGTTGAGTGAGACACGCTTTGCAGCGCATTTTGAGTTCTTTGGGGCAGATGATACCCATTACGGCATCTTTAAGGGTAAAGGCACTACGATCCCTTTTGATAAGAGAGCCAGCAATGATGAAGGTGGCGGATCCTGCTGCTAGTTTTTATGGGGCTATGCCATATTGAGTGGGCAATAAATAGACACAGACGCCTATATGGATATAGGCGTCTGTGTCTATGAAAAATAGCTGGCCTGCCCATTCAATATGGCATAGACCCGTTTTTATTACTCAAAATCCGGGTTCCTCCACTTTACTGATGGCGCCAGCTTCTCTTTGGGCGGTTTCAGACGGGAGATATAGTCAATGACGGCCTCTGTGTCCCGCTGGGTAAAGTCTGAAATAGCGCTTACCATGCCGGGCTGAACATTTGTGCGCTCTTTGCGGTAGATCCATTTGAATTGCCGCAACAGATATTGGTAATGCTGACCCTGGATGCGTGGATAAAAAAGGTCGTTATCCCCTTCACCCTGTTCGCCGTGACAGGCTGCGCAGTATTGATTGTAGAGCCTCTCTCCATGCGCCAGATCCGTACCTGCCCCTTGGCCTGGGTTTGGGGTCATGAGTATGGATGAGATATAGCCTGCAACATCGGCCAGCACCTGAGGCTCGCCGATCTCACGCAGCATGGCAAAGTGATCCATCCCCGCCGTCTCCCGATTACGCTCGCGCACATCCACCAGCTGTTTAATGGTGACTTTGGCATGTTGGCCTGCCAGCTGCGGAAAGAGACCGCTGCGCTGCCCCCACCCCTCTTCATAGTGGCATTTGGCGCAGATGCGAAAGATGACCAGCCCATCATACATATTGGGCTTGAGATTGATGGCAGCGGCCATGCCCTCTTCAGCTGCACTCCAGGATGGAGGGGCAAGGCCAAGCGCCAGCACCAACGCCAATAAAGTCACTTTTATTATTGATATTTGCATGCTGTGGATTATGACACAAACAGCCCTTCTGGTTAGACAATGACTTAATGTGTGATCCATAGCCTGGGTGGAGGGATGCTCTGTTACGATTGGACATCCCTGCCTAATGGTACCGGCTCAGCAATGATAAAGCCCTGAGCAAAATCGACATCTATCTTGCGCAGGCAGCCCAGCACCTCCTCTGTCTCCGCAAACTCTGCAATGGTCTTGATGCCAATCACATGCCCCACCCGATTGATGGCCTCCACCATGGCGTAATCAATAGGGTCTTTGTCGATACCCCTGACAAAGGCTCCGTAGATCTTCAGATAATCCACCGGGAGATTTTTCAGATAGGTGAAAGAGGAGAGGCCACTGCCAAAGTCATCCAGTGCAAAGCGGCAGCCAAATGCCTGTAGCTCCCGGATAAACCCTTTTGCTCTTCTCAGATCTGCAATGGCTGTGGACTCGGTGATCTCAAAAATCACCCGCTCTGGTGACAGGTCGTGCTCCCGAAACTGCTCCCGCACAAAAGAGAGGAACGTCTCATCATTGAGCGATTGCCCCGAGAGGTTGATCGCCCAGCTCTCCACATGGTGCGGCGGGGGGACTCTTTTGGCAATGTGCACCAGTGTGTTGCTGACCACCCAGCGGTCAATCAAAGGCATGAGATTGTAGCGCTCTGCGGCAGGCAGAAAGGCATTGGGCTGTACCAGACCACTCTCGCTGTCCCGCATGCGAATCAGTATCTCATGCATGATCTCTTTCTCACCCTCCCTGAGAGAGTGAATAGGCTGCTGATACAAAAGCAGCTTATCTTCATCCAGTGCCTTATGGATTCTATTGACCCAGCTCATCTCTTTCCGGCGCTGTAGCAGATCTGTATTTGAGGCCTGATACTGATGAATCCGGTTGCGACCCGCATCCTTTGCCGCATAACAGGCCACATCTGCGGTGCTGAGCACCTCGCTTGCACTCTTGCTCTCCTTGTCGATGATCACCAACCCGATACTCACGCCCACCCGAAAGTCCTGCCCCTCCCAGTTAAACCGGAAATCCGAGACGGTCTGGCGCAGCTTTTGGGCAATTGCATTGGCCTTCTCCAGTGGACAGTTGTGCAGCAACACGCCAAATTCATCGCCGCCCAGACGCGCAACCACATCGCTGCCCCGGATCTGATCGTGCAGCAGGCCGCTCAATTGCTTGAGCAGCTCATCACCCGCCTGATGGCCGCAGCTGTCATTGACCACCTTGAATTGATCCAGATCCAGGTAGAGCAGCGCATGTACTGCGCTCTCTCCACAGACATCGCGGATGGCCTCACTAAGCCGCTGCTCAAACTCCCTGCGATTGATCAGATCAGTAAGCGTGTCGTGCGTGGCCTGGTAGGAGAGCTTGAGCTTCAACTCAGACTCCTGACTGACATCATGCAGCACAAGCACGGCTCCCAGGATCTCTCCACCACTCCCGCGAATCGGCGCAACCGAGTACATGACCGGTACTTTATTCCCATTCAGACCCATCAGCCGAACCGGGTATTTGGAGGAGACCACCTCCCCCTGCGCAAGACATTGCTGCACCGGATGCTCCAGCAGCGCCTCCGTCAGTTCATCCACAATGATAAAGATCTTCTCTATTTTTGCGCTGCCATCTACCCATCCCGTCAGCTGCCGAGCCACTGGATTCAGATAATTTACATCGCCCCTGGCATCGGTGGTGATGACACCATCGCCAATAGAGTGCAGTGTTACCTGAGCCAGCTCTTTTTCTGCCGCCAGCTCCGCAACCGCCAGGTTTAACTTGCGGGTGCGGTGACGGAGTTTTTGCAATACAGCAGTGACATATCCCACCAGCAGGATGGAGAGCAGAAACATGCCCAAGCGGTAGTAGGCAGCCACAGTGGATTGTTGTTGAAAATGTTTTACATACCGCAGCTCCAGTTCCGCAGTAAGCTGCGGGATAGAGGTGTGCAGTGCGCTCTTTATCAGCTGGCGGACACGCTGGTTATAGTCAAGAAGCTGGCGTGAATGCAGCAGCACGCTGTTGATAAGCCGCCTCTCCTGCTCACTCTGCTGCACAGCCGATGCCCTCTCCAGCGCCTGAAAGTGCTGCTGAATGGCAGAAGGGGCAAACCGCTTGCCACTCAACAGGTGTGCCAGAATCTGCACCTGGATCTGCTGATTGTGGATATGGAGAGATTCAGCCGCTTGCAGCCGGCTTTCTGCTCTGTTTCCCGTGGCTCTGGCAAGATCCTTTGTCGCCTTGAAAAAGTAGTTCAATGAGTTCTTGAACACCGCATTGTCAGACTTGAAATCCCCCACCAGTAGAACCTTATCACTCACTGCTGCCCGCAAGGCACTCACCTGCCGGTCAATCCCTGCTACCGACTCAGCGCGGAATGCGTTTGGATCAAGGGCTAAAGATTCAACCCTGCGATGCAGCTCTGACAGGGTGTGCGCCAGGGCATCATAGTTATGGAACTGCCGGTCATGCACCACCAGAATCTGCTCATTGAGCGTGGCATTCAGACGACGGAGATGCGTTAGCGTATCAAAGACAACATGCTGTGACTCGGGCGTTGCTGTACGCATTTTGACAAACAATATAGTCAAAACCATCAGCAGTACCGCAATCACCACCCAGGGGCTCAGCCCCTTTAGCCAGCCCTTCACTGCACTGGCCTCTTGTAGCTGCCCGTCAAACTCTCAAGGAAAGCAACAATGTCGCCAACATCTTCCACTGGAAGCGCCGTCCCCAGTTGATAGCGACCCATAACCCGTATGGCCTCCTCCAGTGTTTCGATACTGCCATCGTGAAGATAGGGCGCTGTCACCGCCACATTTCGCAGGCTTGGCACCTTAAAGCGGTGGCGGTCAATCTCACGTCCTGTTACGTTGTAACGTCCCAAATCGGCCTGTTTAACCCCGCCTCTCTCCTCAAAATAGTCCCCAAACAGAGCGAAATTCTGAAACATATTGCCGCCGACATTCATCCCCTGGTGACAGGCGATGCAACCATAGGATTTAAACAGGCGATAACCCTTTTTTGCCTCTGCACTGATGGCATCTGGCTCCCCAGATAGAAACCGATCAAACGGTGCTGGCACCACCAGGGAGCGTTCAAAGGTGGCTATGGCATCCTTGATGCTCTCTGGGGTAAGGCCCGCTGGGTAGAGGGATGCAAATGCCCGTACATAGTCAGGCACCTTTCGGAGCTTGGCTGTGACCTCAACCCAGGATGAACCCATCTCATCCGGGTTCGCTATTGGCTCATCAATCTGCTCTTCCAGCGATTCGGCACGTCCATCCCAGAACTGGCGGAAATTGAAACGGCTATTGAAAACAGTGGGGGTGTTGACCGCGCCTTCATGGCCATTGATCCCCACGGAACGGGGCCGGTTGTCAGCACCGTTGCTATCCAGATCATGGCAGCTCTGGCAAGAGATTGTATTATCGCGGGAGAGGCGTGGATCCCTGAACAACCGGGCACCAAGGGCAACCTTTTGGGGGTTTAATGCAGTGCTTTCAGGCAGCGGCCGGATAGGCTCTTCACTGTCGACCAAAGCAGGGGCCTGCTTATCGGCATACAGCGTGTCACCCCATGCCGACCCCAGCAACAGGCCAGCTGCCATGGTGATAGCAATTTGCTGCACACTTCGCTTATTCAGCATACCGGGCGTCCATTTGCATTAAAAACAAAGGGGAAGCAGACCCAAAACACTGCTCTAATTACGGAAATTCACTTTAAAGTGTAGACCAATAACCCTCTGTAACCGGAGCACTTCTTTCGGTTCTGTGAGCTTTTTCCGTCTACAAGGAGAAGGGGGTGGAAGGTTTATAAAATATGGGCGTCAGACAGACACCCGGGTTGGAAAAAGTGGTCTATTCCACACGGATTTTGGCTTGAAACACGACTTATCCGTGTTTATCTGCGTGAATCTGTGGTTCCGTTTCTTTAAAAACAAAACTCAGCATGGCTAAGTGAACTGAATCATTACTGGAAAAACAGGGTTGTGCATGGTGTGTGGGGGGATTCGGGTTAGATGATCTGCGCCTCAATCCTCTCCAGGCTCTCATGGCGAACATCGCTGCCGGTTATTAAAAAGATCACATAACCCGCAATATTTTTGGCATGGCCACCGATACGCTCCAGGGCACGCAGCCCGAGTACCACGTCTACCATGTGGCCTATGGTGCGGGAGTCCTCCATCACAAATGTGGTCAGACGTCGCAGAGCGGATCTGTACTCCTCCTCCAGCTCGCTATCCAGACGGATAACCTCCAGCGCCCTGGCGGCATCCAGTTCATCAAACGCGGTCAGACTCATCTCCAGCATCTCGCCAACAAAGAGAGCCATGGTATTGATATCACGTAATATCTGCTTATTCGGCGGGCTGCCGTCGGTATCATAGACATGGATGGTAAGTTGGGCGATCTTGCGCACCTCATCACCTACGCGCTCCAGATCGGAAACCGCTTTGGAGATGGTGATGATCTCCCGCAGATCCCTGGCCATCGGCTGACGCTTGATAATCAGGTTGATGAGCTCCTCATCGGCCTGTACATCCAGTGCATTCAGCTCTTGATCACGGCTGATAACCTCCCTGGCGGCTGACGGGTCTTTATCGTTCAGGGTCTGTGTAGCTCGCTTGAGCTGATCCTGAGCCAGGCCGCCAATCTCTAACACCAGCCGGTGCAGAAAAATCATCTCTTCATCAAAGCGCTTTACGGTATGGCCTTCGGTCATTTCATTCATAGGATCTCTCCTTTGTCTCTCTGCTCACCCAAACCGGCCGGTAATATAATCTTCGGTCAGTTTGTGTTGTGGATTGGTGAAGATCTCATCGGTTTTGCCCACCTCGATCAGGCGACCCAGGTGAAAGTAGCCGGTGCGCTGTGAAACACGCGCCGCCTGCTGCATCGAATGGGTGACGATGACGATGGTGAAGTTTTGCCGCAGCTCATCAATCAACTCTTCAATTTTGGCAGTGGCGATAGGGTCGAGTGCCGAGCAGGGCTCATCCATCAGGATCACCTCGGGCGACACAGCGATGGTACGTGCAATGCAGAGCCGCTGCTGCTGACCACCGGAGAGTCCGGTGCCCGGCTGTTGCAGCCGATCCTTTACCTCATCCCACAGGCCGGCGCGGCGCAGGGAGTCTTCCACCATCTCATCCAGCGCGGACTGATCCTCTGCCAGACCATGAATCCGTGGCCCGTAGGCAACATTGTCATAGATTGACTTCGGGAAGGGGTTGGGTTTCTGAAACACCATCCCGACCCGCGCCCGCAGCGGCACCACATCGAGCTTTTTGTCGTAAATATCCTGGCCATCCAGCATGATCTCACCGCTCACCCGGCAGCTGTCGATGGTGTCATTCATGCGGTTGAGGCAACGCAAAAAGGTTGATTTGCCACAGCCGGACGGGCCGATCAGGGCGACCACCTCATGCCGCCCGATATCCAGGCTGACATCTATGATGGCATGCTTGTCCGCATAGTGGACATTGACATTGCGTGCAGTCATGCGTGGCTCGGCAACCGTCAGGTCACCTACCGTACCGCCAAAATTGGCATGGATCACCTGGGATGCATCCTCAGCAGGAGCGGTTTTCTCTACTATCATAAAAATTCTCTCACCAGCGACGCTCGAACTTCTTGCGCAACAGCACAGCGAGCAGGTTCATGGAAATAAGGAAGGCGAGCAGCACCATGATCGCTGCCGAGGTGCGCTCAACAAAGGCACGCTCCGGGCTATCGGCCCAGAGGAATATCTGTACCGGCAGAGCTGTGGACGGATCGAGCGGACCGCCGGGGATATCAACCACGAAGGCGACCATGCCGATCATCAGCAGCGGAGCCGTCTCGCCCAAGGCCTGCGCCATACCGATGATGGTGCCGGTCAACATGCCCGGCAGCGCCTGCGGCAGGACATGGTGAAAGACCGTCTGCATCTTCGATGCACCAATGCCTATTGCCGCCTCACGGATTGATGGTGGCACGGATTTCAGCGCCGCCCTGCTGGCGATAATGATGGTGGGCAGGGTCATCAGAGTCAATACCAGGCCACCCACCAGCGGGGCGGAACGTGGCAGCCCTGCGATGTTGATAAACAGCGCCAGCCCCAGCAGGCCAAAGACGATGGAGGGAACCGCCGCCAGGTTGTTGATGTTGATCTCGATCAGATCCGTCCAGCGATTCTTCGGTGCAAACTCCTCCAGATAGATGGCGGTGGCAACCCCGATGGGAAAGGCCAGCAACAGGGTTACCAGCAGAGCATAGAATGACCCAGTTATGGCTCCACCGATGCCCGCCAGCTCGGGTTCACGGGAGTCGCCTGCGGTGAAGAAGGTGGTGTTGAAAAGCTGTGCAACCACACCGTTTTCGGTTAACCGATCCACCCAACCGACCACCTGGTCATTCAAACGGCGCGCACTCTCTGGCAGGGTACGATCAATCTGACCTTTTACCAGCATATCGATATCATCATCTGCGGGCAGCCAGATTGCATGATGGCTACCAACCAGAGAGGGATCATTGATCAGCATCTCCCGCAGCAGCAGTGGCGCGCCCGTGCTGATCATTTTATAGAGCTTGCGGCGCTCTTTTCGCTCGCGCACTTCAGGAAATATCTCCTTCAATGATGCCCGAACCAAGGCGGCATAATCGGCACTGGAGAGTGCCTCGAAATCACGCGCATCACCGATGCCCAATTGTTCAGCATTGAAGGTAATATCAAGTTTGACATGGGTCTGCCAGAAGGCGCTGTAACCGTTGCTGATGATGCTGGTAAAGAGCAGCAGCACAAACAGCAGGCCGGTCGCAATCGCCACCAGCCCCATCCGTCGGAAGCGGCGCTCTTTGGCATAACGCCTCGCCAGCGAGGCGTTCACCTTGTCGAGAGTTGTGGTGGATCTGTCAGCCATTTTATTCATACACCTCACGATATTTACGCACCACCCGCAGGGCGACCACGTTGAGCACCAGTGTCACCAGAAAGAGCAGCAGACCCAGGGCAAAAGCGGCCAGTGTCTTGGGGCTGTCAAACTCCTGATCACCGACCAGCAGGGTGACGATCTGCACCGTTACAGTGGTGACGCTATCCAGCGGGTTGACCGTAAGATTGGCCGAGAGACCGGCCGCCATCACCACGATCATGGTCTCACCGATAGCGCGTGATGCGGCCAGTAACACCCCGCCAACGATGCCGGGCAGTGCCGCGGGGATGACCACCTGGCGGATGGTCTCAGAGTGGGTAGCACCCAGTGCCAGGGAGGCATCCCGTAGCGCCTGTGGCACTGCATTGATCACATCGTCGGAAAGTGACGATATGAACGGAATCAGCATGATCCCCATCACCAGACCGGCCGCCAGCGCACTCTCTGATGAGGCATCAACACCAAACTGGGCGGCGCTGTCACGGATCATCGGTGCCACGACCAATGCTGCAAAAAAGCCGTATACCACGGTCGGGATACCCGCCAGAATCTCCAGCAACGGCTTGGCATAGGTGCGCAGCCTCTGGCTGGCGTACTCAGAGAGATAGATGGCGGCCATCAGGCCGACAGGCACCGCCACCAGCATGGCGATAAAAGAGATCAACAGGGTACCGGCAAAGAGCGGGATGGCACCAAAGGCACCCGATGAACCGACTTGATCAGCCCGGATTGCAATCTGTGGACTCCACTGCAGGCCGAACAGAAAATCTGTCAGCGGGATCATCTCGAAGAAACGAACCGACTCAAACAGCACCGCAAAGATGATGCCAAGCGTACAGAGGATGGCAATAGTGGAGCTGATCAGCAGCAGCCAGCGCAGCACGGATTCAACCTTGTTGCGTGCCCGCAGCTCGGGTGAGATAAAACGCCAGCCAAAGCTCGTTGTAATCAGGGTTAGCGAAATCACCACGATCGACTGTGCCGCAAGGCCGATCTGCTGTAGCTGGTTGTAACGGTCCGCTGCTGCCATCAACTCAGGGCTTATCTCACCAGAGGTGATGTTGCCATACGCCAGATTACGGATGTCGTTCAGCACCAGGCTCAGCTCAGCCGGTGTCAAGCCAGCAGTTATCGCAGCAGGCAGATCATTCATCAAAAGGTTGATGACAATGGGAGTCTGGATGCTGCTCCAAATGCCCAGCAAAATCAGAGCCGGAATACCGCACCAGATCGCAGTATAGAGACCGTGATAGATCGGCAGTGAGTTGAGATCACAGATACAGCCCAAACCGGGCAGGTTATAGGCCCGGCGGCGTCCAAGCTGAAAGGCAACCGCCATCAGCACCAGCAGGATCAGAATAAGTGTTGTTGATTGCATAATAAGCTACAGACATGCAGATGGGTGGTTCATTTGAACCACACCCGTAGGGTGGGCACGCTTTTTTGTGCCCACCAATTGCGCAACATGAAAACATGGTGGGCACAAAACATGCCCACCCATCTTGCCCATTACAATGAAAGCGGCTTCAGATTTTTCACATCACTGGCGAACTGCAAACGCTCCTGCTTAGGCATGGGGATCAGCCCTTTGTCCGTCAGATACCCTTCCTCACCCCAGGCTTTGTTGCTGGTGAACTCTGCCAGGTAACCTTTGATTCCGGGAACCTTGCCAACATGTGCTTTTTTCACATAGAAATAGAGTGGCCGTGAAACCGGGTAGCTGCCATCGGCAATGGACTCAAAAGTCGGGGCAACGCCATCCACAATAGAGCCTTGCACCTTATCGGCATTTTGCTCCAGAAAGGAGAAACCAAACACACCCAGCGCATTAGGGTTGGCTTCCAGTTTCTGAATGATCAGATTATCATTCTCACCCGCCTCAATATAGGCACCATCTTCACGCATGGAGTAGGCAACCGCCTTGAACACCTTCTTGCCTTTCTTGTTATATACACTCATCGGAATGCCAAGCTTGCGCATCAGCGGCTTGACGGCCCCTTCACCTTTAGCCTTACGCAGCGCCTTCAGATCAGCAAAGGCTTGCGCCCCGGCACCCAACACCAGCTCAGAAAAGGCATCGCGTGTACCTGATGTCGGTGGCGGGCCAAGCACTTCGATTTTGATATTAGGAAGCGTTGGATTGACATCCTTCCAGCTCTTATAAGGGTTGTCGATCAGCTTGCCCTGAGGGCCGGGAACCTGTTTGGCCAATGCCAGATAGAGATCCTTGCGGCTCAGCTTGAACAGCGGCGCTGCTTTAGAGTTGGCGATGGCAATGCCGTCATAACCGACCTTAACCTCAATAATCTCTTTCACGCCATTTTTGGCACAGAGCGCTACTTCAGACTCTTTGATACGCCGCGAGGCGTTCGTGATGTCTGGATGCTCAATGCCAACACCGGCACAGAACAGCTTCAGACCGCCACCAGAGCCGGTGGATTCAATCTTGGGGGTTTTGTACTTAGTGGTCTTGCCAAAGGTCTCCGCCACAACGGTGGCGAAAGGGTAGACAGTGGAAGAACCGACGATAGAAACATAGTCACGGGAGGCTGCCGTTACCGAGGTGGCGGCTACAACCAGGGCTGCAGCCAGTACAGTACGCTTGTTGATCATGATGACTCCAAGTGGTGGATTGAACTTGAACGCATTATGAAGAGGCACTGTTACTCAAGTGTTACTGTATTGTTACAGTTATGTAAAAGCCCCGGTACCGTTACGCCAACCTGACTCCCCGTGTTGCAATAAACTGCCCTGTTGCTGCATCCTAAGTTATTACCTTGGCGGAGCACTAGACTCCAGTTTGCTCTCACTCCCACATGGGGGCGTGGAAATGAGAGCACAAAAACAGGCAAAGTACGGGTTGCCTTAATGCGTTACGATCAATTCGTACCTACATAGTAAATTGAAACAGTTCCACTCACCTCGTTGGCGACAGCCAGCAGTGCTTCTCCAACCGGGCTTTTTTCTTTGGATATAAAAATGGCTGTTTCCGGGCCAAGATCTCCGGCCTCTGCACTTTTTGGGTCAGCTTCAAAATTGCGGTTGTTTTGGTAGTCATAAAACTGAGCCTCAGAAGGATTAGTAATATCAAATACCATAATACCTCCGACTCGCTCCAGCAGGATAAAGGCAAACTGCTTCTCTCCAACCTTTCCGATAGTTACCCCTTCCGGTTCCGGCCCTTTTTTTGGGCTTCTGCCTTCTGGCTTGTTTTTGTCATTACTAACATTAAAATAACGTTTGCCAATAACGCCTTCAATTACCTGCTCGAAGATTTGTCCACTATCGTATACAAGATTCAGGTCTGCATCCCAGATCGAAAATGAACGCGTGCCAAAGCTGTATAGCACATCGTAATCTCCATCTTTATCCGTATCTCCATCAACCGATGAAATGACAAGCCCTCCGATATTTTCTTCTTTTTGAAGCCATTCCGCATTCGGAAACTGTACGGGATCGAGTGTTATTTTTTTAACCTTTGTTTCATCTTCATAGTCGCCATACTCTCGCCCATCCCCTTCATTAGCTGTGATCAGATAGGTTTTTCCATCAACATCAAAGGCCGCAATCCCATCCGGCATGGGCATCCCTTTAACAGGCCAGTTCTTAATATGAACACCACCATCTTTTTTACTGGCATCGAAGGCAAAACCCTTTTGACTATGGTCAGAAAAACCGAGGCTTTTTATAAAGATGACCTGTTTATTTTCTAAATCAATTTTTGCAATGGCATTGTTTTCCTGAAGGGTGACAAAAGCAAATTTTGAATCTGCACTAACGGCAATATATTCAGGTTCAAGATCTGTTGATTGATTTGCATTTGGGCCTGAAATTCGAACCGGCCCATCAAGTGCAACGTCACCAAAAGTAAGAGTTATTATGCTTTCTTCACTCAACTCATTAACCGCTCCTTTCCATTCAATCAGTGATACAGAACCAATGGGATCATTCTGATAGGAGTGATCTGGCTCCCCCTCGTTGGCAACCAGTATATATCGCCCATCTGGTGAAAACGTGACCATATCCGGTAACGCTCCAACCTGTAAGTGCTTTAATATTTTTCCTTTTTGATCCAAAAACACAATAAACCCAGGGGCCTGTTTATGTTTATTTTCTACCGCAGCAACAAGTACACTTCCATATGCCGCCACACTATTTACACCACCCGCATCAGGGATTTGTTCAAAGGTGGCTTTTCTAACCATTTCAGGTTTTTCTGGATTGCTGATATCCAGGAAAACAAGTGAATTTTCAGAAGCACTGGTGAATACAAGAAGGTTGGAATCTGGTATGTGCGTAACAACCTCTGCTGCACTCTCATCAAATTTCCCAGTCCGATAGGTTCCAGCCAGTTGTAAAAAACTGCTCTTTGCCCCCGCCATGGATTTCGGTTGTTTATTTACCTGGTGTTGCGCAACTGTTGTTACTTCTTGATGACAAGCGCTTATGAGAAAAACAACACAGAGAATCCAAATAGCGTTTTTCATATGACCTCACGTGTTAATTTGTGGGTTTTGAATTAAAAAACCCTGCTGTAATAAAATACAGCAGGGTTTGGGTTGGCTAAGGTGATTTTCGGACTGGGTTAGAAGTCGATCTGGCCACGCAGCTGAAACGCCTTGATATCATCATCTGGATTTGTGGTACCAGGGTATTCCACATTGGCCATCACATAGTTTGCCATAAAGCGAATGGTCGGTGTCGCATACCAATTCAGACCAATGGTTGTAATGTCGCCTTTTTCACCCATTGTATTGACAGCAGCGCCGGTATCGTAGAGATCAATATCCGAGTAACGCAACGCAACCTCCCATGCACCATGTCCGCCCTTGCCGACAATGCTGGTGGGCTTAACCCGTCCAAAGGAGCCTTTTTTGGCTTTATAATTACGCGACTCTCCGGTTAAAAAATAACTGCCATACACATACCAGCCATCAAAATCAACATCATCTGTCGTGGTGCTGACATCCTTGCTGTAGTACTCCGCTTGAGCAGAGAAGGGCCCAAATACCATAGCGCTCTCCAGCCCAAAGGTGTCTGCACTATCCACACCATCAATCCTTGTATCATAAGGGCGTGTATTAATAGTGTGGATCTCAGGCCGCGCACGGAAACGCTGCTGCCCATAGGCTCCTCCAACCAGTGGTGTTGATTCATACTCCTGGCGATGGGCAGATACTCCAAGGTGAAGCGCTTTGCTCTTTCCGGAAATTGGTGCAAATGTCAGGCGTGCACCATAGCCATAATCTTCATCCTGGTCGGCATTGTTGTTACCCACTCCATCCATATGGAGGCCGGTCATAAAGGTCCAGTTGCTTCCGCCTGTTGCCAGGCTCAGGCCATTTTTTCGGCCTACAGCAAACAGATCATTGATGGTGCTTCGCTCCATAAAAGTGATGTACTTCGAGCTGGTATTCTCTTCCAGGCCATTGGAGATTTTGTGGTTACCAAGCTTTAATGTTACTGGCTTAAAACCTTTATATGCGATGTAGAGGTCTTTAGTCGTCAAGCTATCTTCAGCAAAATCAAACTGTGCCTTATAAGCCCAATCATTAAAGATTTTACCCTTCAGAAAAACACGGGCACGGCGCATCTCTGAGCCATCACCATCATCGTTTCTATCATCATCAATGAAGGCATAATCGGTCATTATGCGGCCACCAACCTGGGCAGAAAATGCACTATCACGAGACTTGAACTTCAGGTGCCCGCCTTTCAGGCTTACTGTTGCGGTATCCTTTTCAATCGCCTCGATCTTGTTGGCAACCTTCTTTACGGCCTCACTGTCTGATTTGGCTGCATTCGCCAACAGGCGGTAATTTTCTGCGGTGATGGTGCCCTGATCACGTAGCACCTGTAACAGATTTAACATGGCTTCGTTATTTGCGAGCACAGGTGAAGCTGTTGCACCCAGCAGAATTCCGGCAATCAATAGCGATGATGTTTTCTTTTTCAACGGACTTTCCTCACATAGAATTAAGTCCGTAAAGCGTAATAATTTTACATTTCAAGATTATGAACGTTATGTAACAGTTCTGTATCAATGCTTAAT
>Ga0256839_1001818_pt1 | contig 25112 bp, 22 predicted proteins | sample 354166metaG_FD_185968 | JGI IMG/M metagenome (GOLD analysis project Ga0256839, IMG submission 185968) | Hydrothermal vent microbial communities from Mid Atlantic Ridge, Atlantic Ocean - 354-166 | ecosystem: Environmental > Aquatic > Marine > Hydrothermal vents | place: Atlantic Ocean: Mid... | reverse complement strand
CCGCCGAAGGGGGCGGCCTCGGTGGAGATGATGCCGCGGTTCACGCCAACGATGCCGTATTCCAGCGCTTCCGAGACGCGAAAGGCGCGGCCCAGGTCGCGGGTGTAGAAATAGGCGGCAAGGCCGTATTGCGTGTCATTGGCCAGGCGTACCGCCTCCTCCTCGGTGGCGAATTTGAACAACGGGGCCACGGGGCCGAAGATCTCCTCGTTGGCCACCGCCATGCCGGGGTGCACGTTGCACAGCACCGTCGGCTCGTAGAAAGTGCCGCCCAGCGCATGCCGCCGTCCGCCGGTGAGCACTTCCGCGCCTTTCGCCCGCGCGTCTTCCACCAGCCGCTCCACCTTCTGAAGTGCTTCCTCGTTGATGAGCGGCCCCTGCGCCACGCCTTCCTCGCTGCCGATGCCGACGCGCAGGCCTTTTACCTTCTCTGCCAGCTTCTCGGCGAAGGCATCGTGAATGCCCTCCTGCACCAGGATGCGATTGGCGCACACGCAGGTCTGCCCGGTGTTGCGATACTTGCTGGCCAGCACGCCCTCGATGGCCGCATCCAGATCGGCATCGTCGAACACGATGAACGGCGCATTGCCGCCCAGCTCCAGCGACACCTTCTTCACCGTCTCCGCGCACTGGCGCATCAGCAGCTTGCCCACCTCGGTGGAGCCGGTGAAGGTGAGCATGCGCACATCCTCGCTGGCCGTCAGCGCGCCGCCGATGGTGGGGGCATCGCCGGTAATCACGTTGAACAGCCCCGCCGGCAGCTCCGCCCGCGCCGCCAGCTCGGCCAGCGCCAGCGCCGATAGCGGAGTATCCTCCGCCGGCTTGAGCACCATCGCGCAGCCCGCCGCCAGCGCCGGGCCGGCCTTGCGGGTGATCATGGCGTTGGGAAAGTTCCACGGGGTGATGGCCGCCACCACCCCCACCGGCTGGCGCAGCACCAGGATGCGCGAATCGGGAAAGGGGGTGGGGATGACCTCGCCATACAGCCGCTTCGCTTCCTCCGCCGCCCATTCGATGAAGGCCGCGCCATAGGCCACCTCGCCGCGCGCTTCGGCCAGCGGCTTGCCCTGTTCGGCGGTCATGATGCGGGCGAGATCCTCCGCATGCTCCAGGATGAGCGCATGCCAGCGCTTCAGCACGCTCGCGCGATCCTTCGCCGGCAGCGCCGCCCATGCCTGCTGTGCCGCCCTGGCCGCGGCGATGGCCTGTTGCGTTTCCGCCTCGCCCATGTCCGGTACCCGCGCCAGCACCTCGCCCGTTGCCGGGTTCTTCACCGCGAAGGTGCGCTCGGCCCCAACCCACGCACCGTCGATGAAGCAGGCTTCCTTCAGCAGTTCCGGATCGTTCAACGCCGTCTTCAACGCACTGGACATGGGAATACCTCCCGCTGCATGTTCACACCGATACTTGCGCTCATTGATGCAGCAAACCGCAGGGGGCGGCAAGCGCCATGACCATCAGCATGACCACACTGCCGAAATTGCCGAAACTGGTGGAGATCACCTCCGAAACGCACGGGGTGTGGCTGGACATCCGCTACGCCACCGCCAACAACATCACCGGCCAGCCCATCTATGCCGAGCCACGCTGCTTCCTGCGCCCGGAGGCAGCAGAGGCGCTGAAGCGCGCAGCCGACCTGGCGCGGCATGCCGGCCTGCGCCTGGTGGTGTTCGACGGCTACCGCCCGCGTGCCGCTCAGCGTGCCTTGTGGAACGCCTGCCCGGACGTGCGCTATGTCATCCCGCCGGAAGTTGGCTCCAGCCACACCCGCGGCATCGCCGTCGATCTCACGCTGGCGGATGAAACAGGCCAATTGCTGGACATGGGCACCGACTTCGACGACATGCGTGAAATCGCCTGGCCCGCCAGCACGGAAGTCTCGCCACAGGCCCTGCGCAACCGCATGTGGCTTGCCGGCATCATGCACACCGCGGGCTTCATTGGCATCCGCACCGAATGGTGGCATTTCCAGCTTCCCGGCATCTGGCCGCAGTTGCCGAGAGTCGGCGTGTTGACAGTGGGCTGACGGCAGTTCTTGCCGGTTGACGGCTGCTGCAACGCAAGATCCCCGCCGCGCGGTTTCTGCCTCCTGCCTGGGCGAAAGGTCGATGAGTGGTCAGTGCGCCTGCCGGCTCTTGCGGCTGGCGAGCTTCAGCACCGGGATGGCCAGCAGCCAGACGATGAAGCCGGCGATCAGGCCCAGCAGCAGCGAGACGAGGATGCCGCCTGCATAGGGGATGAGATGCGCCCATTCTTCCGGCGCGTGAATGCCGTATTCGGCCAGTGCGTGCATGATGATGCCGCCCGCCACCCACAGCATGGCGATGGTGCCAATGACGCTGAGAAACTTGAGAAAACCCGGCATGGTGCGGACGATGCCGCGGCCCAGTGCGCGCAGTGCTTCTGCGTTGCCCTCGCGGGTGGCCAGCCACAGGCCGAAGTCGTCCATCTTCACGATGATGGCGACCACGCCATAGACCAGCGCGGTAATGCCCAGCGCCACCAGCGACAGGGCAATGACCTGGTAGGTGAAGGGCTGCTCCAGCATTTGCGAATAGGCGATGACCATGATCTCGCCGGAGAGGATGAGGTCGGTGCGGATGGCGCTGCTCACCCGCTGGCGCTCGAAGGCGGCCAGTTCCTCCGGCGTGGCGTCTTCGCGTATCAGCGCGGATTCCTCCTCGTGGTGGCCGGTGAGCCACTCGTGCACCTTCTCGAAGCCCTCGAAAGAGAGATACAGCGCGCCCAGCACCAGCAGCGGGGTGATGACCCACGGCGCGAACCAGCCCAGCGCCAGCACCAGCGGCACCACGAACAGGAACTTGTTGCGCAATGACCCCAGGGTGATCTGCCAGATGATGGGCAGTTCACGCGAAGCGGCGAAGCCCACGATGTACTTGGGCGTAACCGCCGCATCGTCAGCCACCACGCCAATGGACTTCGCTCCTGCCTTGGCTGACAGCGCCACGGTATCGTCCAGCACGATGGCGGCCTTCTTCGCCAGCGCCACCACGTCGTCCAGCAATGCCAGCAGGCCGGTGCTCATCTGCGGCCTCCCGCCTGGGTGAGCAGGCTGCCACCGGGGGTTTTCAGCAGCAGATGGTCCAGCATGTCGAAGGTTTCGGCGTAGGTGGCTGTCATGTGGTTGTTGTCCCAGTATTTGTACCAGGGGCCGTTATCCGTGCGAAACAAGGGCTTGCATACATTGCCCGGACAGATTCGCGTGGCCGGATCGTAAAAGGCATCGACCCGTGATTGCAAGTGCCGGCGCAGCCGGGCTGACAGCGCCAGTTGTGCCGCGGCCCGCTCGAAGGTGGGCAGGTCGTCGAATGAAAGGGTGCTGGCGGTCAGCCCCAGGGCGTTGGCAATGCGGTGAGAGTGCAGGACGGAGACATAGTTGCCGCGGCGCAGGTGATAGCGGGGAGAGAAGCGGGCATCCATCGGGTTGTCGAGCAGGAAGACGATCTTGGCGCGCGGCAGCGTGCGGCGCAGCTTGTCCAGGAATGCCTGCATGCCGCGTTGCAGGCAATCGGCATAGTCGGGGTGGCGATGGTCAAGCTGGCGGCCGTCGCAGGTGAGGCGGGCCTGCCGCTGGCGCAGCATGATGGTGTCGAACAGGTAACGGTTCCAGGCACCGGCAATGATGACCTTTTCGATGGATGCGGCATGCCGTTGCAGGTGACGGAATGCCCGTTGGCGTGCAGCTTCGCAGTCGCGGCTGCCGTCCAGCAGGACAAAGCCCTCCACCGGTGGGCAGCCAGCGCCGGTAGCGAAGGAGATGACGTGCATGCGGGCTGGTGTTTCGCGCGTCAGCTTCATGACGCGCGGAGCATACTGCCGGGCATGGGAATCGCCGATGAACACCACCTCCACCGGGCGGCCGGGGAGATTGACGAACAGGGATTGTTCCTCGCCGGGCAGCTGGTGCAATCCGCCGGGGAAGCGCCAGTCGCGCGCGGCGGTGGCGGAGGTTACGAGAAATTCGTCGGTAACCAGCGTGCTCACCCTGGCTTCGCGCAGCAGCAGGGCACCGGCGGCAAATATCAGCAGCAGTGGCGTAACCAGGCGGGCCGTGCGCAGGGGATTGAGCCGGGCAGGGCGCTCGATCAGCCGATAGGTGGCCACGGCCAGCAGCACGACGATGGCAAGATAGATCAGCTTCTGCTCGCGTGTCGTCAGGCCGCCTGCGAGGGCATAGTCGGTCAGCGACAGCAGCGGATAGTGCCACAGGTAGAGGGAGTAGCTGATCAACCCGACAAAGACTGCCGGACGCCATGACAGCAGGTAACGGGACAGGGCGCTGGCAGGGCTGGCGACAAGCAGCATGGTGGCCAGAACGGCAAGGATGGTGATGCCGCCGGGGTGGCGTGCCGGCCACGGGTTGAGCATGACAAGAATCAACAGCAGCAGGGCGAGGGGTGCCAGGGCGTTGGCGGCAGGGCGCGAGAAGCCCTGCCAGCCGTGGCGCAGGGCAGCCCACGCCAGCAGGCCGCCGGCAATGAACTCCCAGGCGCGGAACCAGGTGATGAAGAAGGCCAGTGCGGTATCGTGCACCAGCAGGGCAGAGGCAAGCGAGGCCGCCGCCAGCAGCGCAAGCACCAGCCCGACGGCGCGCAGGCCGCCGAAGCGCCAGGCCAGCAGCAGCAATGGTGGTATCAGCAGGTAGAACTGTTCTTCCACCGCCAGAGACCACAGGTGCAGGAAAGGCTGGCGGATGGCATCCGGCTCGAAATAGCCGCTTTGCATGTAATAGTGGATGTTGGAGACATACAGGGCACCGGCGATGAGCTGGTGCAGGAAGTCTCGCATCTCCACGCCGGTGAGGATGATGAAGGCCAGTGGCGTGGTCAGGGCGAAGACCGCCAGCAGGGCGGGAAACAGCCGCGCGGCACGGCGCGCCAGGAAATGCAGGAAGGAAAAGGTGCCGGCCTGCAGGTTGTCGAGAATGATGCGGGTAATGAGAAAGCCGGAGATGACGAAGAAGATGTCAACGCCCAGGTAGCCATGCGGCAGCCGGGCAGGGGCAACATGATAGATGATGACGGCAATGATGGCGACTGCCCGCAATCCGTCGATGTCAGCCCTGTAGCCCGGCTTGCGCATTGTCTGGATATTCTCGGTCGATCGTGATGGGGCAGTCCCGTGCCATCATGCGGAATGATTGATGCTCCAGCATACGGCTAGGCGGCAGAAATACACGGCACAACATATTTTTTGGTAATATCCACGCGTTCTGGCAGATCATCACGCCATGCCACGTGCGGGGTGGCATGATGTCCGCCAGCCTTGTGTGCGGAAGCGGGGCACCACCAGGTGCGTGGCGTGAGGTGGCTGGAAAGGCTCACCTGCGCCGGTGGTGGCGGCCCCTGTTGGAGCGCTGGCTGCCATCGTCATAGGGGTTTTCCACCTCCCTGAACTTCAGGCGGATGGGTGTGCCCCACAGGTCGAAGGCATCGCGCAGGGATTTCACCAGGTAACGGCCGTATTCCTCCGGTACCTTGTCCGCCCGCTGGGTGAACACCACGAAGGTGGGCGGGCGCGTCGCCGCCTGGGTGATGTAGCGCAGCTTGATGCGGCGTCCGCCCGGGGCCGGTGGCGGATGACGGCGCACGGCATCCTCCAGCCAGCGGTTGAGCCGGGCGGTGGGGATGCGCTTGTTCCAGTTGTCATGAACGCCGATGACGGCGGGCATGAGCCTGTCCACGCCCTTGCCGGTGAGGGCGGAGAGCGTTACCACCGGTGCGCCGATGATCTGCGGCAGCAGGCGATCGACGGCGCGCTCCAGCTCCTTGCGGTAGCGGGCGCGGGCCTCGCGGTCGACGAGATCCCACTTGTTGATGGCAATCACCACGGCGCGGCCCTCGCGTGCCATGAGGTCGGCAATGGCCAGATCCTGCTTCTTCAGCGGTTCGGTGGCGTCCAGCAGCACCACCGCCACCTCGGCAAACTTCGCCGCGCGGATGCCGTCGCCGACGCTCATCTGCTCCAGCTTCTGCTTCACCTTTGCCTTCTTGCGCATGCCGGCGGTATCCCACAGCTGGATGGGGCGCTTGTGCCACGTCCAGTCGATGGCGATGGCATCGCGGGTGATGCCGGCCTCCGGCCCGGTGAGCAGGCGCTCCTTGCCCAGCAGGCGGTTGATGAGGGTGGACTTGCCGGCATTGGGACGGCCGACGATGGCGAGCTTCAGCGGCTTCAGCGGCAGGCGCTCGGTTTCCCCGGACGAAACCTGTGCCTCGGTTGCATCGGTGCGGGCGGGTGGTTCATCGTTTGCCGGGGCATGCGTGATCGGTTCTTCAGAAACTGATTCAGGTGCCGTGGAAAGAGATTCCGATTCTTCGTGCAAGTTGTTGCTTTCCGTATCCTTTCCCTGTTCCTGCGAGGCGCTGTCGGTGGCCCTGGCGCGGCGCTTCTCGGCGGCGCGCCGACGCTCCTTGAGCAGCAGGAACTGTTCTTCCAGCGCATCGTGCAGGGCATCCAGCCCCAGCCCGTGGGCGGCGGAGAAGGGAATGGGTTCGGAAAGCCCCAGGGCCCAGAACTCCGCTGCCGCCGCTTCTCCTTCCGCGCCTTCGGCCTTGTTGACCAGCAGCACCGTCGGCTTGTTTCGCTGGCGCAGTTGCGCGGCGAAGTGCTCGTCATCGGGCAGCAGGCCGGCGCGGGCGTCGGTCATGAAGATCACCACGTCGGCGGCATCGATGGCGCGTTCGGTCATGGCCGTCATGCGGGCGGCGAGGCTGCCTTCCTCGGCGTCTTCCAGCCCGGCGGTATCGAGCACGGCAAAGCGCAGGTCATCCAGCTTCGCCCGGGCCTCGCGGAAGTCGCGGGTAACGCCGGGCTGGTCATGAACAATGGCCAGCCGCTTGCCCACCAGCCGGTTGAACAGCGTGGACTTGCCCACGTTGGGGCGGCCGACAATGGCGACGGATGGCAGTTTCCTGCGGCGCGACATGGGTTCTCTCGTGCTCCGGTGTGCGTGATTTCGGCAAGGGTCTGCCTGCATATGGACCGCAAGGGCGCAGGCTGCAAGCACAAGGGCTGCAGATGTGCGGGGCTTGCAGGCAGGAATTCGTGCAAGAGCACGGGCCGGAAGCGTTCAGGCGCTTGCGCTCCGCAGCCCCGGTGTGCTCAGGCATAGCGCGACAGGCCGCCTTCGTCATCCAGCACATACAGGCTGCCGGCAGCGATGATGGGGGCGATGCGCACCGATTCGCCCACCTTGTGGCGCTTGAGGATGTTGCCACCCTCGGCCAGCACCTCCAGCAGCTGGCCATTGGCACCGGCCAGGAACAGGCGGCCGCCGCCCATGACGGGTCCTGCAAGGGTGGTGCCGTCCAGCGTGGCGCTGTAGCGCAGCTTGCCGCTGGTGGCGTGGATGGCGTGCAGGCGGTTGCGGCCCTGCAGGTGAAACAGGTGGTTGCCAGCCAGCCACGGCGTGTTGCGCCCGCCCAGCGGCAGGCTCCAGCGTTCATCGCCATTGGTGGAAATGGCGGCGATGTCTCCCTGGGCGGCAACGCCGTATATGGTGTTGCGCGTCAGCAGGGGACGGGCGGCGATGTCGGTGATGGTCAGGGCATTGGTAAGGGTGTGGGAAAAGCGGGCGTTGCCGGCGGTGTCCAACAGCACGATGTCGCCGCCGGAGAAGGGGCAGGCCAGCAGGTTGCCGCGCACCGAAGGGGCCGCAGCGGATATCAGCCGGGTGCGGCCGGCAGGCCCCTGGTAGTCCCACAACCTGCCGCCATTGCCGGCGGCAACGGCATGCAGCACATCGGCATTGTCGCGCACGAAGATGCGGCCATTGGCATATACCGGCGGGGTGCGCAAGGGACGCTTGAACGACACGCGCCATTGTTCGGTGCCGCCAAGCGAGAGCGCCACCAGCTCGCCCAGGCCGGTGGCGGCGAAGACGCGGGTGCCGTCGGAGCATATGCCGCCGCCGAAGCCGTCATTGGCATCACCACCCTGCGGCACCAGCGAGCGCTCCCACAGCCTGCGGCCGGATGCGGCATCGAAGGCGCGCAGGGTGGCAAAGGCATCAAGCACCAGCACCCGGCCGTTGGCAACGATGGGCGGGGCGGAGAGGCGGTTGGCACCACTGGATGCGCGTGCGGCCTGCACGCGCCAGCGACGGCGGATGTTCTCGGCCAGTGCCGGGTTGCCGACCACGGAGCTGGCGGTGCCGCCCGGTTGCAGCCACTGGGGCATGCCGATGGCCTGTGGCAGCAGCACCGGCTCGGTGGACTTGCCGGCGCGCGCGGTTGCGGAAAACAGCGGCTCGCGCTTGCCCGGCAGGGGTGCGTCATCGCCGCTGCCCAGCAGGTCATCCAGCAGGTCGCCGGAAGTGGCACAGCCGCCGAGCAGGGCAGTGAGGCCCAGCAGCGCGGTGCGGCGGCTGATGGACGCGGTGCCATTGCCACGCCCGGTGCCCTGCCCGGCATTGGCGTGCTCGTGGGAATGATTGGCGGAATATGCGGGGGTGCGCTTCATTGCCTGCTACTGTCCTTGCGCCTGCTCGCTGGTGCCGGTCCTGCCATTGGCGGTGTTGCCGGCAGCATTGCCGCCATTGCCGCCACTGCCATTGCCATTGCCGGAGCCGTTGGCGGTGGTGGCGGCCGTTTCGGCACCTCCCAGCCGGTTGAACAGCACGGTGGCGCGGCCACGGGCTTCCGCCGGGCTTTCCGGGTCTTCCAGGATGCGGCGCAGGTAGTCGCGCGCGGTCTTCTCATCGCCTTCGCGCAGGGCTGCCAGCGCCAGGATCTCGCGGGCGGCCGCGCGCCACGGATTGCCATCCACATCCAGCCCGCCCAGAAGCTTCGCCAGCTCCTCGCGGCTGGCGCTGTCGGCCAGCAGCCATGCATGGCGCACGCGGGCGGCATCACGCAGCGGCAGATCCAGCGCCTTGTCGTCGGCCACGGAGCGATACAGGGCCACGGCCTTTTCGGCATTTCCATCAGCTGCGTGCAGGGCGGCGAGGCGCAGCTTCGCCAGCGCCGCCGCGCCTGCGTGCGTGCCGCCTGCAAGCTTTTCCAGCGCGGCAATGGCTTCCTGCCGCTTGTTCTGCTGCAGCAGGTCGAGCGCGGAAACGTAGGCCTCGCCGGCGGCCTGCGCCTGCTGCTGCTGGTAATACTGCCAGCCCTTGTAGCCGGCCACGGCCGCCACCACGCCCAGCGACAGTGCCAGGAACAGGTTGCCGTAGCGCTTCCACAGCCGTTCCATGCGCTCGCGGCGCAGTTCCTCGTTTACCTCGCGCAGCAGCGAATCGTCATCGGCCATGATCCTGTTCCCCGTTCTTCGGCAGGCGCGTGATGCCATCAGCATCAATCGCGCGCCATGCATTTCTCAGGATGGTGTTTGCTCTCAGGAATGGTGTTTGCCGCAAAATGGCGCAAAGTGCAAAGCACATGGCACGGAAATGACACCAGATGCAGGCAAGCCGGCGCATCATTGCCGTTTCTTCATGTCATAGACGTGCTCGGGCGCCGGGAAGCGGCGGGCGCGCACATCTGCGGCATATTCGGCAATGGCGCGGTCTATGACGCCGGTGAGGTCGGCGTATTCCTTCACGAATTTCGGCGGATTCGGGTTCAGCCCCAGCATGTCTTCCATTACCAGGATCTGCCCATCGCAGGCGGCTGACGCGCCGATGCCGATGGTGGGGGCGGGGCAGCTGGCGGTGATGCGCCGGGCCAGCGGCTCTGCCACGGCCTCCAGCACCACGCAGAAGGCACCGGCCTCGGCCACGGCGCGGGCGTCGTCCTCGATGATGTCCCACTGGGCTTCGTCCCGCCCCTGCACGAAGAAGCCGCCCAGGGTGTTCACGCTCTGTGGCGTCAGCCCCACGTGTGCCATCACCGGCACGCCGCGGCGGGTGAGAAAGTGAATGGTTTCGGCCATGCGCGCGCCCCCTTCCAGCTTCACCGCGGCGGCTCCGGTCTCCTTCAATACCCGCGCGGCATTGCGAAATGCCTGCTGCGGGCTTTCCTCGTAGGAGCCGAAGGGCATGTCCACCACCACCAGCGCCCGCGTTACGGCAGAGGCGACGACGCGGCCGTGGGTGATCATCTGTTCCAGCGTTACCGGCAGGGTGGAGCCGTGGCCATACAGCACCATGCCCAGCGAATCGCCCACCAGCAGCATGTCCACGTGATTGTCGGCGAGGCGGGCGGTGTGGGCATGGTAGGCGGTGAGCGCGACGATGGGCTGCTCGCTGCCCTTGCGGGCGCGTATCTGCGGCGCGGTAATGCGCCGCGGTGGTGGAGATGACGGGGGGGCTGGCGTATGTTGCGTGCTCATGATCCCTTGCTCCCTTCTGTTGCGCGCCATAGCATGGGGATGAAAGGGATGCCAGACACCAGAGCAGGAGAGTTGCGGCATGTGGTCGGGCAGGAGACGTGGTGCGTGGGGTGTTGGCCTGGTGCTGATGGCTGTGGCGGGTGCCGGTGCTTTCACGGCGGATGCGGCAGCACAGGAATGCAGGCGCTGGGCCGGTGCTCCGTGGGCCGGTGCGGTGGCGGCAGGTGATGTCGGCCCTTCCGTGGCGATGGGGGAACGGCAGCCGCTGCGGCCGGTGCAACCGGTGGCGCAGGATTGCGCCGTGCAGCGGGAGCGCGATGGCGCGCGTGTCATCCTGCAGGCCGGTGCGTGGCAGGCAATGTGCACGGAAGGGCGTGGCTGTGCGCTGCCGGGAATGGCGGTGCAGGGGCAGAGGCTGCAGGTCTCGCGGCAATTGAGCGATGATGCATGGCGCATCGTGCTGAGCCTGCCGGTGCCGGCAGATGCCGGGGCAGGGGTGCGGCTTTCCGTCGATGGCGGAGAGGCGGAGAACCTGCCATCGGAGTTTCTGCAGGCGCAGGAAAACGGCCGCGTCATTGCCGTGCGACCGGAGGTGGCGGACGCGGTGCTGGACATGCTGCAGGGAGCGCGGCGCTCGGTGGAATGGCATTACATGACCAAGGCGGGCGAGGAGCGGCGGTTCGCGCTTCCGGCAGAATGCATGGGCGAGGCGCTGCGGGCGCTGCGCCGGCAGTTTGCCATGATGCAGGCCATGCAGCGCATGGGGCGGTGAGGCGCATCTCGCCGAAGATACGGGCAAATTGCCAATGGCGGCATCGTGGGCTGGCACACGCCTGGCCTGCAACGACATGCAGGCAGCGTGGGAAAGGCGGGCAGCGCAGGTGCCGGTCAGCGCACGTCGTGCTGAAGGTCGGAGGGGATGTAGCCCATGCGCTCCAGCCCTTCCTCCAGGTGTTCGGCCAGCAGCGGATTGCCCAGCAGGTAGCGGCTGGTGCCGGCATGGCCGGTGTATTCGTCGCGCGCGGTCTCTACCGCTTCCTCCCATTCCTCCGGATCGTAGGAGCCGCGGCCAACCCACATCAGCGCCACCAGCTCGGCCAGTTCGTCGCGGTTCATCTCGCCAAGGAAGGTAACCAGTGCGGTGCGGGAGGGGTCGTTGCGCAGGGCCTCCAGCACCATTTCCGCCGTTTCCTCGCCGGGGTGCAGGCGGTCCGGCAACTCCCACGCGCCGGTGCGGGCTTCCACTTCACGCGCACGGGTGATGACCTGGGCCACCTTGTCTGCCGAGAGTTGCAGCATGGCCTTGTCCTCCCAATGGGTTCCGGCTTGCGGTATCTGCATCCGCATCTTGGCATGAAATGGCACTGCTGGCAAAGGATTGCGTGGCGCACGCGCCATGGTGCGCGTAGGGAGTGGTGCGGCTGGCAACTGCGGCTGGCGGGGGCATTGTCGAGCAGCGTATTGTGTGCCACAGAAGCCGTGAAACACGGAAAGCCGTGAATCATGCGAGGGCCGTGAGCCACGGAAAACGGCATCGTGCAGGCATCGTGCAAGGCATTGGGCAAGTGCGCCGAGACAATGCGCACACAGGCCGGAACAGGGCAGGAGAACAGCCGAGATGAGCGAGCAGACCGCAGGCATTGCCTTCATCTTTCCGGGGCAGGGCAGCCAGAAGGTGGGCATGGGCATGGAGCTGGCGCAGACCTTTGGCAGCGCCCGGCGGGTGTTCGAGGCGGTGGATGATGCGCTGGGGCGCAGGCTTTCGGCCATCATCGAGGACGGGCCGGAGGAGGAGCTGACGCTCACGGAAAATGCGCAGCCGGCGCTGATGGCCGTGTCCATGGCGGTGGTGCGGGTGCTGGAGGAGGATTTCGGCATCGATCTTGCCGATCACGCGGCGTTCATGGCCGGGCATTCGCTGGGGGAATATTCGGCGTTGTGCGCGGCGGGCGCGTTCTCGCTGGACCGCACCGCCAAGCTGCTGCAAACGCGCGGGCGCGCCATGCAGGGCGCGGTGCCGCCGGGCGAGGGCGGCATGCTGGCGGTGCTGGGCATGGACCTGGCGGAGGTGGAGGCCGTGGCCGCCGCTGCCGCAGCAGCGGCCGGTGAAGGTGCGGTGTGCGAGGTAGCCAATGACAATGCGCCGGGGCAGGTGGTGCTCTCCGGCCACATGCCGGCCATCGAGCGGGCCGAGGCATTGGCGAAGGAGAAGGGGGCGAAGCGCGCCGTGCGGCTGAACGTTTCGGCACCGTTTCACTGCTCGCTGATGACGAAGGCGGCAGAGGCCATGAGCTGGGCGCTGGGCGAGGCCAGCGAGAGCGAGCCGAAGGTGCCGGTGGTGGCCAATGTAACGGCGCGGCCGCAGACACAGCCGGCGGAAATCGTGAACAACCTGGTGGCACAGGTAACGGGCAGGGTGCGCTGGCGCGAATCCATGGCATACATGCATGGCGAGGGCGTGGGGCTGTTCGTGGAGCTTGGCTCGGGCAAGGTGCTCACCGGGCTGGTGCGGCGCAATGCACCGGGGGCCGAGGGCATGGCGGTGGAAACACCGGCGCAGGTGGAGAAGCTGGCCGAGCGCCTGCGGGGCGGCTCGGCTTGAGGCCGGGGCGGTGGTCATGGCCTTGCTGTAATGGTGGATGAAGCTGCCGCATTTTTCCGAATCGGCAGAATCACTTGAGGGGACTTTTCGATGTTTGATCTGAAGGGACGCAGGGCGCTGGTTACGGGCGCGACGGGCGGCATTGGCGCGGCCATTGCCAGGGCATTGCATGCGCAAGGCGCTGTCGTGGTGCTTTCCGGCACGCGCGAGAACGTGCTGGCAGAGCGGGTGGCGGAGCTGGGCGAGGGGGCCTTTGCCGCGCCGTGCAACCTGGCCGACATGGAGGCGGTGAAGGCGCTGCCTGCACAGGCGGCGGAGCTGGCAGGCGGGGCCATCGACATCCTGGTGAACAATGCCGGCATCACGCGCGACAACATTGCCATGCGGTTGAAGCCGGAGGACTGGCAGGCGGTCATTGACGTCAATCTCACCGCCGCCTTCCTGCTGAGCCAGGGGGTGATGCGCGCCATGATGAAGCAGCGCTTCGGGCGCATCATCAACATCTCCTCGGTGGTGGGGCAGACGGGCAATGCCGGGCAGGCCAACTATGCCGCCGCCAAGGCCGGGATGATCGGCTTCGGGAAAGCGCTGGCGCAGGAGCTTGCCAGCCGCAACATCACGGTGAACGCCATTGCCCCGGGCTTCATCGAAACGCCGATGACGGAGGCACTCTCCGAACAGCAGCGCGAGGCGCTGTTTGCGCGCATTCCTGCCGGGCGCTTCGGCACGCCGGAAGACGTGGCGGCGGCGGCGGTGTTCCTGGCCTCGGAGGAGGCCGGCTACATTACCGGGCAGACGCTGGGCGTGAATGGCGGCATGGTCATGTGCTGAGGCTGTTGCAGCGGCAGCTGGCGTGCTGGCGTGGCAGTGGACGCAGGAGATACCCTGCAGGCGGGTGCCCCGGCCCTGGCTGGCCGGATGCGGCGCAAGCCTGCACGAGATGCATGTGGGGCGTGAGTGGACGGGCTTTTGTAAAATGCCTGTCAATATGGTAGGGAACAGCGGAATCGACTGCCGGGAGGGCGCATGACGCGCCCGTAGGCTGCGCTTGTGCCCGGTGGTCTTGCGGGGGTGCATGACACACAACAAGAAATGAGGGCAAGAGATGAGCGATATTGCCGAGCGCGTGAAGAAAATCGTGGTGGAGCACCTGGGCGTGGATGCCGACAAGGTAACGGAAGACGCCAGCTTCATCGATGACCTGGGCGCGGACAGCCTGGACAACGTGGAGATGGTCATGGCCTTCGAGGAAGAGTTCGGTATCGAGATTCCGGACGATGCGGCCGAGACCATCCAGACGGTGGGCGACGCCATCAAGTACATCGAGAAGAACGCCAGCGCCTGAGGCAGGAGCCCTGCGCCGCGCGAGCTCCCCATCTTCCGGTTTGCAGGCGTATTCCTTGCGAATACCGGTGGTGCCTGGCAAACGATTGCCGGGCCTTGCCAACGGCGCAGGGGCTTGACGTGGCGCGCAGCAGGTGCGGCGGCAGCCGTTTTCGTTCAGTGGCTGCTCTCGTGCATTGAGAGGGATGCGCCCGGTATTGTTGCGGGCGCATCTTCATCTGTGAAAGGCCTTCGCTTTCGTGAAGGGGCCTTCGCTTCGGGAGCCTTGCTTCGGAAGCCTTCAATTTCCTGAAGAAGAGGAGCCGGCGGCATGCGCAGGGTGGTGGTAACCGGGCTGGGGCTGGTAACGCCCCTGGGCGGCAATGTGGAAGACACGTGGCAGGCCATCCTGGCCGGGCGCTCCGGCATTGGCCCCATTACCCGTTTCGATGCTTCCGGCATGGCGTGCCGCATCGCTGCCGAGGTAAAGAAGGGCGATGGCGAGAACGGCACCTTCAACCCCGATGACTGGATGGAGCCCAAGGAACAGCGGCGCAATGACGAGTTCATCGTGTTTGCCGTCGCTGCTGCCGGGCAGGCCATGCAGGATGCCGGGCTTGAGCTGAAGACGGAGCAGGAGCGCGAGCGCGCCGGCGTGCTGGTGGGTTCCGGCATCGGTGGGCTGGCCAGCATCGAGCAGACGGCACTGCTGCTGAAGGAAAAGGGGCCTCGGCGGGTTTCCCCGTTCTTCATTCCCGGTTCGCTGATCAACCTCGCCGGCGGTGTCATCTCCATCCGCCACGGGCTGAAGGGGCCCAACTCGGCGGTGGTTACGGCCTGCGCCACCGGTGCGCACGCCATTGGCGATGCTGCCGCCATCATCGCGCGGGGAGATGCCGATGTGATGGTGGCGGGAGGCTGCGAGCAGGCCATCTGCCCGCTGGGCATTGCCGGCTTCATCGCCTGCCGGGCGCTTTCCACCAGCTACAACGACACGCCGGAGAAGGCCTCGCGCCCGTGGGACGAGGGGCGGGATGGCTTCGTCATGGGCGAGGGTGCCGGCATGGTGGTGCTGGAGGAATACGAGCACGCAAGGGCGCGCGGTGCACGCATATACGCGGAGCTTGCCGGCTATGGCATGTCTGGCGATGCCTATCACATCACCGCGCCGGCAGAGGATGGCGATGGTGCCTATCGCTGCATGCGCATGGCGGTGGAGAAGGCCGGCATCCAGCCGGGCGAGATCGACTATATCAATGCGCATGGCACCTCCACGCCGCTGGGCGACGAGATCGAGCTGAAGGCGGTGGAGCGGCTGCTGGGCAACCGGGCGGCGGATGTGGCCATGTCTTCCACCAAGTCGGCCATTGGTCATCTGCTGGGTGCGGCAGGCGCGGTGGAGGCGGTGTTCTCGGTGCTGGCCATGCGGGACCAGGTGGCACCGCCCACCCTCAACCTGGACAATCCGTCGGTAGAGACGGCCATCGACCTGTGCGCCAATGCGCCGCGCCAGCGCGAGATCAACGTGGCGCTGTCCAACTCCTTCGGATTCGGTGGCACCAACGCCGCGCTGGTCTTCAAGCGGGTGGCGTGAGCCACGAAACCTGAAGTCAGGGAGGCGTTCGTCGGCGCCTGCCTGCAGGCAGGCGCGTATGGCGCAGCACGATAGTCCGGTTGTGGCATCATGCTGCTGCCATGTGGCGTGATGCGTCGAGCACTCTGTTGCCGGTTTCCTGACTGTTTCCTGCTGTTGTCGTGGCGTGCACCGGTATTTGTCTGCGTGTCGTTTTTCCGCCTTGTTGCGGGCAATTTTCCGCTTTCTTGCGATTGTTTCATGTCTTTCGGCCGGGCTTGCTGGTAGCAGGGGCTGGTTTGCGCGCCGTCGTTGCTGACAGGCTGGTGCTTGCCCACCGGGGCGGTGAAGCAGAAGAAGACGGATTGGTGATGGGGTGATGCAGGCACGAAAGGGCAGAAATCCCGGTGGACGGCCACGGCGCAGCGTGGCGTGGATCCTGTTCTCGCGGCTGGTGGTGTTGCTGACGCTGGCGGGGGCGGGACTGGGCGTGCTGGTGGGGATGATCCACCTGGCCGGGCGCGACGGGCCACTGCAGGAGCGCAAGGTGGTGCTGGTGGAGCGCGGCATGGCCAGCAGCCAGATTGCCGCACGGCTGGAGCAGGAGGGGGTGATTTCCTCGCGCCACCTGATGATGGCCTACCTGGTGTGGCAGAAGCTGCTGGGGGAGCGGCGTCCGCTGAAGGCTGGCGAATACGCCTTCATGCCCGGCGTGAGCGTGCGCGAAGTGCTGGATGAATTGCGCACGGGGAAGAGCATCCTGCACAAGCTGACCATTCCGGAAGGCCTGAGCACGGTGCAGGCGCTGGCACGGATTCGCGAGCATCCGGCGCTGGTGGGGCAGATCACGGTGGTGCCCGACGAAGGGGTGCTGCTGCCGGATACCTACCTGTTCACCCGCGGCAAGCAGCGCGATGCCCTGCTGCGCCAGATGATGCGGGCGCAGGAGAGGCTGCTGGCCGAGCTGTGGCCGAAACGCCAGCAGGGACTGCCGCTGAAGACCCCGCGCGAGGCGGTGATCCTGGCCTCCATCGTGGAGAAGGAGACGGCGGTGCCGGAAGAGCGGCGGCGCATTGCCGCGGTGTTCATCAACCGGTTGAAGAAGGGCATGCGGCTGCAGGCCGACCCCACCGTCATCTACGGCATCACCAAGGGCTGGCCGCTGGGCCGCCCGCTGACGAAGAAGGACCTGCGCACGGAAACACCGTGGAACACCTACATCATCCGCGGCCTGCCACCCACGCCCATTGCCAACCCGGGCCGCGCTTCCATCGAGGCGGTGCTGAACCCGCTGGAGACGGACGAGCTGTATTTCGTTGCCGATGGTTCGGGCCGGCATCTGTTTGCTGCCGACCTGAAGACGCACAATCGCAACGTGCGCAAGCTGCGGGCCATCGAGCGTGAACGGGCGAAGGACAAGGCCCGGCAACAACAGCAGGGGCAGCAAGGCCGGAAAGGGCAGCAAGGGCGGCAGGCGGCACCTGCTTCCGAAGAAGCACGGGCCGGGCAGGAGCAGGTGGAGGAAAAGCGGCCCTGAACGGCTTTTCGTTGGCGGGGGGGCGCGCTATACCAGCCGCAGTCAGGAAACACGGACTGGCCTGCCTTGCGAAGTTGCAGCGCGGGGAGCTGTTGGCGGGCCGGCAGCCAGCAGGGGAACCTTGCGCGCATGGCACCTTACAGCATGACGGGTTTTGCCCGCTCGCAGGGCGAGGGGGAGCATTTTTCCTGGCAGTGGGAGATGCGCAGCGTCAACGGGCGCGGGCTGGATGTGAGGCTGCGGCTGCCCGGTGGTTTCGATGCGCTGGAGCCGGAGGTGCGCAAGCGCATTGCGGCGCGGCTGAAGCGCGGCAGCGTGCAGGTTTCGCTGCAGGTGCGCACGCGGGAAGAGGCGCAGGCGCTGCGGGTGAACCGGGCGCTGCTGGAGGCGCTGATGCGCGAGGCGCTCAATGCCGCGCGGCGGCTGGAGATGCAGGCCGACGTGCGGCTGGACGTGGCGGGGCTGATGAACGTGCGTGGCGTGGTGGAAACGGCGCAGGTGGATCTTTCGGCGCTGGCGCAGGATCAGGCGGATGTGCTGCTGGCGGGGCTTGAAGAGGCGCTTGAGGCCCTGCTGGAGATGCGGGCGGAGGAGGGCAGGCGGCTTGCGTGCGTGATTGCCGGGCAGATGGACGAGGTGGAGCGGCTGGTGGGCAGGGCGCGGGCGCATCCGGCGCTGGATCCCGGCAATATCCGGGCGCGGCTGAAGGAGCAGGTGGCGCGGCTGCTGGAAGCATCGGAAGAGGCGCTGGATGCGCAGCGGCTGCACCAGGAGGCGGCATTGCTGGCGGTGAAGGCCGATATCACCGAGGAGCTGGACCGGCTGGAAGCACATGTCGCCGCCGTGCGGGCGCTGTTGCAGGCAGGGGAGCCGGTGGGGCGCAAGCTGGAGTTCCTGGCGCAGGAGTTCAACCGCGAGGCCAACACACTGTGCTCGAAGGCGGTGGATGCGGCAATCACCGACATCGGCGTGGCGCTGAAGACGGTCATCGACCAGTTCCGCGAGCAGGTGGCCAACATCGAATGACGGGGCAGGGGGCATGAGCACGAGCAATGCGAACACGAGCAATGTGAAGGCGGGCGATGCGAGCACGGGCAACGGAAGGGTGGCGCTGAAACGGCGCGGGCTGGGCATGATCATTTCCTCGCCATCCGGCGCGGGCAAGACGACGCTGTCGCGCTTGCTGCTGCAGAGCGAGCCGCACATGATGATGTCCGTTTCCGTTACCACGCGCCCGCCACGCCCCGGGGAGGTGGATGGGCGCGACTATCACTTCGTCGATGAGGCGGAGTTCGTGCGCCTGCGCGACTCCGGCGGCCTGCTGGAATGGGCTGAGGTGTTCGGCAACTTCTACGGCACGCCGCGGCAGAAGGTGGAGGAAGCCTTCGAGCAGGGGCGCGACGTGCTGTTCGACGTGGACTGGCAGGGGGCGCAGCAGATCGTCGAGGCGCTGCGTTGCGACGTGGTTACGGTGTTCCTGCTGCCACCGTCGGGCGCGGCATTGCAGGAACGACTGAGGACCCGTGCGCAGGACCCGGAAGAGGTCATTCGCCGGCGCATGGCCGGGGCGGCAGGCGAGATAGCCCACTGGGCAGAATATCAATACGTGGTCATCAACGACGTGGTGGAAGAGGCGCTGGCGGACATCCGCGCCATCCTGCGCGCCGAGCACCTGAAGCGCGAGCGGCGGCAGGGGCTTTCCACCTTTGCACGGGGGCTGATCGCGGAGCTGGAGCAGCTGCGCACGGCATGACCGGTTCAACAATCGGGCTGGCGGCATGATGCGTGAGGCGGTGCGGCACCTGTTCGTTTACGGCACCTTGCGGCGGGCATTGCGGCATCCGATGCACGGGGTGCTGGCGCGGCAGGCGCGCTTCGTTGGCGAGGGATGGGTGCGTGGGCGGCTGTTCGACCTGGGGCGTTATCCGGGGGTGGTGCTGGCAGGGAAGGCGGGAAGGGCGGCAATGCCCGAAGAATCACGGGGCGCGTGCGCACAGATGGGCGTGGAAGAGCCGGCGAGCGCCGAAGAGATGGAGCGCGTGCGCGGAGAGGTGTGGGCATTGCCCGGCGGGCAGGCCGGGGCAATGGTGCTGGCGCGGCTCGATTCCTACGAGGGTTGTGATGCCAGCCACCCGTTGCCGCATGAATATCGCCGCATCACCACCCTGGTGCACATGGATGATGGCGGCAGGCTGCGGGCATGGATCTACGAGTATGCGCTGGATGCCGACGGGTTGCCGGTGATTGACGGCGGCGATTATGTTGCGTGGCGGTTGCGGCACGGGCAGGCTGGTGGCGGCTGAACTGGCGGCTTTCTTCGTTGTTCAGCGTCTGGTTTCAGCGGCCCGGAAGTGCAGGCCACCCTTGTGTCATTGCGCTGATGCGGGGTAGTCTGGAGGCGGATCAAGGCAAGTTGCCAGAGCCTGTTGCAGACGACCGGGGGAAGACGAAATGCGGCTGGACGACGAAAGACCTTCGCACAACATCGAGGACAGGCGTGGCGCGGGTGGTGCGCGCGGGCCGTTCCGCTTTCCGCGCTTTCCGGGCGGGCGTGGCGGTTTTGGCGGGCGGCGGGTGCGCCTGCCCATGGGGCGGCGCAGTGGCGGCTTCGGCATTGGCACCATCGTGCTGCTGCTGGGGCTGGCGTGGCTGATGGGCATCAACCCGCTGTCGCTCATCTTCGGTGGCGGGGGTGGCGGCCTGCCCATGCCCTCGCCCACGCGGGAGGTGGCCACCGGGCCGGGTGTTCCCGGCAATCCGGCCGGCAGCCAGCGAAATGATGCGGAAAAGATGTTCGTGGCCAAGGTGCTGGGCACCACGGAACGCACGTGGGATCGCATCTTTCGCCAGCGGCTGGGGCGTGAATACGTGAAGCCGAAGCTGGTGCTGTTCTCCGGGCAGGTCAGCTCGGCCTGCGGATTTGCTTCTGCCGCCATGGGGCCGTTCTACTGCCCGCTGGACAGCAAGGTGTACCTGGATTTCTCCTTCTTCCGCGACATGCAGCGCAAGCTTGGAGCCTCGGGCGACTTTGCGCAGGCCTACGTGATCGCCCATGAAGTGGGACACCACGTCCAGAACCTGCTGGGCATTCTCTCGGAAGTGCAGCGGCGCAAGCCACGGGTGGGCCGGGTGGCGGCCAATCAGCTGCAGGTGCGGGTCGAGCTGCAGGCGGACTGCCTGGCTGGCGTGTGGGGCGCAGCCAATCGGCACCTGCTGGAGCGTGGCGACCTGGAAGAGGCGCTGCGGCTGGCGGCGGCCATTGGTGATGACCGCCTGCAGAAGCGCTCGCGTGGTTACGTGGTGCCGGACAGCTTTACCCACGGCAGCGCCGAACAGCGCGTGCGCTGGTTCCGCCGCGGTTTCGAGACCGGCGACATCCGCCAGTGCGACACTTTCCGCGCGCGCCAACTGTGAGCGCAGCCGGGTGCGTTGCATGCGGGGCTTGTATCCTGCCCGGCACGGCGTTGCTCCAGCAGGGGGCTGGCTGCCACGAACACCTCCTGATTGCAGGGTGCCCTGCGCATTCGATCACCAAGGCGCTGGGCTGGCGTGCATTGGAGAGGGGGGCTTGCGCACAGGTGCCGGCCTGTCCGGATGGCTGGCGCTTTGCGCTTGACAGCAGGCCGTTTTTGCCGGAACCCTTTCCAGTGGTGATTGTGTGTCGGTTGTTCTTCCGGGAATGTCCGGCGCAAGGACCGGGGGCGATCTGAAGCCGAGGGAGGGCGCGGGATGGATCGCCTGGGCACATGGACAATGGTTCTGCTGGCCGTGCTGGCCGTGGCGGCCGCGGCAATATTCGGGTGGCAGCGTTTTGTTGATGCCCCCGCACCCGCTTCGCATGTGGCTGCCCTGACGCGGCCTGCGGCAGAAACTTCCGAGGGTGCGCCACAACGTCCTTCAGCCCCGCAGGTGGGCAGGGATTCCTCGCAGGTACCATCACAATCGTCGGTACAAGAGCCGCAGGCAGGGGGTGCTGCCGTTGGCGGTGATGACGGTCAGGCCTCCACGGCTCCCGCCACGGTGGAATCGGGGCAAACAGGTCAAACAGGTGCAGAGGCCACTTCGGGCACTGCTGCATCAACACCAGCGGGCAGCGGTGGGCAACTGCCGGTGTTCGATCTCGTGCAGGTGGATGAGAACGGCCATGTGGTGCTTGCCGGCCGTGCGCAGCCCGGTGCCACGGTGGTGGTGCTGGTGGATGGTCAAGTCATCGGATTCACCAGCGCCGATGCACAGGGTGCGTGGGCCTTCGATACCGATGACGAGCCGCCATTGCGCGATACGCACCAACTCACCATCCGCACCGAGGATGAAGACGGCAACGTGCTGGCCCGTGCGCGGCAGACGGTGCTCATCAGCATGAAGCCGGCGAAGGCCGGTGGCCCGCCACTGGTGGTGCTTTCTTCCCCGGATGCGCCGAGCCGCGTGTTGCAGAAACCCGCCATGCCGCGCCTTGCAGACACCGGCGGGGACGTTCGGAATGGCTCCGCCGTGCCGGAGAATGCGGATGCGGCACCGGTTGCAACCGCTGGGGAAACGGCGTCTGCCGCTGCCGACAACATGGCGGCGCGGCAGGAACAGGTTGAACGGGAGGGCATTGCTGCACGCCGGGCCGGAAGCGAGCAACTGGCAAGTGCGGCGCGGTCCTTCTTCGAGCGCAAGTCGGCCCCGCAGGAGGCTGCCGGGGGTGGCGCATCTTTCTCCGGAGAAGCTTCCGCTGTTGTGGATTCTCGTGCACCTGCGCTGCTGGTGGAGGTCGTGGATTACGACAGCGATGGAGCCATTTTCTTCACGGGCCGCAGTGGGGCAGGAGCGGCATTGCGCCTGTATGTGAACAACAGGCATCTGGGCGATGTGCAGGCCGATGCGGAGGGGAGATGGCAATGGAGCGGGCGTGCCAGCATTGCGCCGGGCAAGCATATCTTGCGGGTGGATGCACTGGCGGCGGACGGGCGTGTGCTGCAGCGCATGGAACTGCCATTCGTGCGGGCTGACGTGCAGCAGCTGGCACGCGCAGGAAAGGCCGAGCGTGAAGCTGGAACGGTGGCAGGCGGTGCCACTGCCACTGCGAATGAGACGGACAATGTCGATGCCCGTATTGCGAGCCTGGATGCCGATGCAACCGAGACAGGCGCTGCCATGCCCGGGATTGATGTCGCAGCACGTCCGGTGTCGCGCGCGGATGGCACAACTGAAGACAGGCAGGCCCAACAGGCAGCTGCCGGGAGGAAACAGGAGGGTGCCCGTGGCTTCATCGTCGTGCAGCCCGGCAACAACCTGTGGAACATCGCGCGCGTGATCTACGGCAAGGGGGTGCGCTATACCACCATCTACGAGGCCAATCGCGACCGCATCCGCGACCCGGATCGCATCTACCCCGGCCAGGTCTTTGCCGCGCCGGGGCTGCCGGCAAGGCAGCTCAGCATAGATCCGCGCCGCCGTCGTCCGGCAACTGCCGAAGAACTGCAACAGGCAGAGACATTGCGTTGATTTTCTGCCACTACCTGTCCACAGCCCTGCTTGACTTGCCATGGTGGCAGCGTTAACCCTTCCACTGAAGGGTTTGTATGGGCAGGGGACGCGTAATCCGCGAGTCATGGTATCAGTCTGGCGTGAAGATACGGTTTTCGTCAGGCGTGAAAGGGGTTTTCGACAGCCCGCGTGCGTGCAGGAGCTGGCATTTCGAGCAGAGTGAAGAAGCTGCGGCCGGACTCTGATGTCGTGGCAATCAGGCAACCGGGGGGATCATGACGGGGAAGAAGCGCAAGGCATGGCCGTTGGCAGTGGCGGGACTGGGCGTGCTGACAGCGGGTGCATGGTTTTTTGGCACGCCGTCCCTGGAGCAGGAACTGGGGCGGCAGGCGCAGCAGCAGCTGAAGGCGGCTGGCGTGCAGGCTGCGCAGGTGGAAGTGGCCGGGCGTGATGTGATCATTCGTGGCGAGGTTCCCTCGCAGGAGCTGCGCCGGCAAGTGCTTGAGAAGGTGCATGCCATATATGGCGTGCGGCGCGTGGATGCACAGGAGTTGAAGGTGGCCGAAGCCCCGGCTCCCAAGCCTGTGCCGGTGCCACGGGAAATGCCGAAGGAACAGGAGCCGAAGGCTGCGCCCGCGCCTGTAGCCAGGCCGGCACCGGAAGCAGCTCCGGCCCCCGAGCCGCCGCCAGCGCCGACGGTGAACAGGCTGCTCAGCAATGGGCAGACACCCCGCATTACCGGGGCCATCGTTTCGCCGGAAAAGGTGTTGCGCCTGAAGGTGGAGCTGGCCGGGCATACCTACGAGGAGGGCGATGGCCACCTGAAACGCGAAGGAGAGCTGTGGGTGCTGGTGCCGGTGGAACCACTGCCGGAAGGCGTGCATGATGTGAAGGTCATTGCCATTGGCAAGGGGGATGCCACCAGCACCGACAAGACCACCGGCGAGATCGTCATCGACCGCACTCCACCGGCCGCTCCAGTGGTGGAGGAGCTGCGGCTGGCCGGCATGCAGGCCATCATGCGCGGCACGTGGCCGGCGGAAGATGCCAGGCATCTGCGCATCGTGGTGGGGAATGACCAATACGACATCGATGAGGCGGGCAGCCCGCTCGTCAGCGACGGTGATGGGCGTTTCCGCCTCATGCTGCCTGCCGCAAGGCTGCCGGAGATGCGTACGGCCAGGCTGTTGGTCATCGACGAGGCCAGGAACATCACAGAGACACAGCCGCCTGCCGAGGTGCTGGGCAACGCCTGCCAGCAGCAGCTGGATGAGGTGCTGATCCAGGACATGATCCACTTCGAGACCGGCAAGGCCGACATCAGCGAAGACAGCCTGCTGCTGCTGGACCGCCTGGCGCAGGTGCTGAAGGGCTGTGCCGACATGGAAGTGGTCATCGTTGGCCATACGGACAACGTGGGAGACCTGGCCAGCAATCAGCAATTGTCCGAGGCGCGGGCCAATGCCGTGAAGCAGGCGCTGGTGGAGCGCGGCTTGAATCCGGATGTCATCATCGCCCGCGGCGAAGGGGAAACGCAGCCGCTCGTGGCCAATGATTCGGACCGCAATCGGCAGATCAACCGCCGCATCGAGATCTCCGTGCGGCCACGGCAGCAATGACCGGTCTGCCACAGGGAGGATGAGCGATGGAAGAGTTCTGGAACTTCAAGGACTTTCTTTCCGTGGCCGGACATTACTGGCCGTGGTTGCTGCTGGCTGGGCTGCTGGGGCTGGTGCTCGGTTTGCGTGCCTGCGGTGGCGAGGGGGACGGCATTCCGCCACAGTTCAGAAGCACGCATGATATCGAGGAATGACGCCACGGGTGGAAATGGTGGCATGGCCGCCTGACGGGGGAAGAATGATGCATCACTTGCTGGAATTGATCCTGTGGCTGCTGGCAGCCTTCATCATTGGCTGGATCATCGGCTGGTTCGTTCAGTGCGTGCTGCTGCGTGGTGGCAGGCCGCGGGATGGATATGTGGAGCAGCCACGGCAGACCGGGCAGCATGCGGTCGCCAGCGGAGCGCTGGCTGGCGGTGCCGTGGCGCTGGCTGGCGGCGCGGCCGCAACTGCAAGCACCAGCAGCCGGGATGGCATGGCCAGTGCTGCTGTTGGTGATGAGAACAAGCGCGGAGCAGAAGTAATCGGCAGCAGCGCAGAAAAAGTGGAGGCAGATGCCGAGGGCAGAGGCGAGGCAGTGGATGATACTGGCGGGGGTGCCGGTTCGGCCGAGGATGGCAAGGAAACTGCCGACGGTGCCAGAGTGGCTGCCGCGTCGGTGGCAAGTGCTTCGGCAGTCTCTGCGGAAACTTCGAA
>Ga0256839_1001817_pt1 | contig 25123 bp, 19 predicted proteins | sample 354166metaG_FD_185968 | JGI IMG/M metagenome (GOLD analysis project Ga0256839, IMG submission 185968) | Hydrothermal vent microbial communities from Mid Atlantic Ridge, Atlantic Ocean - 354-166 | ecosystem: Environmental > Aquatic > Marine > Hydrothermal vents | place: Atlantic Ocean: Mid... | reverse complement strand
TGTCGCGCATCATCGGCCTTTCAAAAACACCCTGTCAGACCCGTATCAAGCGATTGGAGGCTGACGGCTACATCACAGGCTACCGCGCCTTGCTAAATCCCATCAAATTGGGGTTGGATCATGTCGCATTTGTGGAGGTCAAGCTAACCAGTACAAGCGAGCGCGCCCTTACTGCCTTCAACGCCGAAGTCCTGAAAATCAAAGAGATCGAGCAGTGCCACATGATCGCCGGCGGCTTCGATTATTTGCTAAAAGTCCGCACCCAAAGCATTACCGAATACCGCCGCGTCATGGGCGAACGCATTTCCGCCCTTCCACATGTGGCCAGCACCTCGACCTTCGTTGCGATGGAGGCGGTGAAAGAGGGCGTTCTTTAACGCCTCAGGCTTTCGCACGAACGCGCCTTAGATATACCGTTTCAAACAGGAATACCGTAGCAATGCTCGCCACGGCGATCAAAACAATGGCTGGGTCTGATTGCATTTTAACCGCCGTGAAAACCACCAGAACGATTAGGTCCAGCACAATCGCCGTGCTCATAATCGCTCGTGAGGCTCCAATTTCGGCCCGCAAATTCCGCATCACACCCCAGTGGATAACGATGTCCATCACCAGATAGAAAAACACCCCAAGCGAGGCAATCCGGCTTAGATCAAAAAACACCGTCAGAAATCCGGCCGCAACCACCGTGTAGACTAGCATATGCGTTTGAATCGGGCCGCGCATTCTAAAATGGTTGTGCGGAATCAGACGCATATCGGTCAGCATTGTAAGCATCCGCGATACCGCAAAGACACTGGCCAACAAGCCAGAAGCCGTCGCGATCATCGCCAGCGCAACGGTGAAATACACCCCGAAATCCCCAAACACCGGCCCCGCCGCTTCGGCTAACGAATAATCCTTCGCCACGATAATTTCCGTGATGGACAAGGTGGAACTAACCGCGAAGGCCACCAAAAGATATACAACGACACAAATCAAAATCGACCAGATAATCGCCCGCCCGATATTGCGATGTGGGTCGGTAATTTCCGCACCTGAATTGGTGATCGTGGTGAAGCCTTTATAGGCTAGAATCGAAAATGCTACCGATGCTACGAAACCGGTTAAGGAAAATCCGCCCGTTCCGGCATCCGGCGCAGATGCAAAGGAAAGCCCGCTTGCCCAAAGTGCGGCAATCGCGAAGGTCAGAATGCCCCCGACCTTCAAAATCGCCATTACCATCGACACCCAGCCAACGGAGCGGTTACCCGAAATATTGATAAGGAACGCCGCCACAATAAGCCCGACACCAAGGATCGGCACAAGAATGCTGTCAGCACCTCGATCAAACAGCCGAAGCGTATAAGTCCCGAAAGTTCGCGCCACCAGACTTTCACTAATTATCATCGAAAACACCATCAACAGCGCAGCGCCTCCGGCAACCGCGCCCGGCCCATAAGCCTTTTGCAGGATCATCCCGACGCCTCCGGCAGACGGGAAAGCGTTGGACATTTTGACATAAGTATAGGCGCTAAAACCGGTCACAATTGCCCCGACGATGAACGAAAGCGGGAACATCGGGCCTGCTAATTCTGCAATCTGCCCAGTCAGTGCAAAAATACCGGCCCCGATCATCACGCCAGTTCCCATTGCGATGCCGCCTGTCAGGCTAATGCTATTTTTCACATAACCGGATTTCTTTTCGTGAACATGTTCCATCAGTATATTTCCGCCAATAAAGATTGAAAAATGCCGCGCAAGCAATCTGTCCACGCGGCACTGGTTGTTTAGGCCGTAGGTATCACAGCTTCACCCGCCGCAACCGCAGCGCGTTCGAGATAACCGAGACGGACGACAAGCTCATCGCCGCCGCCGCAATCATTGGTGACAACACCGTTCCTGTCAGCGGATAAAGAATACCAGCCGCAATCGGGATCCCCAGCGCGTTATAGGCAAACGCAAAGAACAGGTTTTGCTTGATGTTGCGCACCGTTGCCTTGGCCAATTTTCTGGCGCGCACAATGCCCGTCAGATCACCACCCAGCAGCGTGATGCCAGCACTTTCCACGGCCACATCTGCGCCCGTACCCATCGCAATACCAACATCGGCCGCCGCAAGGGCAGGGGCGTCATTAACCCCGTCGCCTGCCATCGCAACGATATGGCCTTTGGCGCGCAAATCATCGATCAGGTTCTTCTTGTCTTCAGGCATTACACCTGCGCGAACCTCGTCAATACCGATGCTTCCCGCCACCGCTTCCGCCGTGCGCTGGTTGTCCCCCGTCGCCATAATGACGCGGATTCCCAACTGATGAAGGCTTTCAATCGCCGCCTTGGAGGTCGCCTTGATCGGGTCAGCCACGGCCACAATACCCGCCAGCGCCCCGTCAATCGCGATAAACATCGCGGTTTTGCCCTCGGAACGCAGATCATTGGCACGCTCTTCTGCATCGCTCACATCAATCCCCAGCAATGCCATCATCGCCGGATTGCCAAGCGCCACTTTGTGCCCGTCAACTTCGCCCTGCACACCTTTACCGGTGACAGCTTCGAAGGCATCAATCGCACCGGCCTGAATGCCACGTTCTTTTGCGCCCTCGACAATCGCCTCGGCCAACGGATGTTCCGAGCCTTTCTCAAGCGCCGCCGCCGTAACCAGAATGGCTTCCTCGTCAGAATCCGCCAACGCGATCACGTCCGTTAGCGTCGGTTTCCCCTCAGTCAGCGTTCCCGTTTTATCGACAATCAACGTGTCGATCACATTCATACGTTCCAGCGATTCCGCGTCCTTAATCAGAACCCCGGCCTGCGCCCCACGACCAGCCGCCGTGGTAATAGAGATCGGCGTGGCCAGCCCAAGCGCACAAGGACAGGCAATAATCAACACCGAAACTGCCGCCACAACCGCAAACGCAAATGCGGGGTCGGGGCCATAGGTCATCCAGACGACGAACGAAACAATCGAGATCAGAACAACGACAGGCACAAATACCGACGCCACCTTATCCGCAAGCCCCTGGATCGGCGCTTTGGAACGCCGCGCATTGGCAACCATATCGACAATCTGGCTAAGAACCGTATCCGCACCAACCTTGGCCGCCTCGATTTCCAGCGTGCCGTTTTTGTTGATTGTACCACCCGTAACCGCATCCCCCGCCGTTTTTTCAATGGGGATAGGTTCACCCGTCAACATACTTTCATCAATCGACGAATGGCCGCTTAGCACCGTGGAATCCACCGGAATACTGTCACCGGGGCGCACGCGCAGCCGATCACCGGCCATAATATTCTCAAGCGGTGCATCGTATTCGCTACCGTCCGGCAAAATGCGCCGTGCGGTTTTCGGGGCTAAATCCAGCAACGCCCGAATGGCATCACCAGTTCGCTCTCGCGCCCGCAATTCCAACACCTGCCCAACAAAGACCAGCGCGACAATCACCACCGCCGCCTCGTAATATGTGCCGACAGCTCCATCAATCTTATACGCTTCCGGAAAAATACCCGGCAGGAACGTGGCGACAATCGACAAGATATAGGCCGCCCCCACGCCAAGCGCGATCAGCGTCCACATATTTGGTGACCGATTGGTGATGGAAAACCATCCGCGTTGGAAAAACGGCAAAGCCGCCCAAAGGATTATCGGCGTTGCCAGAAGGAATTCGATATATCCAGCCAGCCGATACCCGATCCATTCGCGCACGGGAAATCCAACCAGCTCGCCCATGGCCAACACTACAAGCGGAATTGCCGCCGCTGAACTAATCCACATCCGGCGGGTGAAATCCGTAAGCTCTTCGCTCGGTTCATCACTGGCAATCATTGGTTCCAACGCCATACCACACAATGGACAAGCGCCGGGTTCCTCGCGAACAATTTCAGGATGCATCGGGCAAGTATATTGTGTGCCGGCCTGCACCACGGTTCCACGCGCCAGCGCATTACCGGAGGCGTAAAAATACGGGTCGACATCGAACTTGTCATGGCATTTCTGCGAACAAAAATGAAAAGTCTCGCCGCCAAAGTCTGCTGACTGGCCATCAGGCTTGTCGTCAACCTTCATACCGCAAACCGGATCCGTATAAGCGCCGGTCTGGTTTTCTGAGGCATGGTGATGATGTTCGTGATTCTCGTGATCCATAGCTTGTCCTCTCATTTCGTTTTCAAAAAAACTGAGTGTCTGCACCTTCAGACATAAACCTTCCAGTCTCTGGAGGGTCAAGGCATGCTGGAAATATTATTTTGAAGAAGCAAAACAGGCCAAATACCGCCAGTATCTGTCTGCTTCGGCATATCGTTGAGGCAGACATTCGCATACTTACGGCATTCGCCGCATATCTCAGCGCGTTGTTGCTATCTATCACCAGATGTTTCGGCCCTTCGCCAGCAGGAATATTGCGCGCAAACGCGATTGCCATTCTTCACGGCCCGGCTTGCTGTAAGCCGACCTAACTGGATGGTAAAAAAACGCCCTATTCCGCCTCACAATTACCAAGACCAAATACGATATTTGAAATTTCAATCCCCCCTTGCATCCCTCCGCAATTCCCCGTATTCCATGCGTCGCACGGTACAGGGGTTTAGCTCAGTTGGTAGAGCGCCGGTCTCCAAAACCGAAGGTCAAGAGTTCGAGTCTCTTAGCCCCTGCCAGTGCCCTTATATTGCCACAAATACTTTTTATGATGGCTGAGGCGCTAAATACTTTTTATGATGGCTGAGGCGCTATTGAGCTGCCTGTGTGTATTAATCGTTTTTCGAATAGTGAATTACGACTTTCACGTTCGGCTACGGTTAAATCAAGGTTGGCAATAAGATGAATACTCTCAGAATACGAAACAACATGGCGTTGATCGCCAGCGCACTACTGCTGTCATTATCATTGGCGGTTCCCGGTGTGGCTATTGCTCAGTCGCGCGCGCAAAAATCCATTATCACCCAGCTTTTATGGCAAAGCCTGCTGCAATGTTATGTCGGGCCTTTCGAACGGGTATCTGGCGACGACGAGGTTGTGTTGCGAGTTGAACTGAATACCAACGGTGACATTTCCAATTTGCCGGACCTGATGTCCCCTGCCACCCTTTCCAAAGGTGAGCGCGGATTACTGCGCGAAGCCACCATCGCGATTATTGATTGCACCCCGGTTATTTCTGATGACGGTGAAAAATCCATCTACGGGCGCTTTGACATGGTGATCAATCGCGATGGTCTGTCCTTAACCAATGTTGATGCCTATGTTGGTAAATCCGATGTGCTGCCGACACTGGATTCGCTTGAAGTCGCAGATCCGGAAACGGTTTTGGTGGAAATCACCGAGCTTGCTGAAATCGCTGCCGTTGAAGAGCCTGCGCCCACACATGGCGAACCCGTAACCCATGACATTGAAAAAGAACTCGCGCTAACCCGCACGGAACGCCGCGAAATCCAGCGCCGCCTGGTTCTGCTCGATTACCACACACGCGGTATCGACGGGGTGTTTGGCAAAGGCAGTCGTGCGGCAATTACCCAATGGCAGCAGGATAATGACCAGCCGGTTTCTGGCTTCGTCGATTTCAACCAACTGGTTTTGCTGCGCGAAATGTCGCAAGAAAAATACGAAAAATGGGCAGCACGCCCCAAACGCTACACAGACAGCAAAGGCTGTTTGCGCGAACCCAACGGTACAATCATCCAAGGCCGCTCGTTCCGGTGTGACATTTCGGCGGCAGGTCAAAGCATGGGTATTTCGCGGTAGTTTCTGACTATATGTTGTTTGCCGGGCGTAACGTTGCTAGCGTTGGGCTTCACAATGGACAGGAGCCAACCATTGCCCCAAACACCACCCATATGGTGCGCTTCCAGCGAGCTTTATCGCACGCTGGAACCAGACGCCAAGTTGCTGCTGCAAAACACCAACAGCATGGGCGCGGGCAGGGGCGACGTCCTGTTTCGCCCCGATGACGAAGTGCAAGGTTTCATCCTTTTGCTTTCCGGTCATGTCGGCGTTTACCTCACAGGGCAGGGTGGTCGCGACATCCTTTTATATGACATCAAGCGCGGCCAAACCTGCATTCAAACTACCCTTGGCTTGATGGGCGGCGGCCCGTATTCCGCCGAGGCCGTGTGCGAATCCGATTGCACTTTCGTTCTGCTACCCCGCGCGTTGTTTGAAGCCTTGTTGCAGACCTCGACGGTTTTCCGCACATATGTCTTCAGCGCTTTTTCCGAGCGCATGCAAAACATGATGCGCCTGCTGGAGCAAATCGCCTTTGTCCGTGTCGAAGCCCGACTGGCCACCGCCCTTCTGGAACGCGCCGATGCGAACAACCAGATCAAGGCCACACATCAAGACCTCGCCACCATGATCGGCTCCGCCCGCGAGGTGGTCTCCCGCCGCCTTGAAGGGTTTTCAAAGCGAGGCGTCGTGCAACTGGATCGCGGGTTGGTAACCATCACTGATTTTGACGCCCTGAAAGAATACTCGCGAACTGTGTGACCTTGTCACTTACAGGTCCGCGCAAACCTGACAAAACCCCCTCATCTTAACCGCCGCATCTGTGGCACATTAAAAGAGGGTTATCATGCTTAAGAAAAATGTTGGAAACATCGACCGCATCGTGCGCGCACTCATCGGCATTGCCGGACTGGCCGGTTTCTTCCTGATGGGTGCTAGCGGATTCTTGCACTGGGCTTTCCTGATCGTCGGCGTGATCGGCCTTGCCACAGCAGCAATGTCATCCTGCCCGATCTACTCCATGCTCGGAATGCGGACTTGCCCGATGGATACAAACAAGTAAGACGCGAAGCCCCCAAAAGGGGCATTTTGGGGCGCACGGGAAACTGTGCGTCCGTTTATATTGGCCTCACCTTACACTCGTCTAAGGTATCGTTTACCGCTTTGCATAATCTAGGTTGTTCTTTAAGAAATTTCACCCACTCAATATCTATGCCGTTCAAAGCATCTTGAATACTTTCTGATGCAGACTTTGGTAATGTACTTTTCTGCATTCATGCGCGTGGATAATTACTATCCATAATATTTCCCGTGTATATTGTTTTACTTGCGATTTCATCCCGCAAGGCGTGCCGCTTTTCCGCAGATGATATATTTCCAACAACAAGTTCAATCGTCAACTTTTCAGGTAAATCTCTATACGGAATCTCGTAGACCACTCCAAAATCTCTGAATGCTTTTGCTTCTCCGCACCATTCTTTTCTGAATGACCAATCTTTATGCCTGAAGCGGAAAACGGAGTTTGTAGAATGAACTTTTACTAATTCAGGCACTTGGCTTATTAGTGTATTTAAATGGCCCGAGGCTTCTGAACGAACATTTGGTATATGCTGAAAGATCAGATCTAGTGCCTGTTTGTGTTTCTTATAAATGTCTCCGGCCAGTTTTGCGATGTCGCTATCGGGCAAAATATGCCTCCTCATTAATTCTAGGTAGTGGCGAATAAGGACTTCCTGATCCACGCCGATATTGGTTTTGTTGGCTTGCAATGAAGCCTCTAGGACTTCGGTAACATTCCCATGCGCGTAGGATGCCCACTTAACATCTTCTGAACCCCCGACGGCCTTATCTCCGTTAATCGTTAGAAATACGAACAGCTTGGCGTAGCCATCCCACTCATCGTTGGAATTCACATAGGTATCGTATGTTTCCAGCTGCCCTTCGCTTTCACGGGCGTAAATCTTGTTTTCAATTGCAATCACAAGTTCGGCAGATTTGCACACGATTAAGATATCGATATGCTTTCTCTCACACCAAACTTCCGCATCCGATAAATCAGCGCAATCTATACTTATGGGGCTAATCTCTGTGTCGCTATGTCTCGTAATACCCTTCAAAAACCGTCGCAGGAAATAATCGCCTAGACCATGGGGTTTGTTGGGATTGAGAAGAAAGGCCAGAGTTGCGGAATGCTTGATCTCCTGTGATCGCATCCCGATTGCCTCAAACAGGTTGAAACCGGCGATCATGCCTTCGAGTTTTTCGAGGCCACCGACATCCATAACCAGATTTTCCAGAAGTATTTTGTCGCGATTCTCAGGCATGTAGTCCTCCATCTCGCGATGATAATTATAGTAAGAGGCGAGGAGGGGCAATGGAGATACCCTTATGCGGAGGCGAGGTACTTCCGAATTAGTTAACGCAAATCGTGCATACGTGTTGTGTATGCATTGTGTACGGGTTGTGTACACGAAAAACACGCGAAATCGGGTAAAGGTTAACGCGCTCGAACCGCCCTTGAAATCCCCTTGAATAAGCCGTATGTCAGACCCAACGAATGCATTCACAGAATTTCAGGAGTCGCAGACATGGCTAAAGCCAACCCGTTGCAGTTTGCACAACAAGTACGGGCCGAAGTGTCCAAGGTCGTTTGGCCAACCCAGCGCGAGACGCTTTTGACCACCGGTATGGTGTTCGTAATGGTGACCCTCGCCGCGATTTTCTTCTCGGTGGCGGATATGATTATTCGCTTCGGACTGGACACGATCCTGCGCTTAGCCTCTTGATTTCATTGGGGTAGCGCGGTATATGCGCGAACCCCTACCTGACAGGAGCGCGCTTCGATTCGTCTGCGCGCTCTGTTTTGTTTTGGAAACTTGGCGTAAGCCTTTGATAATTTGAATAAAATGGACGCATGGCGTTCTGATAACTAAAGGTCGAACAACAATGGCATTACGCTGGTATTCGGTGAGCGTTCTCTCGAACTTCGAGAAAAAGATTGCAGAGTCGATCCGCGAATCCGCAGCTCAAAACGGTCTCGAAGAAGATATCGTCGAAGTTCTGGTTCCAACCGAAGAAGTTATCGAAGTCCGCAAGGGCAAGAAGGTACAAGTCGAGAAACGCTTCATGCCGGGGTACATCCTCGTACGGATGGAGATGTCCGACAAGGCCTACCACCTGATCAACGACACCAACCGCGTCATGGGTTTCTTGGGTCCAATGGGCAAGCCGGTTCCAATGCGCGACAAAGAAGTCGCCTTGCTGTTGAACCAGGTTGAAGAAAGCGCCGAAAGCCCACGCTCGATGATTTCTTTCGACATCGGCGAGAAGGTCGATGTGGCCGACGGCCCGTTCGAAGGCTTCAGCGGTATGGTCGAAGAAGTAGACAACGAGAACGAGCGCTTGAAAGTGACCGTTTCGATTTTTGGTCGGGCAACCCCGGTCGAACTGGAATTCATGCAGGTTAAAAAGCAAACCTGAATGTACCTGTGGGAGGCCGAGCGTACGCGCGAAGCCGAACCACTAAACAAGTCGCGGGATGTTCCCCGGCTGTGATAAATAGGAGGCCGTAATGGCTAAAAAAGTTGCTGGCAAAATGAAGCTGCAGGTTCCTGCAGGTAAAGCCAACCCATCCCCCCCCGTTGGTCCCGCATTGGGTCAACGCGGTATCAACATCATGGAATTCTGTAAGGCGTTCAACGCTAAAACACAGGATCTGGAAGTTGGCGCGCCTTGCCCGACTATCATCACCTACTATGTTGATAAATCCTTCACTATGGAAATCAAGACGCCACCAGCGTCCTACATGTTGAAGAAAGCCGCGAAGCTGAAATCTGCTGCGAACAATCCTGGTAAAGAAATTGCCGGTTCTGTGACACGCAAGCAGGTTAAAGAAATCGCCGAAGCCAAAATGGTTGATTTGAATGCGAACGATATTAATGCCGCGATGTTGATCATCGAAGGCTCCGCTCGTTCCATGGGCATTGAGGTTAAGGGGTAATCGATATGGCTAATACTGGAAAACGTTTTACTGCCGCTAAGGCAGCATTTGGCGAAAGCGCCAATGTAACAATCGAAGAAGCTGTAGCGCTGGTTAAAGCCAACGCAACTGCGAAATTTGACGAGACTGTTGAAATTGCAATGGTGCTGGGTGTTGACCCTCGCCACGCCGACCAGATGGTTCGCGGTGTTGTTTCCATGCCTTCGGGTACTGGTAAATCCATGCGCGTAGCTGTGTTTGCCCGTGACGCGAAAGCTGACGAAGCTAAAGCAGCTGGTGCTGACATTGTTGGTGCAGAAGACCTGATGGAAAGCATTCAGGCCGGTAACCTCGATTTCGATCGTTGTATTGCCACGCCGGATATGATGCCAATCGTTGGTCGCTTGGGTAAAGTTCTTGGCCCCCGTAACCTGATGCCAAACCCGCGTGTTGGTACAGTTACGATGGACGTTAAGGCCGCTGTTGAAGCTGCCAAAGGCGGCGAAGTGCAGTTCCGTGCTGAAAAAGCCGGTGTTGTACATGCCGGTATCGGTAAAGCATCCTTTGACGAGGCAGCCATGGTTGCCAACGTTAAAGCGTTTGTTGCGGCTGTGCAGAAAGCCAAGCCTGCCGGTGCCAAAGGCGCCTACATGAAAAAGATTTCGCTTAGCTCCACTATGGGCCCTGGCGTATCAATCGACGTCAGCAAGGCTGTCGCCGAATAAGGAATTCCCCCGTTTAACGACGGGGGATGTTTCGGGCTAGCAATAGCCCAACTGTCCAAGATGGCGGGTGATCGCAAGATCATAATTCCTGCCTGAGACGGGGAACGATCAGAATCAAACGGGTTTAGCACTCGGGCGAATTTGGCGGGAACCTGGACACCCGAACGCTGGAACGTGAGTTTCAGTGAATATGAGCCGGAAGGGGTGACCCTTCTATAATTTGGAGTAATATTGTGGATAGAGCCCAAAAAGAAGCAGTGATCGATGAACTCGGTCAAATCTTCACGGACTCTGGTGTCGTCGTGGTTGCACACTACGAAGGCCTCACAGTTGCAGAGATGACGAACCTCCGCCTCAGCGTTATTGACGCTGGTGGTGCTGTTCGTGTCGCCAAAAACAAGCTCGCCAAAATCGCTCTTGAGGGCAAACCGACCGCTTCTATGGCCGATTTGCTGACAGGGATGACTGTCTTCGCATACTCGGAAGATCCGGTTGCAGCAGCGAAAGCTGTTCAAGCCTTTGCCAAAGACAACGACAAACTCGTTGTTCTAGGCGGATCCATGGGTGAAGACGTTCTCGACCCAGCCGGTGTCAAGATGGTTGCAGCCATGCCGTCGCGTGAGGAGCTTCTTGCTTCGATCGCTGCGTGTCTGGGTGCACCTGCTTCGAACATCGCTGGTGCGATTGGCGCGCCTGCATCGAACATCGCGGGTATTCTTTCTACCCTCGAAGAACGGGCAGCGGCGTAAGTCTTAATGTAATTGTTGGGCTGACTAGTTTGTAATGAACGACATCGGAACACATCGAAACTGAAACGGAAAAGTAAAATGGCTGATCTGAAAAAAATGGCTGAAGAGATCGTGGGTCTTACCCTTCTCGAAGCTGCAGAACTAAAAAATATCCTTAAAGACGAGTACGGCATCGAGCCTGCTGCTGGCGGCGCCGTAATGGTTGCCGGTGCTGCAGACGCTGGTGGCGCTGCTGAAGAAAAAGACGAATTCGACGTTATCCTGGTTTCCCCGGGCGACAAGAAAATCGCAGTGATCAAAGAAGTTCGTTCCATTACTGGTTTGGGCCTCAAAGAAGCTAAAGACGTTGTAGACGCAGGCGGCAAAGCCGTTAAAGAAGGCGTTTCCAAAGCTGAAGCTGAAGAGATCAAAGAAAAGCTTGAAGCTGCTGGCGCAACTGTAGAGCTTAAATAATTTTTCGCGGTGCTTGCGCTGCGTTAACAAAACAAGGCTGGATCCGGTTTTCATCGGGTCCAGCTGTTTGCGTCTTTCAAGATGGTTAATGACCCTCTTGAAAGGTGCAGACCTTCCGGAAGCGAGATGTGGGAGTTTCGCAAGAATTGGTAGGTGTCGCCGCAAGGCTTTGTCATGCGTTCCCAGTCGCATGTCGGGCGTTGAAAATTAAGTTAGGATTAGCATGGCTAAGACGCATTCAGGTCACAAACGTGTCCGTAAGTATTATGGCAAAATTCGCGAAGTAGCGGTAATGCCGAACCTCATTCAGGTTCAGAAAAGTTCATATAAACTTTTCCTGAATTCCGGTGATCAAGATCAACCGATGGACGGCGAAGGTATCAACGCTGTTTTCCAGTCGGTCTTCCCGATCAAGGATTTCAACGAAACGTCGGTTCTTGAGTACGTTAAGTACGACCTCGAACCCCCGAAGTACGACGTAGAAGAGTGCATGCAGCGCGACATGACATATGGCGCACCGCTGAAGGTTACTCTCCGTCTGATCGTGTTTGATGTGGACGAAGACACAGGCGCGCGTTCCGTTAAGGACATTAAAGAACAAGACGTGTTCATGGGCGAAATGCCTCTGATGACACCGAACGGCACATTTGTGGTTAACGGCACCGAACGTGTGATCGTATCCCAGATGCACCGTTCCCCCGGTGTGTTCTTTGACCACGACAAAGGCAAAACGCATTCGTCGGGTAAACTGCTGTTTACCTCGCGGATCATCCCTTACCGCGGCAGCTGGCTGGACTTTGAGTTCGACGCCAAAGACATCATTTACGCACGCATCGACCGTCGCCGCAAACTGCCTGTAACCACGCTGCTTTATGCACTGGGTCTGGATCAGGAAGGTATTTGTGACGCGTATTACAACACCGTAAACTTCAAGCAGAACAAAAAGAAAAAAGGCTGGACCACTGCGTTCTTCCCGGAGCGTATCAAGGGTACCAAGCCGCTTTTCGACATTGTTGACGCGAAGTCTGGTGAAGTAATTGCTGAAGCTGGCAAAAAAGTTACACCGCGCACAGTCAAAAAACTAAAGGACGAGGGCAAAGTTAAAAACATCCTCGTACCATTCGATCAGATCATTGGCCGTTTTTCCGCGAAAGACATCATCAACGAAGAAACTGGCGAGATCTGGGTCGAAGCCGGTGACGAGTTGACATGGGAAATTGATCCGAAAACCGAAGAAGTTTCCGGTACGCTGAAAACTCTGTTGGACAATGGCGTAACCGATATTCCGACACTGGACATCGATAACATCAATGTTGGCGGGTATATCCGCAACACAATGGCGGTTGATAAAAACATGAACCGCGATAGCGCGCTCATGGATATCTACCGTGTGATGCGTCCGGGCGAGCCACCGACCGTTGAAGCCTCGGCAGCAATGTTCGAAAGCATGTTCTTCAACAATGACCGCTACGACCTGTCGGCTGTTGGTCGTGTGAAAATGAACATGCGTCTTGATCTGGATGCACCTGATACCCTTCGTATCTTGCGTAAAGAAGACATCATCGCAGTTGTTAAAGCGCTGGCTGACCTGCGTGATGGCAAAGGCGGCGTCGACGACATCGACCACCTTGGTAACCGTCGCGTCCGTTCCGTTGGCGAGCTGATGGAAAACCAGTACCGCGTTGGCCTGCTTCGTATGGAGCGCGCAATCAAGGAACGTATGTCTTCCGTTGAAATCGACACGATCATGCCGCAAGACCTGATCAATGCGAAACCGGCTGCGGCTGCTGTTCGTGAATTCTTTGGCTCAAGCCAGCTGTCGCAGTTCATGGACCAAACCAACCCGTTGTCCGAAGTTACCCACAAACGCCGCCTTTCCGCGCTTGGGCCTGGTGGTCTGACACGCGAACGTGCGGGCTTTGAGGTACGGGACGTTCACGCAACGCACTACGGTCGTATGTGTCCGATTGAAACGCCGGAGGGGCCAAATATTGGTCTGATTAACTCCCTCGCTTCTTTCGCGAAAGTGAACAAATACGGTTTCATCGAAACACCTTATCGCAAGGTTGTTGACGGTCAGGTAACGGACGACGTCCAGTACATGTCCGCGACCGAGGAAATGCGCCACACGGTTGCACAGGCGAACGCGCAGATTGATGAGAACGGCAAGTTCGTTAACGATCTGGTTTCAACACGTGCGTCGGGCGATTATACCCTAAGCCCCGTTGAAAACGTGGACCTTATGGACGTTTCCCCACGCCAGCTGGTGTCGGTTGCGGCCTCGCTTATCCCGTTCCTTGAGAACGACGATGCGAACAGGGCCTTGATGGGCTCCAACATGATGCGTCAGGCTGTGCCTTTGGTTAAAGCCGAAGCACCGCTGGTTGGTACTGGTATCGAAGAAGTTGTGGCGCGGGATTCCGGCGCGGCAATCACGGCATTCCGTGGCGGTATCATCGACCAAGTTGATGCGATGCGTATCGTTATTAAAGCTACCGAAGATATGGAACCGGGCGATCCGGGTGTGGACATCTATCGTCTGCGTAAATTCCAGCGCTCAAACCAGAACACCTGTATTAACCAGCGTCCACTTGTGAAGGTTGGCGATCGCGTTAAGAAGGGCGAAGTTGTTGCTGACGGCCCATCCACCGATATCGGTGAATTGGCGCTTGGTAAAAACGTGCTGGTCGCGTTTATGCCTTGGAATGGCTACAACTACGAGGATTCGATCCTGATCTCCGAGCGTATCGTTAAGGATGACGTCTTCACCTCGATTCACATCGAGGAATTCGAAGTCGCCGCCCGTGACACAAAGCTTGGTCCAGAAGAAATCACACGTGATATCCCGAATGTCGGCGAGGAAGCGTTGCGGAACCTCGACGAAGCAGGGATCGTTTACATCGGTGCCGAAGTTGGCCCGGGTGACATTCTGGTTGGTAAAATCACGCCTAAAGGCGAAAGCCCGATGACGCCTGAAGAAAAGCTTCTTCGTGCGATCTTTGGCGAGAAAGCCTCCGACGTTCGCGACACATCCATGCGCCTGAAACCGGGCGACTTTGGTACGGTTGTGGAAGTTCGTGTATTCAACCGCCACGGCGTAGAAAAAGACGAACGTGCGCTTCAGATTGAACGCGAAGATGTTGAACAACTAAGCCGTGACCGTGATGACGAGTTGGCGATCTATGATCGTAACATTTACAACCGTCTGAAAACCCTGATCCTTGGCAAGAAAGCCGTTAAAGGCCCGAAAGGCGTTAAAGCCGGTTCAACCATTACGGAAGAACTGCTTGAAACTCTAAGCCATGGTCAATGGTGGCAGCTTGCTTTGTCTGAAGACAAAGACGCCTCCGAAGTCGAAGCACTGAACGCACAGTACGAAGCGCAAAAAGCTGCACTTCAAGCACGTTTCGACGACAAGGTAGAGAAAATTCGCCGCGGCGATGATCTGATGCCTGGCGTGATGAAAATGGTCAAAGTCTTTATCGCCGTGAAGCGCAAGCTTCAGCCTGGTGATAAGATGGCTGGTCGTCACGGCAACAAAGGTGTTATTTCCCGTGTTGTTCCCGAAGAAGACATGCCGTTCCTTGCGGACGGTACGCCGGTTGATTTCTGTTTGAACCCGCTGGGTGTGCCATCGCGCATGAACGTTGGGCAAATTCTGGAAACACACATGGGCTGGGCCGCGCGCGGTCTTGGTAAATCCATCGACTTGTCGTTGAAAGAATACCAACGCTCCGGTGATATGACCCCTGTTCAGGATGCGATGAAGGTCGCATACGGCCCTGACCTCTATGACGAGGTGCTTGGCAAAATGGATCAGGGTGAACTTCTGGAAGCTGCCGGTAACGTCACCAACGGTGTGCCAATTGCGACGCCAGTGTTTGACGGCGCTAAAGAGGCAGATGTGAACGATGCACTGGTTCGTGCCGGTCTCGATACATCCGGTCAGTCGGTTTTGTTTGACGGTCGTACAGGCGAACAATTTACGCGCCCTGTTACTGTCGGCATGAAGTATGTGCTGAAACTGCATCACCTTGTGGACGACAAAATCCACGCGCGTTCCACTGGTCCGTATTCCCTTGTGACCCAGCAGCCGCTGGGTGGTAAGGCACAGTTCGGTGGTCAGCGCTTCGGTGAGATGGAGGTCTGGGCGCTTGAAGCTTACGGCGCTGCATACACCTTGCAGGAGATGCTCACAGTCAAGTCGGATGATGTTGCGGGTCGTACCAAAGTGTACGAAAGCATCGTCAAAGGCGAAGACAACTTCGAGGCTGGCGTGCCAGAATCGTTCAACGTATTGGTCAAAGAAATCCGCTCACTCGGTATGAACATCGAGCTGCTTGATTCGGAGGATGAAAAATGAACCAGGAAATTACAAACAACCCGTTTAATCCGGTAACGCCTATGAAGACTTTTGACGAGATCAAAATCTCTTTGGCCTCGCCAGAGCGTATTTTGTCTTGGTCTTTCGGCGAAATCAAGAAACCGGAAACCATCAACTACCGTACGTTCAAGCCTGAACGCGATGGTCTTTTCTGTGCGCGTATTTTTGGCCCAATCAAAGACTACGAATGCCTGTGCGGAAAATATAAACGCATGAAGTATCGCGGCGTTACCTGCGAGAAATGTGGTGTTGAGGTTACCCTCCAGAAGGTTCGCCGCGAGCGCATGGGTCACATCGACCTTGCCGCGCCTGTTGCGCACATCTGGTTCCTGAAATCGCTTCCATCCCGTATCGGTTTAATGCTGGACATGACGTTGCGCGATCTGGAACGCATCCTCTACTTCGAACAGTACGTGGTGATCGAGCCGGGCTTGACCGACCTCAACCACGGTCAGCTTATGACCGAAGAAGAATACATGGACGCGCAAGACCAGTTCGGTGATGACAGCTTTACTGCCGGTATCGGCGCTGAAGCTATCCGCGAAATGCTGGCCGCGATCGACCTTGATGCCGAAGCCGAACAGCTTCGCGCTGATCTGGCCGTCGCAACGGGCGAGCTGAAACCAAAGAAGATCATCAAACGTCTGAAACTGGTTGAAAACTTCCGTGGTTCTGGCAACCGTCCTGAATGGATGGTTATGACCGTGATCCCTGTGATCCCGCCAGAATTGCGTCCACTTGTGCCGCTTGACGGTGGCCGTTTCGCAACGTCCGATCTGAACGATCTGTACCGCCGCGTTATTAACCGTAACAACCGCCTGAAACGCCTGATTGAACTGCGTGCGCCGGATATCATCATCCGTAACGAAAAACGTATGTTGCAGGAATCCGTGGATGCGTTGTTCGACAATGGCCGTCGTGGTCGCGTTATCACAGGTGCTAACAAGCGCCCGTTGAAATCGCTTTCCGACATGCTGAAAGGTAAACAGGGGCGTTTCCGCCAGAACCTTTTGGGTAAACGCGTCGATTTCTCCGGCCGTTCGGTGATTGTGACCGGCCCTGAGCTTAAACTGCATCAATGTGGTCTTCCCAAGAAGATGGCGTTGGAGCTGTTCAAACCGTTCATCTATTCCCGCCTTGAAGCCAAAGGTCTGTCCACAACTGTGAAACAGGCGAAAAAGCTGGTTGAAAAAGAGCGTCCAGAAGTTTGGGATATCCTCGACGAGGTTATCCGCGAGCATCCGGTCATGTTGAACCGTGCGCCAACATTGCACCGGTTGGGCATTCAGGCGTTTGAACCTGTTTTGATTGAGGGTAAAGCCATCCAGCTTCACCCGCTGGTTTGTTCCGCGTTCAACGCCGATTTCGACGGCGACCAAATGGCGGTTCACGTTCCACTTTCGCTTGAAGCGCAGCTGGAAACCCGTGTTCTGATGATGTCGACAAACAACGTTCTGTCGCCTTCAAACGGTAAACCGATCATCGTTCCTTCGCAGGATATGATTTTGGGCCTCTACTATATTACGCTCGCGCGTAAAGGCATGAAAGGTGAAGGCATGGCCTTCGCTTCCATGGAGGAGGTCGACCACGCGCTTGATAACGGCACCGTGCATCTGCACGCTCACATCACCGCGCGGATCGAGCAAATCGATGCCGAGGGTAATTCCTATATGGAACGCGTAGAAACCACGCCGGGCCGCTTGCGTCTTGGTCAGTTGCTGCCGAAAAACCACAAGGCACCGTTCTCGATCCTGAACCGCTTGCTTCGTAAGAAGGAAGTCGGCGACGTGATTGACATCGTTTACCGTCACTGTGGCCAGAAAGAATCCGTTATTTTCTGCGACCAGATCATGACACTTGGTTTCCAAGAGGCGTTCAAAGCCGGTATTTCGTTTGGTAAGGATGATATGATCATTCCTGACACCAAATGGGATTTGGTAAACGGCACACGCGATCAGGTTAAAGAATTCGAACAACAATATATGGACGGTCTGATTACTCAGGGCGAGAAATACAACAAAGTTGTCGATGCTTGGTCGAAGTGTTCGGATGTTGTTGCGGAAGCGATGATGGGCGAGATTTCGAAGTTGCGCACGGACGATGCCGGTGCTGAAATGGAACCGAACTCGGTTTACATGATGTCGCATTCCGGTGCGCGTGGCTCCCCTGCGCAGATGAAGCAGTTGGGCGGTATGCGTGGTCTGATGGCCAAGCCTTCCGGCGAGATTATCGAAACACCGATTATCTCCAACTTTAAAGAAGGCCTGACGGTTCTGGAATACTTCAACTCCACCCACGGGGCACGTAAGGGTCTTGCGGATACGGCGTTGAAAACAGCGAACTCCGGTTACCTGACACGCCGTTTGGTGGATGTTGCGCAGGATTGTATCGTTAAAGTTGACGATTGTGGCACCGACAAGTCGATCACAGCGCAAGCTGCGGTTAGCGACGGTGAGATCATCAGCTCCATGTCCGAACGTATCTTGGGCCGTACCTCTGCCGAAGATGTTCTGCATCCGGCAACTGGCGAAATCCTTGTTCGTCGTGATGAGTTGATGGACGAACGTGCAGCTGACGCGGTTGAAGAAGCTGGCGTTCCTTCGATGCTGATCCGCAGCCCGCTAACTTGCGAAGCTGAAGATGGCATCTGTGCTACCTGTTATGGCCGCGACTTGGCCCGTGGTACCCGCGTTAATCCGGGCGAAGCTGTCGGCATTATTGCCGCGCAGTCGATCGGCGAGCCGGGCACACAGCTTACCATGCGTACCTTCCACATTGGCGGTATTGCGCAGGGTGGTCAGCAGTCGTTCCAAGAAGCCAACAACGACGGTAAAGTCGAATTCCGCAATGCGGCTATCATCGTGAATGCTGATAAAGAGCAGATCGTAATGGGGCGTAACATGGAACTTGCGATTATCGACGAAAATGGCGTTGAGCGTGCTTCGCACAAGCTTGATTACGGTTCGAAGGTACACGTCAAGAAAGGCAAGAAAGTTAAGCGTGGCGACAAGCTGTTTGAATGGGACCCATACGCGCTTCCGATCATTGCGGAACAAGCCGGTGTGGCGAAGTTCGTTGATTTGATGCCGGGTCTTTCAATTCGTGAAGAAACCGATGATGCGACGGGTATGACCCAGCGTATCGTTATGGATTGGCGCACGGCCCCTAAAGGCAGCGACTTGAAGCCTGAACTCATCGTGATGGATCCTGAAACCGGCGAACCTGTTCGTTTGGCAAACGGCCACCCCGAGGTTCACACCATGTCGGTTGATGCGATTTTGTCCGTTGAAGACGGTCAAGAGATCAAAGCCGGTGACGTTATTGCGCGTATTCCACGCGAAGGTGCCAAGACAAAAGACATCACCGGTGGTCTGCCGCGTGTTGCCGAATTGTTCGAAGCCCGCCGTCCCAAAGACCACGCGATCATCGCTGAAATTGATGGCCACGTTGCCTTTGGCAAGGACTACAAAAACAAACGTCGCGTTTCGATCATGCCTGTGGATGACACACAGGAACCGGTCGAATATATGGTGCCAAAAGGTAAGCACATTCCTGTTCAGGAAGGTGATTTCATCCAGAAGGGTGAATACTTGATGGACGGTAACCCTGCACCGCATGACATTTTGCATGTTATGGGCGTGGAGGCGTTGGCCGACTATATGATCGATGAAGTTCAAGCGGTGTATCGTTTGCAAGGTGTGAAAATCAACGACAAGCACATCGAGGTTATTGTTCGTCAGATGCTCCAGAAATGGGAAATCGCATCAACTGGTGGCACAACCTTGCTGAAAGGCGAGCATGTTGATTTTGCCGAGTTCAAAGAAGCGAACGAGGAAGCCGTTGCAAACGGTCGCGAACCAGCAACCGGCGCGCCGATCCTGCTTGGTATCACCAAGGCCAGCTTGCAGACGCGCTCGTTCATCTCGGCGGCGTCCTTCCAGGAAACCACACGGGTTCTAACCGAGGCTTCCACGCAAGGTAAGCGTGACAAGCTGATCGGTCTGAAAGAGAACGTGATCGTTGGCCGCCTGATCCCGGCTGGTACGGGTTCCGCTACGCATGACATCAAACGCGTCGCAACATTGCGCGACGCTAAGATCATCGCACAGCGTCAGGCCGAAGCGGTCGCCGTTGCAGCGCTTGAGGATAAATCCACAAGCGAGCAACCATCGGATGATGCTTCAGGCTTATTCAACTAAGCACAGCATATCTAAATTTGAAAAAGCCCCGCTGGAAACGGCGGGGCTTTTTTGTTGTGGGGTGATCTTTACGTCACCCACTAAACATACAGAAAAATGCGCTTACATTGTAGCATGAATTCATACAGTTTGAATTCAAACGAAAGGAATGCTATGAAAGCCGAAGAAAATTTAGGAGGCCTGCTAGGAAAATCTTCGCGGCTATTGTCAAACGCATTTGACGTAAAGCTGCGGGACTTAGGTTTAACGTCTCAACAGTGGAGCTTACTTGCGGAGCTCACAGCATCGAACGGGCGCAACCAGACAGAACTTGCTGGGGCCTTGTTGAAGAATAAAGCATCAGTTGGCAGCCTAATCGACTACCTGAAAAAAAAGGACTGCATTACAGGCAGTGCCTCTCCAACAGACCGCCGCGAAATTATAATTAAACTAACCCCTAAGGGTATTGCCGTATTCGCGAAATCAGTGCCGTTGGCGAACGAAATTATTGCTCAGGCCACGCGAGGGGTCGAGCTGGCTGAGCTTAGAAATGCTCAGAATGTGTTGAGACAAATAATCACTAACCTTGAGGGCAACAAATGAAAACCACACTTATTGTATCGGCGCATCCAAGCACCATTGGTTTTACACATCAGGCAGTAGCGCGGGTAAAGGCAATCAAGGAGGCTGCAGGAGGTTCGGTCGAGGTGGTTGATTTATATTCTGAAGAACCACTATCTTTTCTAACGTTTGAAAGCAAAGACGACATAGTTACTAATGACGCCATCCAAAACTATCAGCATCAAGTCAGTCGTGCCGATGAAATATTCTTCATTTTTCCTTGTTGGTGGGGGGACTGCCCGTCAAACATGCGAAATTGGTTCGATCTGGTGTTTAGCAAAGGGTTTGCCTTTACCTATGCAAAGCGACGTCCTGTTGGTTTGCTGGAGGGTAAGGAGGTTTACATAGTTATGACAACTGGAACGCCTGCGTTGATTTATCACTTGTCCGGTGTCTCTCGTGCTATGCGTCGTATTTGGAATACAACCCGTATTCGGTTTTGTGGAATGCGGTTGAAGGCGCTGTTGGTGTTAGGCGGCATGGACACTAGCAATCGGGACGAAGTAAAAGCTATGGCGCGGGTAGAGGCTTTGGCAAGACGTAAAAGCTAGAGGCCTTCTATAGTAGGAATGATCTAGCATAACTACGAGAACCTTAAGGCTTTGGTACTTCTAGGTAGGTTCCGCTGGAAACGTAGGGGCTTTTTACTTCCATCTTTGACCAAAGTTCACGTTATTGGGGCAGGGGATTCGGCCTTTTACGGAAAATTAGCCCGATAAATTGTATATTAGGTGGGGCGCCTGCCATTATATTGCTTCCGTTATCCGGGAAGTTGATGTTGTAAGCTTGAATCGACACAATGGCACAGGTTTTCAGACTGTTCATTTGCCCGAATGCCCAATAAATAAAGGGGCAGGGCCATTAACCCTCATCTGCCGACGACGTAGCTGAAAGGGTGTTGACTTCCCCCCCGACTCCTTCTATTTATCCGCCACTCGGGATAGGCAACTGCCGAAAACCGATACAAGCCACAATCTGGCGGTCATGATCTAGGTTCAAACCTCGATCCTCTGGAATTTCGCTGCTCTGGGTCCGTAAGGCCCCGTGGGCGGCACTATTGGCGTTTTGCACATTCGGTGCTTGGCGCAGTTGAAACTGGTTGCACGGGGTCTATGCCGAATGCCAACGATACAACAGCTTATCCGCAAGCCGCGCAAGCCGCGCGTGAAGCGACAGAAATCACAGCATCTGCAGGCTTGCCCGCAGAAACGCGGCGTTTGCACGCGCGTATATACAACGACACCGAAAAAGCCGAACTCGGCTATGCGTAAGGTTGCCAAAGTGCGCCTAACCAACGGTTTCGAAGTAATTTGCTACATCCCTGGTGAAAAACACAACCTTCAGGAGCACTCCGTTGTGCTTATCCGTGGCGGTCGTGTGAAAGATTTGCCCGGTGTCCGTTACCACGTTCTGCGCGGTGTGCTGGATACCCAGGGTGTTAAAGATCGTCGCCAGCGTCGTTCGAAATACGGCGCTAAGCGTCCTAAATAAGGAGAGAGCAGTATGTCCAGACGTCATGCCGCCGAGAAACGTCAAGTTTTGCCGGACGCCAAGTATGGTGACCGCATTCTGACGAAGTTCATGAATAACTTGATGCTCGACGGGAAAAAATCCGTTGCAGAGCGTATCGTTTACGGTGCGCTAGAGCGTGTTGAAGGCAAGCTGAAGCGTGCGCCTGTTGAGGTGTTCCACGAAGCTCTGGAAAACATCAAACCATCCGTCGAGGTTCGTTCCCGTCGTGTTGGTGGTGCTACATACCAGATCCCCGTGGAAGTTCGCCCAGAACGCCGCGAAGCACTTGCGATCCGCTGGTTGATCAAAGCCGCGCGCACACGCAACGAAAACACAATGGAAGAACGTCTAGCAGGCGAATTGCTTGATGCGTCCTCCTCCCGTGGTTCCGCTGTTAAGAAGCGTGAAGACACTCATAAAATGGCCGATGCGAACAAAGCATTCAGCCATTACCGCTGGTAACTTAGGTTTAGGACGAGAAACAATGGCTCGCGAATATCCACTCACTGAATACCGTAATTTTGGTATTATGGCGCACATCGATGCGGGTAAAACTACCTGTACGGAGCGTATTCTGTATTACACAGGCAAGTCCCACAACATTGGCGAGGTGCATGATGGCGCCGCGACTATGGACTGGATGGAGCAGGAGCAGGAACGTGGCATAACCATCACTTCCGCTGCTACGACTACATTCTGGGCGCGTACCGATGACGGTGAAAACGATCAGTCGAACAAGCACCGCATGAACATCATCGACACGCCGGGTCACGTTGACTTCACTATTGAAGTTGAACGCTCTTTGGCTGTTCTCGATGGCGCGATTGCACTGCTGGATGCGAATGCCGGTGTTGAGCCGCAGACTGAAACTGTTTGGCGTCAGGCTGACCGGTATAAGGTTCCGCGTATTGTTTTCGTTAACAAGATGGACAAAATCGGCGCTGACTTCTTCAACTGCGTAGAGCAGATTGAAACACGCGTTGGTGGTAACCCTCTGCCAGTTCAGTTCCCGATTGGTGCAGAAACCGAGCTTGAAGGCTTGGTTGACCTGATCACCATGAAAGAATGGGTTTGGGAAGGCGAAGATCTTGGCGCTTCTTGGGAAATCCGCGAAATTCGCGATAGCCTGAAAGACAAAGCTGTCGAGATGCGCGGCGAGATGATCGAAAAAGCTGTCGAAATGGACGACGACGTAATGGAGGCTTACCTTGAGGGGGACGAACCAGACGTTGACACCCTTCGCAAGCTGATCCGCGCTGGTACGATTTCTATGACTTTCGTTCCTATCCTCTGTGGTTCTGCGTTCAAAAACAAAGGTGTTCAGCCGCTGTTGAACGCCGTGATCGACTTCTTGCCCAGCCCTATGGACGTTGTTGATTACATGGGCTTCAAACCTGGTGATGAAACAGAAACTCGTGATATCGCGCGTCGTGCAGACGACAACATGCCATTCTCTGGCCTAGCGTTCAAAATCATGAATGACCCGTTTGTTGGTACACTAACCTTCACACGTATCTATTCTGGCGTTTTGAATAAAGGCGACGGTATCTACAACTCTACTAAAGAGAAAAAAGAACGTGTTGGCCGTATGATGATGATGCACTCGAATGACCGTGAAGAAATCACGGAAGCATTCGCTGGCGACATTATCGCGCTTGCTGGTTTGAAAGATACAACAACTGGTGATACACTTTGTTCGTTTAGTGATCCGGTGGTTCTGGAAACAATGACTTTCCCCGATCCTGTGATCGAGATTGCTGTTGAGCCTAAAACCAAAGCCGACCAAGAACGTATGTCCACTGGTCTAGCCCGTTTGGCTGCCGAGGATCCGTCCTTCCGCGTTGAAACAGATTTTGAGTCCGGTCAAACAATCATGAAGGGCATGGGCGAGCTTCACCTCGACATCCTTGTTGATCGTCTGAAACGCGAATTCAAAGTTGAAGCGAACATTGGTGCGCCTCAGGTGGCTTATCGCGAAACTATTGGCCATGAAGTTGAACACTCCTACACCCACAAGAAACAGTCGGGTGGTTCAGGTCAGTTCGCTGAAGTGAAAATGATCATTTCACCGACAGAGCCGGGCGAAGGGTATTCGTTCGAATCCAAAATCGTTGGTGGGTCTATTCCTAAGGAATATATCCCGGGCGTTGAAAAAGGCATCCTTTCGGTAATGGACAGCGGCCCTCTGGCTGGTTTCCCGGTTATCGATTTCAAAGTGCAGCTTATCGACGGCAAATTCCACGATGTGGATTCCTCGATCCTTGCATTCGAAATCGCTGGCCGCATGTGTATGCGCGAAGGTATGCGTTTGGCTGGCGCCAAGTTGCTAGAGCCAATTATGAAAGTCGAAGTGCTTACACCTGAAGAATATACAGGCGGCATCATCGGCGATCTGACATCCCGTCGCGGGATGGTTCAGGGCCAAGATACACGCGGCAACGCGATTGTAATCGACGCTTTTGTGCCTCTGGCGAACATGTTCGGGTACATTAACAACCTGCGTTCCATGTCCTCTGGTCGTGCGAACTTTACAATGCAGTTTGACCACTACGATGCGGTCCCGGCTGCAATCTCGAAAGAAATTCAGGAAAAGTTTGCCTGATCTGAAAACCACAGGTCAGCACCCTGACCAATATTATATGGAGGCCTATCATGGGTAAGGAAAAGTTTGAGCGCACGAAACCACACGTTAACGTTGGCACAATTGGCCACGTTGACCACGGTAAAACGACGCTGACGGCGGCGATCACCAAGCAGTTTGGCGATTTCCAGGATTATGACACCATCGACTCTGCGCCGGAAGAAAAAGCGCGCGGGATTACGATCTCGACAG
>Ga0256839_1001816_pt1 | contig 25132 bp, 22 predicted proteins | sample 354166metaG_FD_185968 | JGI IMG/M metagenome (GOLD analysis project Ga0256839, IMG submission 185968) | Hydrothermal vent microbial communities from Mid Atlantic Ridge, Atlantic Ocean - 354-166 | ecosystem: Environmental > Aquatic > Marine > Hydrothermal vents | place: Atlantic Ocean: Mid... | reverse complement strand
CCCAGAAGTGGGTACCCTCCCTCATAGGCTTTCTTTGCTTCCTTTTCGGCCTTTTTAATCTGCCCAGTTTCAAAGTATGCAAGGCCAAGAAAATAATTTAGTTCTACAGACTTATCTCCTATTTTAGCCTTGGCTTTTTCCAAAATTTCAACCGCCTTGCCCAGCTTTTTCTCCTTGAAAAACAGTTGCGCCATGGCCAGATAGGCTGAAGGTGACTCTGGTTGAACACGAATGCCTGTGTCAAAAGCGGCGAATGCCTTCTCACGATGCCCTAGTTCCCAGTGAGCCAAACCTATATTGGCATAAATCTCTGACCACAGTGGATTACTTCCCTGTATACGTGAGGCCGTGTAGCCAAACTCGCCAAGAGCCTTTGTGAGCAAAAAGTTTCTACTCCCTTCATTTGGGGCTACCTTTGCTCGCCTAAAGTAGATGCCCCCAGTACAGTAATGGTGCAGACCACCTGAAAGATAAGCTGCGTAACGTCTTTTCCACGTTTCTCTCTGCGCCTTAGGCACCATTCTGTAAAAAGATGTACTCTTGCCAGGGTCAGTTTGGAGATACGCTTCCCTGCAATATATAGGCCATGTCGCCCACTCTGCTGCCGTTGCCTCAAAGCTATAACCATACGCCAAACGTGATAGAACCCCACCACAAAAAAACAGTACCAAGAAGATAAAATTTAACCTAAGAGTCCGTTTGAAAACCATCATATTCCACCTATTCAGTATTTATACGCACCCCGAAAGGATAACGTATCCTTTTCAATACGTGACGGTTAGAAAACCTGTCCTAAGCGACTTTTGGGCAAGTTATAACACAATTAAGCAGTAACCGACTTAGAAAACGCTCTGGGGTTTTATCCCAGGGAGTAAAGCGGGGTAATTGCCAATAATCACAACTCCTGCCAGCTACTCCACTAGCAGTACTCACCGCCGCATCAAACCCAAACTCACGCACCAAACTTACATGATCGGCCACATAATCTTGCACCGGCTTTCCATTTGGGTACGCAAACAGTTTTACAGGCTGCCCTGTAATTTTCTCTAGCTCTGCCCGCCCATCTCGTATTTCTTGTTGAACGGTCTCATTACTTACCGTGGTAAAAACTGGGTGTTTAGAAGTATGACACCCGACAGCCATACCATTTACCAGCAGTTGCTGCACCTGGTTTGTAGTCATCATTAGATTTTGGGGTATAGACCCACTGCAAATCTTCACAATATGATCAACTTCTTTATCACGCACATCGGGTGCAAAACCTTTTAGTAATTGAACCAGCCTGCGAATGGTTCTCCGTTTCTCATATATGGTTTCAGTAAGAAAACGCTGACCGAGTGAATCGCTCAAATCAAGCAAGTCCCCTTTATAAGATCGCACCGCCTCGATCACTGAGTCATGCCACATTATCCCTCCATTTAGAAAGCCGGTAGCTATAAAAAATGTAGCAGGCAGGCTATATTGGAGCAGTATCGGTAGTGCTACTTCAATATTATCTCTATACCCATCATCAAATGTAATGCATGCTGCCCGTGCGGGGAGTGTTCCATCACGAAGACGCTGTATAGCCTCCTCCAATGGCAGCACGGTAAAATGATGCGCCAGCAATGACATTTGCCAATCAAACATTTTTGCATCAAGCACCTCAGGGCGCAGTGGATCTGGGGCTTGATGAACCTGATGGTAGATTAATATTTGCAGTCTGGCGCGCCGCCCTCCAGGGGAGAGTATGCCAAGAAGCGATCTAAACAGGGTAGACAAAAGATTGGTATTATTCACTTCTACCTGGCTCCTTACTGAACAAAGCTTTTGATGCCTTGCTTTAGCCATTTCACATTAAAATCAATCCGGAAGCCATATTGTTGTTTGGGGCTATGCCATATTGAGCGGGAAAGCCAGCTATTTTCCATAGACACAGACGCCTATATGGATATAGGTGGTAGAGCAAGAGCAACGCAGAAGCAGTTACCAAGACCACTGAGAACACAGAGTTATCGTTTATAATGTTTAATTCCATTGACTAACCTGGATTCATTAAATAGCCCCGCCGCAAGCGGGCGGGGTATTAACGGATCTTATAATTTAAACCTGAATCCGTACCTTCATGACGGTGCATAGCACAAGCTATTGATTCCACAGCGGTTCAAAAAATGCCCGCTTAACCTAAGGGTGAAGCTAAGATTTTTTGATTCCACTGTGAAACCAATATCTTACACTCTGCATCCGCCCTGAAGGTACGGATTCAGGTTAAACGCTACATGCGGCGGTGAATTGAACCCAAAGAGATTCAAGCTTAATATCATCACCAATGAGCGGCTGGTTTTTCAGGGGCAAGCGTAGCGCAGCCACTGAAAAACCAGCCCGACTCAATTGGCCTTGTTGGTCTGTTTCTCAATGTACCTTCCATCCGCGAATTTGTGCAAGATACTAACTATGAATGTTTGGTATGGAATACCCTCCAACATGGCCAGCTTTTGAATCGTAGAAAGATCTCGACTTGCAATACGAATATTTATTCTTTTATCTTTCTTGAAGGTCTCAGCGGCATATTTCTTATGCTTTTCGATCTCTTCCTTTGCATTCGGAATTGGTTGTATTTTTCCTGATTCAAATGCATCTAGAATTTCTTGCTCCTCTTGGTCTAATTTGTACTTGCCCATAACTATTCTCCAATATACCTTTTTGTCGCTCTGCGACTAGGTATAATCGTTTTTAGAAAAACACCTTCTTTTGATTCAACATACGGAACCAAATAAGCGTAGTTATTCACAGCAACGACAGAAATTAATTGATTTGGGTAACGTTCTTGATTTGGATGTGGATATACGTCCAGCTCATCACCATTTCCAATATGGAAGACGATTTCCTCGAAAGATATGCCTCTATCGTTCTTTAGGATTTCGTTTTTCTCTCGATTCCAATCGTAGCTCTTCATTTGCCGATTATAACACAACGCATGCCTTTTGCATTCACGGGCTAACTTTATACTATATCGGAATAGGTGCCTGAACGATAAAGGGTATATCCTTCAATCTTATTTCATAAGCCAAGCATTTCTCGTAGGTATTTTCTAACAACCCGGCACCTAATATACGATGCACCTCAATGACACAACCCATCACTATTTCTGATAGCTTCTTACTGCACTCTTTCAAACTCTGTGACCTCCGTGGTCTCGGCAACTGCTCCTGCGTCGCCTAAAGCGCCTACTTTTGGTGCTCTATCACCTATATCCATATAGGCGTCTGTGTCTATTTATTAACCACTCGATACAGTATAGACCCATTATTTTGGTAATATACGCTGCATATTTACCCCCACCCTAACCCTCCCCCTTAAAAGGGGGAGGGAACTTTTGTTTAGCCTATTTTTCACTCAATCTGGCATAAGCCCATTAAATAGCTACTTTATGCGTTTTGATGAGGTGATTAGTCACATCAACTCTTTACAAACGACTGATTAAAATCTGGCTTGCTCTTCTGCGCTATGACCTTACCAATAACAAGCAAGGATATGATATGCCAGGGAAGATCATAGTATGAAAGGCTCAGAAAAGCACCACCCGTACAATATGCCACCAGACTTACCTGCAACATTCTTGCTAACTGTGCAAGCCATTCCATATCGCTATTGCCCTTTACCTCTCGAATAATGCCGGATGCTGTACGCCATGCGACCCAAAGAATCAATAGAAATAATATGAGCCCTCCCCACCCATGTTCGCCCAGCACACTGAAATAGATGCTGTGTGCAGCATGTGCCGATGGTGACTCCGGCCTGTAAATAGCAAACATCTCAAAACTCCATGGTTCAAAACCTGCCCCCAGAAAACGGTCGTTGGCCACATTGTATGCAAACAACCAGGAGTGAATCCGGCCCATTGCCGATGCATCTTCCTCATAGGTTTGAATCGTCCCCATGCGTTCATGCCAGCTATCCGGCATAAAGGCCATCAATAAGGCAATGCTTCCAACAATAGCAATACCCGCAACGATCTTGCGCATACCACTTACCCCCTTAAGCCAGAGGAAAAACGCCATCGAAAGCCCTGCCAGCAGGGCACCACGCGAATGCGAGCCAAATGCTGAAACTGCACTTAAGATGATAGCGCCCAGCAGCCCAAGGCGAACCCATTTATTGGTGTTCACACTTCGCAGATACCACATAAGAGGCAACACCATAAGCGTAGCCAGAGCCAGCTCGTTATTACCCTCAACATAGCTGCCTGTCGGCCCCCATACCCTAAAGGCTCCGCCTGTAGCCAACGTGAAAACACCACCCTTTATACTAAAATAGCCAATTGAGCCAACGATCACCCAAAGCAGAAGTTCAATGCGCTGCCGATTGACCATGACCATCATGGTTATCCATATAATCAGCTGTATCTTGAATACCTTTACCAGCATGGTCTGAGCGCCGTCAGGATAGACCGCATACAGGGTAGAGAGGCACATCCAGCCAAGAAACAGCCCCCAAAGAACCGTTAGGCCTGTTACAGGTATTCGCTTTGTCTCCCGATTGAATGCCAAACTGATGAACAGGACAATAGCAACAATTTGAGCAAATGGCATATCATAGGCGAAGCCCCATGCCAGCCTGTGTGGGTTCATGTAACCGAGCCACGACCAAACCAGAACGCCGATGTAAGGCTTGCTCAGAATATAGGGAAGAGAGCCAAAGACGATGAGGGTGATAACAATGTCCCGCATCCTATGAGGAGCCTCTATTAAGTGCTTGCTGATAGGCGGAGAAAAGAACAGGCATCACACTTGCCCATTTAAACTTCTGTACATAGAGGGTGCCATTTTTTCGTAGCGAATTGGCAAGTGATGCATCATGCAACAGCTTTAGAATCGCTGTTGCCATGGCATCGGGATTCTGGGGAGGAACCAGCAACCCTGTAGACCCATCCTCCAATAGATAAGGAACTCCGCCAACATCTGTGCTGACAACAGGGACACCACTGGCCAGTGACTCCAAAACAGAGATGGGGGTGTTGTCTATCAAGCTGGGGTTCAATGAAATATCCGTTGTTTGATAAAGCGCCGGGAGTTCTGCATTATCCAGTTTACCTGTAAATTTTACAGCACCACTCAGCCCCAGATCGCTTACCAGCTTTTTCAGGGAATCCCGTTCAGGGCCATCTCCCACAATTGTAAGTTGTGCCTCGGCATACTCATTTTTTACTATATGAAAGGCTCTAATAGCAGTGGCATTGTCATATAGCGCCTCTAAATTGCGTGCAACAAGCAGGCGAGGGTAGGCACTTCGCGCTTCACTGCTTTTGTTTTGCGCAGAAGAGAAACGGGAGAGATCAATGATATTTGGAACAACAATCGTAGCAACTCCTCTGCAACTAAATACATCTTCTAAAAAGCCAGAGGGTACTGTAACCAGAGAAGCTCGCTTCAAGCTGGGGTAGACAGATCGCCAGGAACGATTAAAAAAGGCATCTGCACCGCCCCCCCGATAATTCACGATTACCGGAATGCCACGCAACCAGCCAATCCAGATCGCAGGGACAGTAAAGAGGTGCCATGACCAACCAGAGTTGGCAAGGATATGGAACAGCGATACCCTTCCCGCAGTGTGCCATAGATTGAGCATATAAGGGATCAAGCGAAATAAAGCCCGAACGCCCCAAAGGTGCTTGATCCAATCAGGTGAATATGGTCGATTTATCTGCACCACCTCCACTTGCACTCCCTCTCCTTGTAACAACCGCAGCAGTTGCTGAGCCTGATTGGCCATTCCTCCCGGTGGTGGCGGCAGTGGGGCAACCAGACCGACACGTAAATCTGTATGCTTGAATTGTTGTGCTGATGCCATCAATTACTGCACCAAATCAATAACCGTGGTTCAAACAATTTATATTTCAGTGATTTCACTGAGATGGCGCCTTTGCTTCGGAAACAAGGGTTACGTACTTGCCTGACTTGCCCGGCGGGATAAAATCGACAAAGGAAAAACGTACCGGAATCTCCATCTGTAGCATCTGTTGCATTTTACACCGTATCCCTTTTAGCTGCTCCTCTTGATAGGGTGGATCCCGAACCAGCATGACATCAATCGATAAATCTTCACGCTGAATGATTTTGAATTGCTTAAGATCCGACAGCTCACGCAATACATATACTGCAGCAGCACTGTGTATCAATGTGCCATCTTTGCCGATAATAAAGTCGGTCATTCGCCCAGTAATCTGCCCCAGGGTTGGCAATGCCATACCGCAAGGGCAAGGGTCATCAAGTAACTTTACCAAGTCACCAACGCGGTAACGCAACAAGGGCATCCCATAACCATCCAGATTGGTCACCAGCAGCTCACCTACTCCCTCTTCATCTGGCTTATCTACCTCCAGTAGCACATGCTCAGCCGGAATATGTCGCCTTCCAGCAGGGCACTCATGCGCCAGATGACCACCATCACGTGATCCATACTCATCTCCGACCGGACAGCCAAAAACCTCTTCTATTTTGCACCGCTGATTAGGGTACAACACCTCAGATGTGCAGGTAACCAGTTCAGGGCGCCACCCCTCAAAGGCTTCAGGTTGGCGCTCCATAAAAAGGGCAACATGATATAAAACGGTTGGATAGCCATAGACCAAACGAGGGCGAAACTGACGTAGCAGTGCGGCATCACGTGCAAGCCCGTCATCTGTTAAATCAAAGGCGGATAAGACAATATGATTTAATAACCAGCGGTCTTTAAAAATACGGAATGCATCAAGTTTATCCAATTCAACGGGTGACCCCCAGAAATCAACCTGGCGACTCCCAGGCTCTATGCCATACCATCCACGCCCACGCAGCTTGGCAGCGTTGTGCCAGGACTCCTTGTCCAGATCCGTATAAAACACCAAGGGTTCCCCCGTCGATCCGCCTGTCGTATGCCGAATGAGTTGCCTCTTGTATCCTTTGGCAACCATGTCATTCAGATGCTCACGCACGTCCATCCTTTCTACTGGCGGCAAATGCTGAAACAGATCCATTGTGATCTGCTCTTTTTTCCCGATGCCAATCTCTTGAAACCGGCGTTGGTAAAATGGCACCTCGGCCCAGCAGTGACACATTAGCTTTAGCAGCTTCTGTTTCTGTAAGGCCTTAATCTCAGAAGAGGATAATTTTTCCGATTGCCGTAAAGATTGATAACACGCCATGGTCTTCCGACCACGCAATCGCTCATGGATGGGCAGCACTATGTGTTGAGTCATCCATTCATTCATAGGGCATGCTCTTGCTCGGGATAGAGTGTGCGCCAACAGATACCTTCAAACTGGCTGGCCACTGCGTATGAGGAGCAGTGATCTTCAACATATTGGCGAGCACTTTCAGCATATTGACGCGCAAGATCAGGGTTGCGTAGCAACTTGACAACGGCCTCGGCCATCTCTTCTGCTGTTTCGGCCTGCATATAATGTTTTCCTGCCTCAATGGGCAGCCCCTCCACACCAAGCCCGGTGGAGACAACAGGAACCCCCATCGCCATCGCTTCAAACACCTTGATGCGGGTGCCCCCCCCAACTCTCAGTGGCACTACATAGGCTGCTGCCCCCCAGACATGAGGGCGTACATCATCAACGAAGCCGGTAAATTTCCAGGAGAGTCTCTTGTCTCGTGCTTGCTGGGCCAAAGATGCTGGAGGGTTCCGCCCTATTACTGTCATGCTGGCACCTGGGATATCTTGAGCAATAAGAGGCCAAACTTCGGGCATGAAGTAACGAATCCCATCTATATTGGCCAGCCAATCCATTGATCCAGTAAAGACTACTCGCGGCTCGCCGTTTGGTCGGCGATATGAAAAATAGTCCAGATCAACACCGGTCGAAATCACTTCTGTTCTGTGCTTGCCAGGGGCATCTTTAAAAACATCCCTATCTCGTTCAGAAACGGCAACTACTGTGTCAAATAAGGCGACGCTTTTGGTTTCAAACCGATGCATCTTTTGATACTGAGACTGCCAAACCATTTTCATTAGTGGATTGCTTGCAACTTCTGCATGTCGCTTGAATATTTCTGTTTCTACATTATGGGTAAAAAGCAGTGAGCGACAATCAATCCTGGAAGGTGCAAATACAGCTGCATGCAAAAAATCAAAAACAACCAGATCCGGTTTCTTTTCTAATAATTGGTTTATTAATGCTTCACCCTTCTTTGTTCTATCAGTAGCCACTGGAAAAGGGAGGCTGGATAGTAGATGCCGATACTGTAAAACAGTATCCAGTCTCTTTCCGGTTTCACTCTCTGGCCAGAAGAAAAAATGATCCGCAACAGATTTTAGCTCTTCTGCAAACCTATCTTCATCTCCCGGCGATACAGGAGAGACAAGGGTAATATCAAAACGCCCACCTTTCATACCACGTAAAATTTGCGTGGTACGAATTTTCCCCCCCGAATCATTGGGAAAAAGAAATCGCGGAGAGATAAAAACCAGGCGCGGTTTTGATGTCACCAGCAAATACCCCAATATTTGCCTTTAATGCGGTCTCGTTCAGTTATACTCACTAGATCTACAATAAGTTGGTCAGGTCTATTACGTTCATATAGTTTTTCTAGCAGCGCTGCATCTCGCAACCCAACCAGCACGATATCAACATTATCAATCAGTTCATCACATGTATCGGTCATGGTACTTGCAATATGCGGTATTGATTCTTCAATATAACGCCGATTTGCTCCGATAAGATGGGATAAACTCACATTTGGATCATGAATCTTGAGGTCAATGCCTTTACCGATAAAACGTTCAGCCACTGTCACCAACGGACTCTCACGAAGATCATCAGTCCCACTTTTAAAGCTCAGGCCAATCATACCTACTCGATGACTCCCAGCTGCAAGCACATAATCTACAACATTATCAATATGCAACTGGTTACTAGGAGCAACACCTTGCAACATAGGCAGTGAAATATCTCTGTTTTTTGCCATATACAATAGCGCCCGAAGGTCTTTTGGCAAGCATGACCCACCATAGGCAAAGCCAGGACTGAGGTAAGCAGATGAGATATTTAACTGTTTATCCTTACAGATAAGACGCATCACCTCGCGCCCATCTATTCCCATTGATTTTGAAAAACGCCCTATTTCATTTGCGAATACAATTTTCAACGCATGAAAAATATTACAGGCATATTTTAATGCCTCTGCAGTTTTAATATCAGTTGCAATAAATTCACATGGAAGGTGCCTGAAAAGAGAAGCAACGACTTCAGCAGAGCGTTCTGAGTCTGTCCCTACAACCGTAAACGGAGGGTTATCATAGTCTTTGATTGATGATCCTTCACGCAGAAACTCGGGTTGAAAACCCAGGCCGAAATCTTTGCCTGCCTTTTTCCCAGATGACTTTTCCAGAATAGGCTTTACTACCTGATCAATTGTTCCCGGCTCAATAGTAGAGCGTATAATTACAACATGATATTCCTGCTTTTCCGCCAATGCAGTGCCAATATCTTCTGAGACCTTACGCACAGCATCAAGATTTTGCCCACCATTTGGCAGCGAGGGCGTTCCCACACAGACAAAAGAGAGGTCAGATTCCAACACGCCAGCATGAGGGTCATCACTGACAGTGAAACGCCCACTTTCAACGACTTTACAGGTCAGCTCCTGTATCCCTTCCTCCACAATAGGGGAGCATCCGTTGCGAATTATTTTTAACTTATCAGGACTTGGATCAATCCCGATCACCTGGTGACCATCTCTGGCAAGACATGCGGCAGAAACAGCACCGACATAACCCAACCCAAAAATGCTGATTCTCATATTCTGTTTCCTCGTCTTTTATATTTTGTGGTATATGCTACCAGCTGCTTACCATATCTATAGATATAACCATGCTTCAATAATAAATGCAGTTTTCAAGCACAGGATGCGCATTAAAAAAACTACATCTCTAATGTCTATTTGACTTTGTACAAAATGCACTAAACATCAACAACGACCAAATTGGGCCACTATAATCACGCAAGCCTGATTGATGTTGATCTACCAGGTGTTCGAGATATTTTTGGTTGAAGATACCTGTATCCATAATTGCCGGGCCAAGTAAGGTATCACGAATTTGTTGCTTTAATGGCCCTCTAAACCAACCGGCCAACGGAACCGCAAAGCCCATTTTTGGTCGGTAGAGAATGCTGTTGGGCAGCAGAGGCTCCAGCCCTTTCTTGAAAATATATTTTCCTTCCCGGCCTTTTAGTTTTAGATCTGGCGACAGACTAGACATCCATTCAACCAGTTTGTGATCCAGCAACGGCACTCGCACCTCAAGCGAATGCGCCATGCTCGCCCTATCGACCTTGGTGAGGATATCTCCAACCAGATAGGTTTTCATATCCAGATATTGCACCAGTGAGAGTGGGTGATCCGTCGGCGCGTTTTGCGCGTGTCGCCGTAACACCTCAATACCGCTATACCCTTGCAGTTCACTTTTAAAGCCATCACTAAAAAGCTGATTCCGCATCTCATTAGAGAAGATGCTGATACTGTGAAAATAGCCTTCTACACTATCCCTGGCCAGAGATTGAAAGGTTGTCTTGCCACGAAATACCTTTGGTGCCCAATCCAGTTTTGGATATGCGCTGCCCAGAAAACCAAATAGGGAGCGGCGAAGCGCCAACGGCATGAGAGAACGCATCTTCTCTTCATAGGTATGCCAACGATAACGCCGATAGCCCGCAAGGTTTTCATCACCGCCATCACCCGACAGCGCTACGGTTACATGCTTGCGCGCCAGCTCACAGACACGGTAGGTGGGCATGGCTGAACTGTCGGCATAGGGTTCATCATAGAGCCCCGCCAGCTTTTCCAGCAAGCCAAAATCATTGGGGTCTACCTCACCTACTTGATGGTTGGTTGCATAGCGCTCTGCAACCTCCTGGGCATACTTTGCCTCATTGAACTTGGGATCACCAAAGGAGATTGAGCAGGTATTGACGGGGTCGCTGGATAACCCGGCCATCATTGCAACCACGGCGCTGGAGTCCACACCGCCGGATAGAAAAGCACCCAGCGGCACCTCAGATACAAGTCGCATCTCCACCGCCTCGCGCAGGCGTCTTATCATCTCCTCTTGCGCTTCCACTTCATCCATCATCGGGCCTGGCTGAAAAGGCACATCCCAATACTCAACAGGCTCTGGTATCTTTTCGCCTCGCCTTATTGTCAAATGATGCCCTGGTGAGAGTTTGTAGACATTTTTCAGAATGGTTCCTGGCTCTGGCACATAGCCATAACCAAAATACTCTTCAACCGCTTTGGGATCAGTTTCCCACTTCAATGCAGGGTGTTCAAAAATTGTTTTCAGCTCTGATCCAAACAGCAGCTGCCCATTGCTCAGCGGGGCATAAAAGAGGGGTTTGATGCCGAGACGGTCTCGCGCCATAAAGAGCGTCTCTTTAGTGCGATCCCAGATGGCAAAGGCAAACATGCCCCGAAAGCGTTCAACGCATGCCACGCCCCACTCTTCCCAGGCATGGACAATCACCTCTGTATCACAGTGCGTTTTGAATTGATGACCTGCCGCTTTCAGCTCTTCTGACAGTTGCTGGAAATTATAGATCTCGCCGTTATAGACAATAACAACCGACCCATCTTCGTTAAAAAGCGGTTGCTGCCCACTGGACAGATCTATGATGGATAGCCGCCGATGCGCCAGCCCCACACCCGGCTCAATATGAATCCCACCCTCATCCGGGCCGCGATGGTGCTGTGATTCATTCATGCGATGCAGAAGATCGCGATCAATCTCACGCTTGCCCTGCGTGTCAATAATTCCTGTTATGCCGCACATTTATATTTATCGCTTTTTAAAGTATTTTTTATATCAATCCAGCAATAGCTGATAAGGGTAGAACAAGACGATTTTTAGCCCCAGCTAATCGTTTAAACCCAAAGCCTTCATAAAAGGAGGCTGATTTTCCATCTTTTGCATCAACTATCATCCCAAGAATACCTACCTTTTCTGCCGCATCTGTTGTTGTCTTGAATGCGTGAAAAATAAGCACATCTCCATATCCTTGACCCTGGAAAGGCTTGTCGACTGCCAAACGGCCTAACAAAAGAAAAGGAACATCATTATAGCCACCTAATTCTATCTTCTCAGGCAATTTATCCCGCTTGACGGAATGGGCGCTGATCGAATAGTAGCCAATTATCTTTCTCCCCTCTGCCAGCACGTAAACCCTGGACAGATTACGTCTCTGATCCTGGCTGGCAAACCTTTGTAGATAGAGATTTAGTGCCTTAACCCCACAGTCAAAATTTATCCGGTCGTGCCTTTGAGGGTTTAGCGGCTCAAACTCCATTGGGTGAGGTAATTCCTTGATACTTTTTAGCTGCCTTTTTCATGCGTAGGGTTGGTTCAGGCGGGTTATCAAGCATATCAAAAAAACCGAGCCAATCATCTGTAGTAAAACATGTTTTGTCATGCTCAGCGATAACGGCCTCAGCCTTTTCCCGTATGCTTTGACGGATGAATTTGCTTTTATTTAAGCCTGCATAGGTGCTTGCACGATCTAACAGGCCAAGTGTAGCGGCATCTATACGCAGTTTTAATGTATCTGTTTTTTGAATATTGGTGGCCATGAGGATATCTCCATGCTTTTGATAAATGTGCCCACAATTGTGGCCACCGTCAAGTCAGCATTGTATTGTGAGTCATTACTGACGTGGTCAAGGATTATGTTACAACTCAATTAAGCCGCTTGGATTCATGTAGATCGTTAACTAACTCCTTTTGCTTCTTATAAAAACTTAACTTTCAACACCTGATTCAATAACCGAAAATGCCTATCAAGCGAATAAATTTTACAACTATTTTGCTTGGCATTTTGAGCAATTATTAAGTCCGTAATACCCACCCCATTTGCCCCAGCTTTTAAGCATTTTACTTGAAATTCAATTATTTCATCCCAGTTAACCATCAGCGGGATCCGGTTGACGGCGTGAAGCAGGTTAATGACTTTGGTTTGCCGCTTAATCTTCAGGTAAGGGATCAGCTCAGCAAGTATGATTTCGTTAGTAACAATAATATTTTCGTCTATTAAAAAATCGAGATCTTTGGCGCCATCGCCACCCTTGAAATAATCAATCCATATTGATGTATCAACCAAAACATCCATTAATGGCGGTCTCTGATTTCATTAAGATCAATATCCAGATCAATTTTCCCTCTGTACTTCTTTATACCTGAAACCTTTGATTTTCTAACCAACTCTTCCAGGGCTTTTACAATAACAGCGGTTTTTGTGCTGGTGCGTGTGACCTTCATTGCCTCATTGAGCAGGTTCTCAGGTAAGTCCAGGGTTGTTCTCATATTTACCTCTACAGTTAATGCATACGATGCTACGATAATATGCATAAACTTTCAAGGAGGCTAATCTTCCCAAGATCGGCGATTGATTATGGATGCTGTGACTCATTCATGCGATGCAGAAGATCACGATCAATCTCACCCTTGCCCTGCGTGTCAATAATTCCAGTTAGCACAAAAAAATCGAAGCTTGCCACTTGACAAGGTAATCCATTGGATTGCCATTAAGGTATGCAAACAATAGTTGAATTACCCGAATTTCAACACAGGTCGGTCAGCTTACTGTCTGATAGTGAAAAACAGGGAATCATTAACTATTTAGCGGCTCATCCGCGATCTGGTGTTATCTTGAAAGGCACTGGAGGCATCAGAAAGTTTCGTTGAGCCTCTGGAAACAAGGGCAAAAGTGGCGGTGTTCGTGTTATCTACTACTTCCACAACAAGTTAATGCCATTATTTTTTCTGCCAGTTTTCGGTAAGAGTGAAAAGGCCAATCTTTCAAAATCAGAAAGAAATGAATTGGCTAAATTCACGAACCAATTGGTAAAAAATTACGGCGCATGAAATGTCTGATCTCTTCAATAGTATAAAGCAGGGTCTCAATGAGGCAGTAGCATTTTCTGAGGGCAAGTGCCAACAAGCTACTGTCCATCAGTTTTCACCCGTTGATGTAAAAAAATTGGCATGGGCCAAACTGAATTTTCATCAGCTTTTGGCATTAGTGTAAGTACATTGCGCCACTGGGAACGCGGTGATCGCGTCCCACATGGCCCAGCATTAGTTCTCCTTAATGTGGTAAAAAAAGAGCCTCAAGCTGTGCTCAAAGCATTGTGTGGGTAAAAGCAACAATAAGCTCCAACCGACCCACAAAGCTACGCGCCTTTTGTGGTCGGCTGAGTTTTAAGATATTTTATCAATCCAGCAACAGCTGATAACCCAAGATCCGCGATTGATTGTGGATACAGAGTGCAGGGCATTGTATGTGAGTCATTACCATTGGCTTATTTGCCCGCAGCACGATGAACCCGATCATAGACACCCATATATTGACTAACCATAGAATCCAAACTGAATTTTTCTTCTGCTTTTTTTCTGCCCGCAGCCCCATGCTTCTCACATAAAGCAGGTGACTCAATGTAAGCACTCATTGCATTAGCCAAAGCCTCTGCATTGGCTTTTTCAACAAGCATGCCCGTGCTACCATCTGAAACCAGCTCGGCATTGCCTCCTACATTTGTTGCAACAACAGGCAACCCCGTCGCCATTGCTTCCATCAGAGTATTTGAGATGCCTTCTGACAATGACGATAAAACATAAAGGTTAAAGCCCTGCATGATACAGGCTACATCAGTGCGCGAACCTGGAAACCAGGCCAGGCTGTCCAGTTCATAGATGATCAGCGCCTCTTTAGACGCTTTAAGTTGTGGGCCATCACCAATCCAGATCAGACGAAGATGCTCTTTTAATTTGGGTTTGCGCTGTAGCAACAAGGCAAATGCTTGTATCAAGGTCAGTGGATCTTTAACTGCATCCATCCTCCCAACTGCGCCAATAACTTTGGTATCTTGTGGTTTGAATGTCTCTGGGTAATGGCTTCTGTCCTGTGTTGCAGGTGAGAATTTTTGGGTATCAACACCATTGCAGATGCGGGTCAGACGCTTTGATGCAACACCTATTTTATCTCGCAAATAGCCTTCAAGCTCTGCTGATAATGGAATATAGTGCTTAACGAATGGCTTTACTATCTTTCGTATAAGTTGGTTTTTTCTATTATCGCCAACAGGGTCATCCGCACCCCATCCATGTTCGCTATGCACCCGCGCAGGCACTCCTGCAAAAAATGCGGGGAGCTGCATCTCTATTGCCGTCAGGTTGCGTGTATGCACGATGTCTGGTTTTAACTTACAGAGGAGGTTGAAGCAGCGACGATAAAGACCCAAGTCTTTGCCTGGGCGCTTGTTCAGTGAAAACAGGTGGACGTCATTCCGTTCTATGCGCTTTGCAAAATCATCATACCCTGACAAGCATATAATGACATGCCGATAGCGCTCAGGCGGCATGCGGTTAATAATATTCACCAGCCCATTTTCCAAACCGCCAATGCTTAATGCATAGATGATATGAGCGATCAATGGCGGCTGCTTTTGGCTATCTGTCATTCAGTTTCACCAGAGGCTTGATCCAATGCCTGCTCAACCTCAGGCAACATCTCATTTAAGAAATCCTGCATAGCAGCTGCTGCAACAACTGGTTTTTCTGTAAAAGGGGCAGCAAGGATTATAATTGCACCATCACGCCGACCAAACGTCAGACGAGCTTTTGCCTCCAGTAGCTTGGCCGCATAGTTATTCGCAGTGTATTCACTGCCCACACGATACCATCGCCAGGCCAGCAACTGTATCCCTCGCCCTTTCAGGTGGCTCTGTTCAAGAGTAACCGCTTCATCATTTAGCATGGCGCGAGTGTTTTTTGTTCCGACACTGCGCCACATAGTCTCATCTTTTTTTAGAAGATGATTTTGCGAGCTTACCAGCTCTGTGCCTTGCTTCTGGTTAAGAAACTGCCATAAAGAGAGGCTAACCACAGCATCGCCCTTACGATAAAATTGCAGCGCAACGCTGTCTGCACCTATAATTTCTGGCTCCCAAGCCCACACCTGTTTTTCAATGCGCTGCCAGCCATTTGTTCCAACAGGTGCCTGTACGGGTGAAGATGCCTTTGCAGGCTGGTATTGATTCAGCCCGAAAGAGGCCAGAGGCCAAAAAGAGACTACCAGCAACGTAACTGCACCAGCCCGCCAAAAACCGGCTGTACTATTTTGCGAAACCAAAGCTGCCATATCAACATTGTCACTCGCCATGGGACTATGTTCTTCAGGGTCACGCCAGATGGCACCGATACTAAACAAAATCAGCATGACAATGCCAAAGAAGACCCAGCCATAAATCAGATGATCTACGCCAACAGCTACAGTCATGTCACTAAAGTGACCCAGCATGACGATAATGTAGGCACGCATTCCGTTAGCAAAAATTGGGACGATGATTGCTGCCGCCATAAAAATCAGGCGTTTGGTCATGCTGCTGTATGTAAGATAGGCAAAGAGGCTGCCCAAGGTGATAGAGGCAATGAGGTAGCGAATCCCGCTACAGGCTTCAACTACTGACCACTCTCCACTGGGAAGACTAAAAAACAGCCCCTCACGATAGACTGGGATGCCTGTAATTTGTATGAGCTTAACCGTAAAGTCAGCAGTAAACTCCATCAGGGAAGGCACCAACTCCTCCCCCATCGGAACAGCAAACAGAAGAAACAGCAATGGAAACAGTATGGCCAGACAAACTTGATTACCAAGCACCATCCACAAGCCGGAGATCAGCATAACAACAAGCGCAAGCTGTTGAACAACCAGCGCATCAACAATGTTACCCAGCAACCATAAAAAGCCAGCCCCAAAAAGCACCACCAGGGCACGGTATTCAGGTTTTGGAGTCAGATTGATGAGGTCTTGACGCTTATCCCAAACCAGCCAGGCAGAGATAGGGAGTATTAAAAAACCATGCGCAAAGGTGTCTGAACGCAGCCAGATGGAGATCATGGACCAAGTTGTCTGATAGTGCAGCGCCAGAGTGCCAATGAATACAGCAAGTGCAAGTATTACTGGTGTTCTCCAGTATTGGCGAGTCTCTACTGAGTCAGCTTTATCTCTGCTTTGTACAGCCTTGCTCAAGGAGTTCTCCTATTTTTGGAAGATTCTCGTTCCAGTTGAAATTCTTACATACGAACTCACGCGCCTTTGCACCCATGGCACAGTTGTCCTGCTGCAACAAAAGCCGTGATTGGTGCGCCAGTGAGTCAACATCATCAGCTATCACCGCCTCTTTATCCGGTTCTGCATCAATACCTTCAATGCCTTGTGGCGTAACCACTACGGCTTTTGCCATCGCCATCGCCTCTAATACTTTATTTTGGATGCCTCTGGCAATACGCATCGGAGCGACGGCAAGCGTGGCATGCTGCAGGTAAGGGCGCATATCCAAAACAAAGCCCGTTACAACGACCCCTGGAAGCGCAGCCAGTTTCTGTACGGCATCAGAGGGTTTACTGCCCACAATGAAAAACCGCACATCAGAGTGCTGCTCTATGATTTTAGGCAGCACCTCCTGTGCGAACCAGGTTGCTGCGTCAATATTTGGCCAGTAATCCATGGCACCTGAAAATACCAGGATTTTTTCGCCTTCCTTATAAGGGGTCGGGAGATTCTCATCCGGTGAAAAATATTCTGTATCAACGCCATTGTTGAAATAGTCCACACGCTCAGCACAGCTTGGTGCCAGCTCTTTAAAGAGCTGCGCCTCTGCACGGGATACAAAGATGCTGGCATCAAATTGTGAGGCCACTTCACATTCAAAACGAAGCAGCTCTGTAGCTTCTCGTTTATAGACCCAGCTTAAAGGCCAGGGCTTGCGTTGCGCATATTGCCGCCATTTATCTGAATCAATGTCTACAAAATCAATCACTCTGCATATTTTTTCATATTTGGGTTCCAGTAGATATTGAGCCATGGCAGAAGAGAAGGCCAGCGTACGCTGTATGCCATGTTTCTGCATCATTCGATCCACCCAGGTCTGAAGCTGGGCATTGGCATAATATGGCAAGGTCAAAGGTTGTTTAATAAGCAGCCCTCGCAAGCTTTTTATTTTGGTTCGAGCAGGGTTCAGCTCTACGAAGCAAGACTCTTCGCACCACCCCTGTAATTGTTCAACATGCTGCCAATCCGCTTTATCATCAATGAAGGTACCAAGAAAAACCCGGTAGTGCTGCAATAGATATTTCAGCAGGTGATATGAGCGAATTTTATCCCCTTTATTTGGGGGAAAAGGGATGCGGTGAACTAAAAAGAGTAGGGCTGGCTTTTTATCGGTAGCTTCCACTGCAATGCCTCAATCAACCCAGGTCTTTTGCTAACAGTGGGCCAACTATTTTGGCTATCGGTAGTGGCAGTTTTTTCCAGGCGCGGATAAAAAGCTGATACTTGGGATTGGTTGGGTTTATATCCGGCATTGTCTTTGCCTTTACCAGGTAGTATTCATAATGCAGCGGCTCTGGGGTGAACCCCCAATTCTTTTTAAAACTGTAGGGGCCCGTCCCCTTCTTGCTGCGGCCATAATCAAAGATACGCACACCCCGCTCGCCTGCCCGGCGCATCAGATCCCAATACATAAAGTCATTACCTTTTACTTCACGTGCAGCCGTAATGCTTCCGCCATAGTAGGGCAGGATTTGATCCTTAAAATAGAAACTCATTACACCCGCAATGTCTTTTCCTTCATGGGTGATCATCAATACCTCACAGGCATCTCCAAACACCCTGCGCAGGTTTTGTAGATAGCGTTTGCTGAATACCGGTGTCCCCAGATTACGCACGCTTTCAGAATAGATTTGATACAGACGATCGCAGCCATCATCCAGCTCACCGACCAGTCCGGCCTTGATGCCTTTTCGCACCATGGCTCGTTGTTTGCGTGGAATGGCCATCATGTTTTTTTCAGGGTCAGCGGCTATCTCTTTGCGGAAGGTGACATGCAGCTCTTTGGTTGGCCAATCTCTATTTTGGGGTTGGAGGTTGCGCATCTCTAGCGAGTCCACACCCAGCTGGTCAGCCAACGCGCAGGCCGCCTGCTCTAATGCGCTACGCGCTTCAGGGTTTTCTGCTGCCACACCACCATAGACACAGAATGGCAGGGACACCAGGTTATTACCAAACAGCAGGCTGTTGACATGACCCAATGGCAACACCCCTTCGATAGCACCATCCCGCTCGGCGAGCAAGAAATGGGTTTTGTGCCCAAAACTCTGCTCAATCACCTCTTTCCAACCGGCACGATGAAAAAAAGTAGCCTCGGCGCTGTGCTGGACAAAGGCATCCCAGCGCTCAATATCTGCTTGCGTCAGTTCGCTGATTTTTATCTCACTCAACCCAAGTTACTCCTCTGTCCCAAGGAAAACCTCATCCATTCTGCTCCAGTTAAAATCCTGTAGCAACCAGGTAAGCCTTTGCTCCATTTGCCGAAGATTCAGGTAGTGTCGGAAACGGGTTTTATACGGCAACCCCTGCTGCCTGGGTTGCTCAAAATCAATCTCCCACGGGTGAAAATAAAAAATGGCTGATTGTCCTTCCGTTTCGTTGACGTGCTTAATGGCCCAGCGTGAAAAGGCATAGGGGAAAAAACGGAACCAACCGCCGCCACCGCAAGGGATTTTGCGCCCCATCATCTCGACGGTTGTTACCGGCACTTCAAGCAGGTTGCCTCCATTTGGATGGAATGCAAAACGCGGGGCCTCTGGCATGCCGTAGTGATCATGTTTAATCGGGAAGATGCTTGAACTGTATATATGTCCAGTCTCTTCCAGAATATCCAGTGCCCAGAGGTTTTTGGCGCCGATCGAGTAACTCGCGGCCCGGTAGCCTTTTACCTGTTGACCTGAAAGATCTTCAAGGGTGGCACGAGTGCGGATTACATCGTTTCGGAATTCATCCTGTTTTTGGTCGCTGACACGAATGTGAGACCAGCCGTGGCTGGCCAGTTCATGCCCTTCAGCAACGATACGTCGTACCATTTGTGGATAACGCTCGGCAATCCAGCCAAGGGTAAAGAATGTGGCTTTGGTTGATTGATCTGAAAACAGTGTCAATATTCGATCGATGCTGGCTTCGACCCGCCCTGGCAATCTGTCCCAATCGGATCTGTTGATATGATTTTCAAAAGCAGAAACCTGGAAGTACTCCTCAACATCAACGCTCATTGCATTGATGATATGCCCATCTTTACCGCATGCGATCCGTTGCTTCACGATCAGGGGCTCTTTGCAGATGCAGCTCTCGATCCCCATTGAAGTAGAACATCAGCAACCCGTTCCGCTGCTTTTCCATCCCAGAGTTCTGGCGCTCTGCCTCGCTTTCCTCCAGTGGTAACAATCTGCTCAAAGCAGGCTTTGATGCGTGCTGGATCAGAGCCGACAATGGTATTGGTTCCCTCTTCTACCGTAATGGGTCGTTCTGTATTTTCACGCAAGGTGATACACGGAACCCCCAATGCTGTGGTCTCTTCCTGGATGCCACCGGAATCGGTCAGTACCAGTTGAGCAGAACTCATTAGGCCCAACAGCTCCAGATAGCCCAAAGGTGGCAGCAGTGCAATCCGGTCTGAATCCAGCAGCCTGGCCAGATTAGCCGCATCAATTCGCCCACGCGTACGCGGATGCACAGGAAAGATGAGCGGCATGCGCTGGCTGATTTCGGCAAAGGTCTCAAGCAACTGCGCCAATACTTCCGGGTCATCTACATTTGAGGGTCGATGCAGTGTCACCAATCCATAGCCTGTTTTAGTTTCCAGGAACTGCTCTGGATTGGTTAAACCGGCCAGCACCTCTTTTGCTGGCACTGCCCGCTCCCGGTTTGCAAAGAGCGTGTCAATCATCACATTACCCACAAAGTGAATGCGCTTTGGATCAATGCCCTCGCGCAGCAGATTGGCCTGAGCGTTTTTTTCTGTGGTCAATAACAGCTCTGAAATCTGATCTGTCAGCACCCGGTTGATCTCTTCGGGCATATCCCGGTCATAGCTTCGCAGACCCGCCTCAACATGAACAACAGGGATGCCTTTTTTTACCGCCACAAGCGCACAGGCAATGGTTGAATTGACATCACCCACTACCAGTACAAGATCAGGTTGGATGGCATCCAGCTCCGGCTCAAATCGCTTCATTATTTCAGCCGTCTGCACGGCATGGCTGGATGAGCCAACACCCAGATCCACATCAGGCTCGGGGATACCTAATTGGTCAAAGAATGATGCCTTCATAGCCGCATCATAGTGCTGCCCTGTATGCAAAAGTCTTGCTGAGATGCCACTGTCTGGTTGATTGAAGACGCGCATCATCGGCGCAATCTTCATAAAATTAGGGCGTGCTCCAACAATGCATAAAATGCTAAGATTTTTTTTATTCTTCATACTCTTCTTCACCGCTCATATCCAGTTTCAGCTGCATGACTTCGACCATCCTTCTGTCAGCTCTCATCCCGGCTTTAAGGGCATCTATTTCGGCCTCCAGGATGGCTATTCTCTGGATCAGTTCTGAGTCCGCAGGTGATTTGATAGTTTTATATTTCTTGCCCACAGCGGGCTGTTTGGGTTGAGCGGTATTGGATGAACACCAGCCCTCTTCCTTTATCTCATCGGTAACCTTTTTCAGTGCAGCAAGATCAATCTGGTGCCTCTCTTCCAGACAGCCAAAGAGCAGGATGCGATCACAAAGCGTATTGACCCTGCGGGGGATTCCGTTGGTAAACTCATAGATCTTTCCAAATACCTCGTTTTCTATTTTTGGGTCTTCACGCCAGCCGACCAGCCGAAGCCGGTGCAGGATATAGTTTTTCATCTCCTCTTCATTCAGGGCACGCAGATCATAAGAGGCGATAACACGCTGGCGAAACTGCTCCATGCTCGGACGTTGCAGGGTGTGTTTCAGTTCATTCTGACCCAGCAAAAAGCTTTGGATCAATGCACGGCCGCCCACCTGAAAATTGGCCAGCATGCGTAGCTCTTCAATAGAGCGCTCCGGCAGGTTTTGCGCTTCGTCAATGACCAGAAGCACACGCTTGCCTTCTTTATAGCGGTCGTGCAGAAAGGCTTCGAGGTTGTTCAGCAGTGCAGCCTTTGTTACGCCTTCGTGAGCCAACCCATACGATGCGCAGACTATCCGCAGAACATCCTCTGGCTCTACTTGTGTTGTAACCAGTTCCGCTGCAACAACGCGGGTACTATCCAGTTCATCAAACAGATTACGCACCAGCATGGTCTTTCCAGTGCCAATGCCGCCGGTGATTACAATGAAGCCTTCACCCTGCTCAAGCCCGTAACGAAGATAGGCCATCGCCCGGTTATGGCCTTTGCTATTAAAGAAGAATCGGGCGTCGGGGCTTAATTGAAACGGCTTTCCTGTTAAGCCATAAAAATCTTCATACATGAATCAGTTACCACCTTGAGGCGAGTGAAAGGCTAATTTGGTTCTCTCTATATTCACCTGTGTTTACTGTTGAGTCGAGACGCCTGTGCTTATAATCAAGATTTGCGCTTGTCTGTTCCGTTAGCCTTTTGCTTAAGCCCAGGCTCCATGTCCACCGCGTATCCTCTCTGGCATTCTCGTTTGCCCGATTCTTCAGCCATGACACTGCTGCTTTTAGGTCTGTTTTTGGGGTCAGCTGCCGGCTCCAGCTTGTATTTATGCCAATATCACGCCCCTTATTTCCAGATACCTCATATTCACGGCGGGTAAAGTGCGCATCAACGCTGAGGTTGCTTCTGCGTGTACCCAGGGTGAACCCTGTGTTTAAGGTTTCGATGACATAGTATTCATCGGTGAGGGTGGCATAGTCAGAATAACCCTGATTGCTACCACTCTGACTCCCGCTGAAGCCAATCGCGTTATTTGATTGCGCAAGCTGCTGAGTTCTTGAATTAGTCAGTGCCTTTTTATAGCCGACTCTCCATGTGGCGCGCCGCCACCGATGATTTAAATCAAACCCGTAATTCTGTCCAAACATCTGTCGTCCATACGAAAAGTCCATGTTCGTCCTTGGGGTTGGTGTCCAGGTTGCACCGGCACTCCAGGTGACGCTGTCCGTAGATGAGCGACTGCTCTGAATATCATAATCAACCTTGCCGCCATTAAGATTTATGCGCCATTTACGGCTAAAAACATAGCTGACATTTGCATTGACACTTGTGGTTTCACTATCGGTTGCACCACCTTCATTACCGATTCTGCTCTGCCGATAGCTTATCCCCCAGGGAAAGCGTGTAAAATAAGAGCCACTGTTGATCGATATTACTGCCTGATTGCTATAGCTATCCAACCCATTTCCACCTGAATTTATTACCTGATCAAATGTATAGCGTGCAAGAACATCGGCATAACGACCAAGATGGTGCCTGGTATAAGGGCTTAAGCTATAGGTATAGGTCTGTATGGGGTCACTGATATCACCCACACTGTCACCTCCCCTCTGCCCCCCGCTTGTTGCTGAGCCGAGGCGCGCTCCTGCATCAGCATCAAGAAAAAGGACATCTTTATACAGCTCTGCCTGCATTTTTGAAGCCAGTGAATGTGCAACTGTACGACCTCTGTTCCCGGGTCTGTTTCCAGTATAGCTGAGCGAGTAGTTAGCATTCAGCTGTATCCTCCCTGCACCTTCACGCTTAATGGCCGCCCCCGGTGTAACTTGAGTGTAAAACCCGCCTTTTTTATCCGCGCTGGAGAGGTTAGCATTATCGGTATAGGTTCCCTTTACCGAAACATTAGGAGAGATTTTCCAGTCACCTGCAGCCAATTGCGCTGAAAACAGTGCCCCCATGCCACTCATCAGCATGCAAAGCAGATACAGTGGCTGTTTATTGTTTCTGATCACTTTCGTTACCGTATCCATAACCATAACCGTAACCGTAACTTCCCATTTGAGTCGATAAGAAACCTTTCTTACACTTGTTGAGTATCAATGAAACATTCTCTGTAGAGCTCAACTGAGCCAATGCATCCTTTACCAGATGTTGAGCGGTTTTCCCTGACTCTACTACCAGTACGATCTGGCCTATAAAACTGGCCAGGACACTCGCCTCACTGGTCACCAGCAGCGGTGGCGAATCAAATATTACAATTCGATCCGGGTAGCGCACCGCCAATTCGTGAAACAGCTGTTTCATTCGGTTACTGGCCAACAATTCTGTGGAGTGGGCATGCCGGGAACCTGCAGGCAGCACGGTAAGCTTGGGTATATCGGTACGTACCAGCAGTTTGCCAATATTCTTCTCTTCATCACGCAGATAATCACTCAGTCCTGGCCTGCTATCTATTGTCAACAGCTTTGACAGGCCGGGCTTGGCCAGGTCTGAATCAACGATCAGGACGGTACGATCCATCTCTGCCGCAATAGAGAGCGCCAGATTCAGCGAGGTAAATGTCTTGCCCTCTCCTGCAATGGCACTGGTCACCATTAAAAGATTGGAGTGTTCAGATGGCTTATGCTTTTTACCAAATGCACTCTGCAGGATCGGGCGTTTGATCATGCGCATCTCTTCCGCCTGCCGGCTTCGATGTGCATCCACTGTCATAATCCCATCCAGCTTCAATGCCATGATTTCAATATCTGGCTGCTTTGAAACGGGGGGAAGCGGCTCTATTGACTCTTTGCGCTGCGCTGAAGAATCAGGCTCCAACTGTATTTCAGGCTGTTGGATTGCAGGCAACGGTGGTGTTGGAGGCTGAGCTTTCTGGTGGGGGCTATGTTGATCCGCTTCCAGAGATCGAAAATCGCCAGCGGCATCAACTGACTGTTGATCCTTTTTGCTTGCAGAGGGATCTTCACCTCTCAGCTTATCAACCGCTTTTTCAATAATGCTCATTGCAATATCCAATCACACCTTGGAATTAGCCGTATTTGTAAGGGATTCAAAGCTGATATAAGCGCGTATCTTGTCATATATTGAGCGTATCTCTTCCGTCTGCAGTCCAATGTCAATATCCAGCAGATAGAGACCCAAAACAGCACCGTAGGTTGCCACCAACCCGAGAAAGACCACAGAGAAGGCCAGCCCTCTTGATGCACGCCCTTTTTTCTGCACCTCTGTCCAGACCATATCAACGCTGCCCAATACGGGCAGCCCGGTGATTTCACCCATGATACGGCGATCATCAAAGGTGGGGCGCAATTGTGACATCAGAAACGCCAGTGCCAGACCCAGCCCCAGCCCAACAGCAA